>ERZ777305.3316-NODE-3316-length-11367-cov-3.115541_pt1 | contig 11367 bp, 12 predicted proteins | sample MGYA00374965_ERZ777305 | MGnify/ENA primary metagenome ERZ777305 (study PRJEB29328, sample SAMD00013331) | mouse gut metagenome | study: EMG produced TPA metagenomics assembly of the Metagenome analysis of fecal microbiota from mouse which was promoted...
GATAGAATACCCTTAGATAAAAACATACATCGACATAATGTTTTATGTTAAGACCCTGGTTTCCCTGTGTTACTTTTTTATGAAAAACTAAGGTTTTTTGGGGGGTGGGGGATAACTCCATGTCTGTAAAATACTCAAAAGACACTTGACACACGTACAAATAAGTGTTATAATGTCCTTCGGACATTACTTCTGAACAGGACATAGGGCGTATATAATACCCCGTGTCCTGTTTTGTTATGTCCTAAAAACACTAAAATAACACTCCTGCTAAACAAAACGTCATTCTTCCCAGAGGGAGACTAAAAGCTTTGTTTAGCACGACTAAACTCAGCACGCATGCAAGGCTCCTGCCTGCACACCTGGAATAAAAAAGCTGATATCAGCATATATGTTTTACCCATGGATTTAAGACTTTATTTATACATGGGATAATAAAGATTACCTCATGCATTCAAACAAAGTTTTTAAAAGCCTTGACTTTTAAGAAAACTCCTGCTATAATGTGCATGTAAGCACATTATAGTTAAACAGGCCGGGGGAGTAATCCTCCGGTTTTTTGTTTTAGAAAGTCTTTCAAAAGCCTTGACTTTTAAGACAAAAAACTTTATAATGTGTAAAACACATTATAAAGCACAAGAGAAGCATGAATCGTCTCCGGTGCTTATTTTTTTGCCTATCCATGAGTTTGACAGGACTCCGGCGGTGTAACAGGCGCTTATGCATGCCTCAGGGTTTTCCTCCGGTCTTTCGTGTGTGCCGAAGGCCTTTGGCATACTGTCCTTCCCTCTGCGTTGAAACGGGCTTGGGACCGTCTTAGGCCGCATTAAAGGACAGGGGGATATTACTCCCCCTTGGTGATTAGATATTAAAGAAGTTGCCGTAGCCTTTTTCATTCATAAAGTAAGCTGCGCCGCCTGCAACAAAGTACTGTGGTACTGATACATATCTGTTACAGTCTGTTATCTTCTCCATGTTTAATATTTTCTTTGAAACAAGAATATCCATGGCTTCATCAATATAAGTGCCTTTAACAGCATCTTCACTTATCTCGTATTTCCATGAGATAGCATTTCTCATGGCTTTACGGAAGTTCGTTATCTTTCCTGTGAGAACTCTCTTACCGTTGTATTTTTCAAGACTCCCATGAAGTTTCTCTGGTCTGTACAAAGCTCTTGCGTATCTAAGCTCTTTAAAGAACTTAACAACAAGGTCTTCTGATACATAGAAGCTTTTGATTTCCTTGCCAGGATTCTTCTGTTTCTTAATCCTTTCTATGAACTCCGAAAGGTCTGCATGGATGTTTTCCTGTACACACAATTCATGCAGAACTTTTGCACATACGATGATGTATTCGTTCTCATGTACAAGAGCTTTTATTTCGATTCCTTTATCAAAAACTGCTTTATCAGTAAAAACACTTGCAGGTAATGCCGTGTATTCTTTATCTTCTTTAATAAGCACAACGGCATATCTGTTAATTAAAACGATGACACTTCCAAGGAACTCATGAATTCCTACAGGTTCTTTTGCCTGTTCTGTCTTAACTTCCTCAAAAGCTTTTGCTAAGCTTGGAAACTTTTTTACGGCAGTCTGTTCACTAAAACTAAGATTCATGCTGTCATCATAAATAAGAATGCCCCTCTCCATCATTTCATCGATGGACTCCCATGAAATAAAGTTAATTTTTTCGAGTGCCTTTTCAGGAATGTTTCCAATACAATCGTTTTCCAGAGCGTATGTGTACATTGTTACGATATCTTTTTTAAAGTTCTTATTTGTCATCATAGACCCCTTTCTTATGCAGGTTTATGGTTTACCTGCTAACCTTATTATTTTTATGTTCTGCACTTGGTTCTCAGCTCAGAATAAATCTGTCTGTCCGCATACACCATGGATGAAAACATCCTGGGGGTGTGCAATGCATGCTTAAAGAGCCGCCCTTTCCAGGGGACCGTCCCGAAATGCTTACCGGAACGCATAAGAAAATCATCTGTGCCTGCAAAAGATTATCTTTGGTATGCTGCTGTCCTTTGTACTTCCATTCTTATGTATAATCTTTTGTAGCGGCTTGTCCTTAGTAAGTTATCTTATGCGTTCCGGTATTTTATCTTTAGCAACGTTTACCCGTCCTGCGCCCAACCTCCACCCTTTGCGCGGTTAATAGTTACAATCAGCGGCTTACGCTTTTACCTCAACTTCGAAGTCCTCTTCTTCAAGGTCTTCTACAGTATACGGAACCTCAGCCGCTTCTTTAGCTTCTTTTCTTGCTTTGCAGAAAGCCTTTCCAAAGCTGAATGCCTTTTTAGCATGCTTTACAGCAGCTTTAAGGACTTTGATAATGAAGCCTGCAGCGGTGCAGATGATTCTTACACCTGTTACAGCAATCCACATAGCAGCTTTCTTTGCACCTTTCACAAGAGCCTTTATCATGCTCAGGAAGAATACGCCGACAATCTTTGCTGCCTTTTCAACCTGTTCCTTTACATTCGAAGCTGCACTGAATTCTTTTCCAAGCTCCTTGAATGTCTCTGCAAAGCTTTCATAGTCCTTGATTAAGCCAGCGTTAGCATTCACATTTGATGCACTTTCCTTAAGGTAATCTGCGCATTCCTGTGCATGTTCTGCAGTCTCGTTAAAGAACTTTGTTACAGCTGCCTGTGCTTCGTCAGCACTCATGGAACCGATATTTTCAATCTTATCCATGTTCTTAGCAATGATGCCTGGGAAGTTCTTGATGATGCTCTTGAACTTTTCGATATTTGCGTTGATGACGCCCTGAGCCTTGTTAGCTGCTGCCTGATTGTTGTTTGCTGCTGCGTTGTTCATTGTTGTGTTTGTCATAATAGACTCCTTTTTACCTACGCGTCCCGATGCGGTGACGTCTTATAAGGCCGCTGTGGATTTAAGTCTCTTTCGCAATCTACTCGATTTTTACCACGCTTGTTTTAATGCACTTTTATGTAAATAAAGCGCAACCCCTACAGGGGGAGCTGATGCCCCCTGTAAGACGCACTATGCCTGATGCCTGTTTATACTCGCATAGTCGAGTTTGAGGAATTAATCCTCAAAAACAATATCCCCTTCTTCAAGGTCGTCTTCTGCTACTGTTTCTAATTTCTTGGCGTTTTTGTACGCTTTTGCCATGCGTACAATGGTACGGCCTGTTTTTACAACGGCAGTAACGAACTTGATAAGGAATCCTGCACCGATGCAGAGAATGCGGATTCCTACAGAAGCGATGATTAATGCAGCCTTCTTAGCACCCTGTAACAGCTTCACGCCGATGAATACAAGTGTTGAAAGGACAATCCGTGAAACTTTCTTCACGATATTTTCATCCGAAGCAAGAATGTCTTTTTCAAGAGCTTCAAAGGTCTTTATTGATTCCTCAAGTCCACTGCAATAGTTGGCATGAGCCTTTGCAGATTGTGCATTCATTCTGAGGAAATCAATATTCGCCTGAATGTTTGCACGTAATGCTTCAAAGAACTCATGGGTTCCTTTTGTCACCTGTTCTTCATCCATGCTGTTGATATTTTCTACCTTCATGGATGCGTCATTTAATGACTTTGTAATCAGCCCAGGAGCGTTCTTGATAAAATCTTTAATTTTAGCCCATGCATTTCCGTTAAGGATGTTCTGTGCTTTAGAAGCTGCTGCGTTGTTGTTAGCTGCATTGTTTGCTGTGTTTGTCATAAAGACTCCTTCTCGCGGGTTTGGCTTGTGTTTTCCTTCACGATATTATGTGTGACGCGCCTCCTGTTTAAGGTCTGTGTTTTCATTGGACGCGTGACCCCCTCTGCTTTTCTCATACCGGACTTGGGACCGTTAACAGTAGCATTAGGTCTGAGCAGTTTTGTGTCATGCTCAGGACTTTTGTGTCATTACATAGATATTTCATGCCAGATATTGACCCTTTTAAGGTCTGCAGGATTACCTCCAAGCTTTTCATATCTGTTTCTAACTTCTTCTATGTATGTAAGTCTGTATAGTTCAACCATGGCTGTTAATGCTGTTTCCCGGCTTGTTTCCTGCATAGCTTTTGTATCAGCATTGTACTCGTCTTCAATCTTTCTCGCGGCGAGTACCATTGCAGCTTCATCCTGTGAAAGCCCTTCCTTTAATGCCTTTGTATATTCTTTTTGGAATATTTTTATTTTGGAATATGCAAAATCACCATTCAGAATATGTGCTGCTTCATGATGAATCATGAATGTCTGCGCTTCATTCGAAAGCTTAAAAAAGTTATCATCAACATTTATGTTAATGTTTCTTTTTAGGTGAGTGAAACATCCACCAAGAACGCATGCAAAATAGACGTTCAGCTCATTCATGTACACGTTTTTGTATACATGGAACTGCTTTCCGTCCATTTCAAAGTCAAGCCATGAAACATGATTGTCACACTTGTATTCAAACTGCATTCTTGTATGTATCATGTTCTTAATCTGAATGACTGCAGCCCACTGTGACTGTAGGTACCCTAGAACAAAACCTACAATAAATCCGATTGCTTTCCCTATGTTCTCTGTCCCTATGTTTACTAATTTTTGTACTAACTCTTTCATGATTAGTACCTCCTTCTTTTTTTTTTATTTTTCTCACTCTGCATTTATACGGGCTTGTGACCGTCCATGGCTGCATTAAGAAAAACACCATGAAGACTATGAATCTCCATGGTGTTGAGGGATGCATTAACGCACCCCTTTGTATGCGCGGTAAATACGCTTTTCGAGTTCACAAAACTCACGCGTATCCACCTTTCCTTCGTCAATTAACTGTTCTCTGTATGCAAGCAGTCTTCTTCTGCCTGTGCATACATCTACCGGATAACGGATAGCGTCTAGCTCCATTATCCATTCGTGTTCTGATGAGGCATAGCCTCTGATGAACTGCTCTTGTGCCTGCCAGATATGACGCAATTCATGCATGATAAGCACGGCAGTGTAATCGTATGCGGCGTATGCGCCAAACCGCTTATACACATCTTTTTGATGTGAAAACAGTTTGCCCATATCTACATTAATCTTGTAGATTGGCTTTGAGCTTTCGCATACTAATTGCTGATAGTCCTTGCCTCGGACATTTATGTCCTTCCAAACACTGAATGCTTGGTAATGTACACAAGCTATAACACCTGGAATTCTTTCGTACCTGCAAATTTCTGGTACTAACTTCAATCCGAGGTCTGCTGCCATTTCCTGCAGCTCCTTCTCTTCAATTAGGTCTAAACCAGCGTTCTTCTTTTTAATTTCAATAAGTTTTAACATAGTATTCCTCCTGTTCTTCCGCACTGTCAGCCCCGTAGTATTATGGAATCTTTGTTCCGGCATAACAGTAACTATGTAAAATGCGGACCCCGAAAGATGGACAATTTTTCTTATCCATCCCTCGGACGCTGTGGGCTTAACCGCCTATTTCTTTTCGCCCACACGAAATGGAAATCTTATTTCCGAATTTAAAAAGCTTACGACCCAGTACATTACCGGATTGTAAGCTTTAATTGCTTTTAATGCTGTTTCATACATTTCTTTCTTGAATTCAGAATCGAATCCCTTGGACAGCCCGTCAGAACTTTGTTCTAACCTAAGAAATTTAAATAACAACTTTTGGCGTTCATTCGATGCATTTTCGACCATAAATTCGTTCGCATCGATTTCTTGTATGTCACTTCCATGGCCTTCAAATAAGGAATTAAATCCATCGTCAACAACTCTGCCCACCATGAATCCGCTTTGGGCTTGATAACAGTGTCTGAATTCATGTAGAAGAATTCCGTATACTGCATCATATCCTGCCTTTGGATTCATACACATGCAGGATATTCTTTTGTACAGACGCATAACGGCATCATAGTTTACAAGAACACGATATTCAGACCATGTTTCTGTATATACCTTATGAAACCATGTCCCTCTTGCTTTATAGCAGCTTAAAGCTGCCATCATATAGTTTCCTCTCTTGAATTCAATTTCAGGGACTCTGTTTAAGTGTGCTGTTTTCGCTGCTTTTACGAGAACCTTTTTATTTGTAAGCATCTTTTTAATTTTTAACATGATATTCTCCTTTCCCTGTACAACCACAGGCCCCTTAGTATTACAGACTCTTTGGCCTGGCTTTGTGGTAATCATGTATACTGTACAGACCCCGTATATACGGACGCTCATGGCTTAACTGTCTATTTATACTCACCATGACGAGTCACAGCATTTTTTACACTTCATCTTGTTGTTATGGGTGTTGTCGGTGTATGCTGACTATTTGTTTTTCTATCTGTCCTAACCATACAGGATACCCTGGGGTTTCGAACGATAAGATTTTTTCTATAAGTATTAACCAGCCCCTCCCCAAAATTTTATAAAAATATTCCCCTATACTGCAAAAAGTAACATTATGTGACACCGTTCTATTTCAGGTAAATAAGTCTATAAACCTTATGTGTTTTTCCGTGTTCATACTTTCTTAAGTCCTTTCCCTGCAGAGGTGTACCCCTCTTTATTCTCTTACAGCCTCTAAAAATATATATTATTCCAGAATATTCTCCCTTCTTGAAAAAAGTAACATTATGTGTTATCGTTCTTAGAAAACGAAAGGAGAACTTTTCATGGATGATGTACTGGTGTTTAACAGCCATGAATTCGGTTTTATAAGAACTGTTCTTATAGATAATGAGCCATGGTTTGTAGGAAAGGATGTGGCATCAGCATTAGGGTACAGTAATACAAAGGATGCTGTTTCTTCTCATGTAGACAGTGAAGACAAGAAAGTTCTTTTAAGGTCGGAAAACACGACCTTAGAGATTCCGAACAGGGGACTTGGCATTATTAATGAATCAGGTGTGTACAGCCTTATTTTTGGCAGCAAGCTTAAAAAAGCAAAAGATTTTAAGCGGTGGGTTACATCAGAAGTACTGCCTGAAATCCGCAAGACAGGCATGTATTCAAAAGACAACATGCAGGACATGCTTTCTGACACAGATTTTCTTGAAAATACAGTTCTTGCCCTGATTAAACAGAAGAAAGAAAATGAGCGGTTGCTTAAGGAGAATCTTGAAAAAGAACAGAAGCTTCTTGAAGCGAAACCGAAAGTAGATTTCTGTGACATGATTTTAAAATCAAATGGAAGTGTAAGCGTAACCACAATCGCAGAAGATTACGGAATCACGCCGCATGAAATGAATCTGCTTTTAAAGGACAGGGGAGTACAATATAAGCGCGGCAAGCGGTGGTATTTAAGAAAACCGTATCTTGATTCAGGCTACGCAAAGTCAGAGACGTTTTCCGTAGGGAATAATAATACGTCTGTGACACATCTGTACTGGACGCAGAAAGGCAGGCTGTTTATTTATAATCTTTTAAAGAAAGACGGTATCCTGCCGCTTCTGGAAAAACTTGAAAGGGGAACATCAGATGGGAATCATTAAGAACATCTTATGGCATTTCGGCTACAGAAAGGCGCATGAATGTCCTGACGCTGAATTAGATATGCTTGTAAAAGAGTATGGCATTGACTTTGTAAAAGAATGTGTTTATAGAGGACTTCCTATTTCGGCAGAAAAAGGTGTATGCGCAAAATGTCTTAACATTCTCCACAATGGTTTTAAAGCAAGACCTCCATACTGCCCGTATTGTGGACAGAAAACCGTGTATGGAAGAAAGGATGGTTTTTATGAATAAGAAAATTTTTATTTTAAACGGTATGCCGCATTCAGGAAAAGATACTTTTGTGAATATTCTTAAGACTTTTGCATCTGTGCAGAAAATCTCATGGGTAGACCCTGCCTTGGATGTTATTAAGAAAAGCGGCATAGATATTTCAGAAAAAACAGCAGCAGACAGGGTTCTTATATCTGATATCATGGATTCCCTTGAAAGATATGATAGCAGGTGCTTTAAATACGTCGTTGCAAAAGCTGCAGAATTCATGCATGATGAAAAAACAGAAGCGTTATTCATCGACATCCGTGCTAAATGCAACAGGTGCAAAACAGGGATTGCCCTTAACGCGCAAAGTATTCTTATCGTTCCTGAACATGATTTTGTAGTTAAAAGTCCATGCCATGATGATTCACCTGACAACTTTCATGCTGATGACCATGACTACATAATAAGGAATCCAGGCACAATTCCGGCATTTAAAGAAATTATCAATGAATTCTGGAATTCTGTAAAATAGTGTGGTATATTAAAATAATAAAAGAGGAAGTGCGTTATGACAAAGGAATTTATCGTAAACGAGATACGCAGGCTTTCTCAAGAAGAAGGCCTTAACGATATCGAGGTCGGCAGCAGGCTTGGGTATGCCAGGGGGTCTGTGCAGAGAATCCGCAGACAGAACGGCATACCAAAAAATGACGTTTCAAAAAGAAAAGATAAACCATGCATGTGCATGAAGTGTGAAAAAATATTCCACATACGAAGATGTGAAAGCGACAAAATCGTATGTCCGGAATGTGAGGAGCAGTTAAACACGCAGGAACGGGTTTGAAAACCTGCTCCTGCTTTTTATTTTTAGAAAGGATATCTTATGGATGAATACAACAGATATTTTTTAGACTCTAATTTTGCAGCACAGGAGTTAAAAGCGCAGAGAAGTCTTCCGAAAGTTCCTGACTGGAAAGAAATGGACCCTGTAAACTATGTTCCTGGCACAGATGATTATAACAGGGCATTTTTGGACCCTGGTTTTGCTGAACAAGAAGCGAGAGTACAGTCAAAGAGTCTTGCTGAAACAACGGCTCATGAAAGATTTCGGGATTTTTATAGAAATTCTGATAAATATGTTGCCAGTTATGACGATAATTTTACTTATGAAGGGACCCGTTACAATGGAGCATCTGGCAGTATGGCAGATGACGTTTTGTTACGTCCTACGTCTGATAGCTTTAAGCCTTCTATGGAAAGCAGATATCAAAAATACGAAGATTCTTACGGCAGTATTATTGACAATGTTGAAGACAGATACATGACTTCTGGAGCCAAGAACGAAAGATTAAATTATTTAGAAGTTCAAAGACAGCTCGATATGCAGCGGAATTATGAGATAAATATAAACACAGAAGAAAACCGAGCTTCCGCAAAAGCAGAAACGGAATCAATTAATAAAATTCTTGCCGGAGATTCTATTGAACGTGATAAAGTACTAAAGAAAAATAGATATAAAGCTCTTTACGATGAAGGCATGACTTCTGACATGTATGAACAGGCAGTCACTTACAGAGAACTTGGGCATTCTGATGATGTTGCAAAACAGTTAGGTAAAGATGCGTTCATTTTTAAAGACATCACAGACGGAAGGGAAAGACTTGATAAACTTTTTAACAGTGGTGATGCTGCTGTAAAAAAGAATATGGTCTACTCATACTTTGAAAATCCTGACCTTATGTTCAAAGGCAATGTAAGCAATCAGATTCTTGATGAAGTATATAAGAATGCAAATAATGTTAATTGGCAGAAAGGCTATATAAACTCACGTCTGATGTCAGGAGACTATGAAAAGTCATTCGGCTTTAAAGCAGGTACCAAGCTTTCTGACATTAACAGCGCACAAAGAGAAAGGCTTCTTAATGATTTCCAGGAAACCAGGGTAAAGAATTTTAACAGCCTTATGGAAACACCTGAGTATACAACAGTCCGTGGCGATGAACGTGTCCTTAGTGATTTTAAGCCGAAACGAAGAAGCGTTAAGGACGTAATTACCAGAAAAGGAAAAGACATCGGGGACCCAGATGCAGGCATAGGCATAATAAAGACAGGAAGTTCATACACCGCAGAAGGTGCGCGTGTCATGCACCTTGACAGACAGGGCGGACAAAAAGCCATGGGTGTGCTTGATGATGCAGTCAAGGCTTATGGAAGTAACTCCATACAAGGCAGAGCCGCTTCTGCATATAAGAGTTTCCTGAGCGATGCTTACGATACAGGAAAGAACAGCGTAGACCTTGGCAATGCATCCAAGTTCTTAAGAGAACATGGCATGACTATAAAAGAAGCAGACAGTATACAGAAGGCAATGAATAAAGGCATCAGGGCTGCAACGAATACAAATACAAGCGGTATTTCAAAAGCCGTAAGAAGAATGACAAAAGGAAAAGCCGCATGGATTGCAGGCACTGCCCTTATCGGAACATGGGCAGCATCTGAAATATGGGATGAATAAGGGGGTGTTGTTATGGCAATAGATAATTTTTTTGACAGCCTTAATTCTGTAATGCCTTTAAATCAGCAGAAAGAATTTATTAAGAACTGTATCCGTGAATTCATAAAATCTACAGAAGGAAAAGCTGAACTCGGTACATACATCCGAATGGAGATAGAAGCTTCAAAGAAGAAATTCTCAACAGCAAATAATCCGAATACGCTGTCTTATGACATGCTTACACGTGGAAACGTCAACATGCAGCATAAAATGGCTGCAAACGGTTATGACGTTTATGGTAAAACTATCCTGTCTTCAAACAGCGACACCAGAAATACAAACGTTTATAATAAAATGAAGAACCGGATTAACTATGGCAGGAATCCTGCTGTAAATGATTATGCAAATCGTGGTTCTTTTAAAATAAAATAAGGAGGTGTGCTTATGGGAATCTCAAAGCTTGCATCTGATTTCTTTACTGCCGCAAAAGACATGGCTTCTAATAAGAATTTTAGGGAATACGCAGGAGAATTTCTGGAAGACCTTAAGCTTAATGATGCTTCACAAGAAGCTCTTGATGCAGCCGTGGATACAATCAAAAAAAGAACCGGATTTTTTACAAATCTTACAGACGATTCTATTAATGAAGTTGTTAAGAAAACTGGTATGCCGGAAGAAGAACTTGCCGGAGGACTTGCAAAGCTCAGAGCTGCACGAAAAGCACAGGATTTTGCTGGCGCGAAAGGAGCTGCTGCAGAACTTGACACAAAAACAAAAGGCAGTGCTTTCACAAATCTTGTTATAAATTCTTATAATGAACATAGTAGTCAAATGGATAAATTTATGAAATCTCATAATTTTGTTCCTGCTAATGGCATACCGCAGATAAAGACACGAGAAGCACTATTTGAAAATAAACCGGAAAATAAGATAAATTCCATGATTCACAGGTTTGTTGAAGATGGAGGAGATTTAGACAGAAAAATAACAAACGGCACCTATATCGTAAACGGCATGAAAAAGTATTTGGACAATGAAGACCCTTCTGTAAACAGACACAGACTTGAGGCCATCGTTGGCGGATACTTTGTTGCTGCAAACGGCATCAGACTTGTAAAAGGCGGTTCGCCGTTCAGAAATGAATATGGTGAAAACGATATAGCAGGCGTGCCATTCTTTTAGAAAGGTGGTATTTATATGGCAGATATAGCAAGAGCTGGTAAGTCT
>ERZ777305.3319-NODE-3319-length-11354-cov-8.854943_pt1 | contig 11354 bp, 13 predicted proteins | sample MGYA00374965_ERZ777305 | MGnify/ENA primary metagenome ERZ777305 (study PRJEB29328, sample SAMD00013331) | mouse gut metagenome | study: EMG produced TPA metagenomics assembly of the Metagenome analysis of fecal microbiota from mouse which was promoted...
CTGCCGCAATTCGACCATCCGGAAAAGATCAAAATCGTCCAGGCCGACGCTGTAGCATATATCCGAAATCTGGCAGACGGCGTATTCGACACCTGCTTTGCCGATATCTGGCGCAACGGCATGGACGTCGATCCATATTTATCCGTCAAGACCGCGGCCAGGCATCTGAAGAAAACCGCCATGTCGTACTGGATCGAGGATAGTTTACTTGGCTTCATGCTCCAGCATATGGGGATTATTTTACTGGGCGCCATGGGGCTGCCGTATCCAAACATGGACCGCGACCCGCTGTACAGGTTTTTGCAAAAACTAACGTCCAGGACCCGGATCAAAAACCCGGACGAGATGCGCCAAGCCTTCACGCCCCAATATCTGTCGAATCTAATCGATATACGCACCAGCGTATCGTGGCAGCCCAACATCTAAAAATTCAATAAAATTCAGAACATTCAGAAAGGAGGCTTAAAACAGATGGATTGGAAAACCCTCACAGAAGCCGAGAGCCAGAAACCCTATTTCAAGCAGCTGATGACCTACGTCGAACAGGAGTACAAGACCCAGACCTGTTTTCCACCCTTCGAAAAGATCATGAACGCCATGGCGCTGACGCCCTTCGACCAGGTCAAGTGCGTGATCGTAGGCCAGGATCCCTATCACACGCCGGGGCAGGCCATGGGCCTGTCGTTCTCCATTCCCAAAGGCCGGCCCCTCCAGCCATCCCTGGAGAATATCTATAAAGAGCTCAACGCCGAGCTGAACATTCCTGTCGCGCAGCACGGCGATCTGACCGCCTGGGCCAAACAGGGCGTATTGTTATTAAACTCCGTTCTGACGGTCCGCGCCCACCAGGCCGCGTCCCACCAGAACATAGGCTGGGAGAAATACACCGACGCCATCCTGGAAGCCGTCGGCCAGAAACCGGAACCCGTCGTCTACATGCTCTGGGGACGGTACGCCCGAGACAAAGCACGGTTCCTGAACAATCCCAATCACCTGGTGCTGGAATCCGCCCACCCGTCGCCGTTCTCGGCTGACAAAGGCTTCTTCGGCAACGGACACTTCAAAAAGTGCAACCAGTTCCTGGCCGGCCACGGGATCTCGCCTATTGACTGGCGGATCACTTGACACGCCCCACGGCTAAAGCCGGAGGAGTGTCAAGAACAGACATACCTGCTGCGCCAGCCAAACGGCGGCCACGATCTGCGGCAACATGGACAAGTCAACACAAAAAAGAAAGGATATACGAAAATGGAACAGCATTTCCTGGCCAACCCCTCCCCGAAGTATTACATGGGCAACGGAGAACAGGCCTACGCGGCCATGGACAACGCCCACGGCGGACATGTATATTGCGGAAAGATCGTCGGCCGCACCATGGACGTCAATGACCGTGCCGGCTATCGCTTCCGCTACATGTCGCCCGTCGATCCGGGCGTCGAACGCGAAGTCACCCTGACAGCAGCTGATCTATTTCCGGACCTGACATCCATCGAAAACGCCCGGAAAAACGACCGGTCCGTGCAGGATATGGCGATTCGATCTGCCTGCGATACAACGAAAAAACTCGTAGCATTCCTGATCGGACGCGCAAATCTCCAGGAAAACGAGCTGGCCATCATCCAGGAGCAGATCCAGAATCTGAACCTGTCCGGCAATGACGACAGCATTCAACCGCCGGAAAACGAGCCCGATGATATGACGGCCACCAATCCGTGATTGCGTTTTCAGTCAAAACAGCGTATAATACAGTCAGACATCCGAGGATCGGAGGACTGCTCCTATGCAAGCCGTCAAAACCATGGCGCAATATATCGCTGATTTGATCGAAAATGCCGTCTCAGACGAACAGCGCGCCACAGTCATCGCCGCTGAAGAAATTGTTATCGGATATTACTTCGACATGGAATCCCTCATGCCAGGCATTTTATCCACGGGCTTTTTGCCGAAAACCATGCCGTCGCAGGACCCGATACGGAAAGCCATCACGGAACTGAACCGGGCCTGCGCGGAACAGCACAAAGCCTATATCTTCGACGGACGGATCGACCGGCTCAAGGACCGGTTCCAGTTCGCGGCCGACGTCGCCGGCGCATGAGATCAAAAATATTATGGCAAGCCGTGGAGCAGGCCGCTCCACGGCCTTTTTGGGTATGCCGGAGCAAACAAAAATAGGAACAATTTGCCGAAAAAAAAACTAAAAAGCGAGGTGAAAACATGCCTGCTCAAAGCCCGTATTGCCATGAATTTCAGACCGGCGACCATGTCAAAATACTGACAAAACGCGGCGGCTGTTACGATCATATCACAGGCATTGTCACAGAAAAGCTGAACAACGATCTGCAGCCGGATCCCGGTGCAAAGATCCCGCATTTCTATCGCGTTCAGTCCGACAGGCCTGTCGACATCGGAGACGAAGTTTTATCGAGCAGCGACATCCATCCGTCCCGAGAAGTATTCCCTATCGATACGCCGGTTAAAAACTATTGGCGCACCGGCAGGCATGACCCAGACCGCACAAAAATTTGAACCGAAACCAACACAAAAGAAAGCAGGTGCTATCGACATGCCCGACTTTTCCGAACAAGCAAAAACACTGGACGAATGCCGGCGGCTGCTGGAGAAATACCGCAAGTGCATCCTGATACGACCCACCGGCTTCGGCAAGACCTGGCTTTTGACAGAGCTGGTCAAAGGCTTCAAGAGAACGTTATACCTATACCCGTCGCAGGTCATCAAAGATACTGTCGTGGGCAGGTATTACGACTTGCCGGACCAGGATCAGGACGATATCATCGATCCGGAAACTCTCGAAGCCATGCAGGCCATGGGACAGATCCCCGGCTGTACCCTGATGACCTACGCCAAGCTGATCCGGCTGTCCGACGAAGAGATCGAGAATATGCAATTCGATCTCGTGGTCTGTGACGAGGCCCACCGGATGGGCGGCACCAAGACCAAGCTGGCATGCGAAAAACTCTTCGCCATGCTGGACGAGACGACACGATTTATTGGCGCGACAGCGACGCCAACGCGGATGGACAACTTCGACGTGGCCAGCCACTTCTATATGGACCGGATGTGCTATCCGTATACGCTCCATGACGCCATCTCCGGCGGCTTGATCATGAAGCCAAATTACTGTTACGCCACATATGATTTCAAGCGCGACCTGGAAGATGCGGCGATCAACGCCGGCGAGGACCTGAAAGACCCCCACGTCCAGGAAACGATCTCGACGAAGATGATCGAGCTGGGTACGCTCTACAACATGCCCCGGATCATCCGGGAAGTCTGCGACAAATTCGCCGCCCGGAACGACTATATGAAATTTATCGTATTCTTCGCCAACAAGAAGCACATGGCAAATAAGATCAGCCAAGTCGAGACCTGGTTCCAGGAGGCTTACCCGGATCACGAGATCAAGGCCCTGCGGATATCCAGCGCCAACTCGTACGAGAGCGGCAACACGGACAAGCTGCCGCTGCTCACGCCAGTATCCGGCCGTATCGACCTGATCGCCTGTATCGACATGCTGAACATGGGCTATCACGTATCCGACCAGACTGGCATCATGATGTACCGCGGCACAGAATCCGGGACCATCTTCACCCAGCAGCTGGGCAGGGCCCTGTCCGCTGGTTCCGGCAGCTCGGCTATCATCTTTGACATCGTAGACAACCTGCATCGAAAGGCCGTCTACGAGTTATACGTCAAGCCGCACCACGGCGCTCGTACCCGCAGAAGAGCCGAGCCAAAACTCGATAATTATATCCTGGATGAGAATACGGGAACCGTCTTCGCGCAGGACGCCAATGGCAATTCGATCCCCACCCAGTATCACTACGACGGAAAGCATTTCCGTGACCGGCTGGGCAATATTGCTACGTTCAAATTAGACAAAGACAAAAACATCAGGAACACCTCCGACGCGCTGTCCGAGCTGAAGGACGTCAACCGGCTGGACGAAAGCTGCCTGGTCGCAACAGGCCACGAAGCGACGTATCGGGAGATCCTGTCCAAGGCCATGGCCGAGCCCCTGGCCCACCGGTGCAAGTACGCCATTCAATTGCACTTCCGAACCTGGTGCCGGAACCACGGCGTCGAATATCCCATCTCCGCTGAAAAGCTTTCCGAGCTCTACGGCCTTGAAATATCCGACTTTTATGCCGAGCTCAAAAAGATCATTCGAGCGGGAAAGATCCAGTATCCGCTGCAGGACGCCGATAAGCTCCTGAAAATCGGCGAGGACGGCAGCGACCCGCCCCTTGCGATCTGCTGCCAGGCCACCGGCGTATCGATCGACCAGCTGATCGAGCTTCTGTTCCAGTAATACAACGAAAGGCAGGACTAAATATGACAAACTTCTCCAAACCGCAGGGCGGTACACCGAAAAACGACGGATCAAAACCGGGTTCCAAGCCTGCCGGCCAGGCCCAGTACAAGTCCAAGCTGGAAGAGATCCTTGCGCGGGCCGGCAATAACAATCCCATCGCAGCCGCCCAGGCCAAGACGGGACAGGCTCCGCAGCCTGACCCCGCAGCCAAAACACCGGTCCAGCAGCCTGGCCCACCCCAGATCACGCCCCAGCCCCCTGCTCAGACCACGGGGTTCGCGCCGCAGCCCACGGCACCGGCACAGCCTCAGGACCCGGCCGACAAACTGCAGCAGATCCTGTCCATGGCTGGGAAGACCCCGGCCCAGCGCGCCCAGATGCAGGCGCAGCAGGCGGCAGCCAATACCGCCGCAAACATCCAGGCAATGATCCAGAACTATATGACGGCAGTCGCCCAGGACCCCAGAAAAGTCCTGAACTGCGACATCGAGTTTCCCGGAAACCCCGGCGCCAATGACGCGCTTTGGTTCAAGTGCTACGCCGACCAGAACGGAAACACCTACTGGGATGCCTTTGGCGTGGACATCGCATATATCATCCCGCCCAAGATCGCTCAGTACGCTCTTTACGACGATTATTACAGGGGCATTCCTCAGGCAGACTTTATGGCCGATATAGCCACAGCCACAGTCCACAGCCACTCGATCGTGTGATCTAAAAAATCTAAAAGAAAGGATAAACTAAACACATGTCTATGAACACATATCCCTTTGATGAAAAATGCGTGCTGCTGATCACGAAGCAGCTGGCCGCGGCGATCCTGCTCCAGGACATCCTGGAATCTGATCCGGATAACGATTTGGCAGAGCTGCCCGTTAAGATTCAGGAAAAGCTGGCCAACAGCACCCCCTGGAAGTGCGCCTCGGACCCTGAACTGCTGGAGCTGCTCGACAACGACGGCTGGGCCGATATCTCCGACGCCCATGAACTGCTCCAGGATGAGGGCGAGGCCGATATCGTCCACTGCTCAGAGTTCACGGGAACAGCCACTGTCCCGGCTGACTTCGTACAATATCACAAGAGCATGGACGACGTGCCGTTTGACGACGCCTATATCGCCTGCCTCATCCCGCTGCGCCAGTCTGAGCCATTCAAACAGGCATACGCGTCGCCTGACGATCTGATCAAAGAATACGCTGACAGGCTGGGCGACCTGGCCGGGCCCGGCATCCCTATCGGATCCCTGATCCATGATATCATGGGAACGTATACCTGCTGAGATGTCATGAAAGGATAAAAAATATGGGAATGGATTACCGGTACGCCGGCAGCGCCAGCTATCCCAGATTCGAGACCGAATTGCGCCAGGTGGCAAAGGCTCTCGGCTGTTTAGAAACCGCGCATCTGGACGGCCTTCAGGAGCAGTCCAAACAACAGCCGTTTGGCTACTGGTTCGGCTGTATGTCCGGCGACAATACGGGCAAAGCCAAGTTCAGCGTTCCGACAACTCTTCCAGAGGCTGTCGCCAAATGGCTCAACGATCCCTACGGCGACCGGACCATCGAAGAAACCAGCAAGATCTGGGACGCCATTCGGGACAAGTCCGAGATACAGGCCCTCTCGCCCCAGATATATTCTGAATTCGAGTGGCTGGCCCGCTGGCACGAAGGCTGGCATATTACCTGAAAAATAAAAAAAAATAAAAAAAGGAGAAAAGAAAAAATGCTGATCCAGGTATACGTGAAGAACGAACCCCTCGAGAAATGCGATCTGTTGATCGCCCGGGAAGACGCCGTCATCAGCGTACCGGTGTCCGGGCTCAGCGCCATTATCTCCGACGTGAAGACCCGCGGAGACACCAGCTTCGAGATCGGCTTGGTCAAGATCGCCGAGAACATGGGTATGAAAGCTGCCATCCTGGCCGCCCAGTTTATCGCCTCGGCCGACGCCGTCGCGTCCCCGGTCTATATCGCCTGCCCCGACAAGACCATCCTGGACGGGATCTGTTCCATGGAGTGTACTACGTCAACAGGCGGCATCATCAAGCTGGAGCCCTACGGAGCAAAGCCGGCCGCCCCGGCCAAGACCCGTACTCGTGCAAGAGCCAGCGCGAAACCGGCGCCCGCCCCTGCCGAAAATCCCGAACCGGGTAACGGCGCGAACCCCGACAACGATCAGGCGGAAGACGCCGCGACAGCTCCTGACGAGCCCATGAACGAGCTCATGGACGACCCGAGCCTGGTCCAGAACGGCGAGATGGCGTTGAACCAGGGAAAACCTGATACTGGATCTGACACCGGGAAAAAGCCGGACCCCACTTCGGCCAACGCGCCCAAGATCATGTCCATCCTGAAACAGCAGGGCGTTCCCTCCGGACAGATCCCCGGCGTGCTGGAGGCCCTGCGCGAGGCCATGGACGCAAATATTACGCTGCCTATGCAGATCAAGCTGAAGCTTTCTAAAGACGGCGCCACGGGCGATATGGACCCGGACAAAACCGCCAAGCTGGTCGCCCCGGTATTCGACCAGCTGAAGACGCTTCTGAACGAGATCGACGACCATAACGCCGGCGATGCCCCGCTGTAAGCCGTGCAGGGACCATCTTGACCAGGAATTTGATTCCGTCAAAAGCATGTGCGCCCACCACGGCGTAAATCAGAATACGTACAAAAATCGTATCAACCGCGGCATGACGTTGGAGCAGGCCCTTGATCCAGCATTGCACAAAGCATCCCATGCCATTTCGTGTGAAGACCCCAACGGAGTATCATATCCATCGGAGCAGGCCATGGCCGAGGCGTGGGGCATATCTTGCAGCACATACAGAGCCCGTATGCAGGCCGGCTGGGACAAGGCCAGCGCGTTGTCCCGGCCGGCAAATGGTTCAAAAAAGAAACAACCGGAACGAAATGCCAGACCGGAAATAGATCCCGATGGTGTGACGCATCCGTCGATCAAAAGCATGTGCAGCAAATACGGCGTCAAAACAGGAACGTATTTGCGGCGCATATCCCGCGGCTGGGACAAATCAGCCGCCCTGTCGGCGCCAACCGGGCAGCATGATATTTTACCGCTCGGCAAGAACGGCGATCCGATCACGGCATCCCAGGCCTGCGCGCGCTGGCACGTCCGATACGCCAGCTATAAATGGCAGAAGCGGCGTGGTAAAAACCCAGAACAAGCATTTCAAACGGCCTGCATCAAAACCTGGACAGGTTCGACAGCGGGCCATTTCACGATCCTGGCATGTGTACAGTGGCCCTGGTTTCTGGTCGAAGATCGCGAGAAACAACAGACGGTATTAAATGCCGTCGAGATATGCCGTCTCAAAAATCTACTCACGAGAAAACAAAAGAGGTGAAGAAAACCATGTCCAGTAAAAGCGTGGCCGAACGGCTGGCAAGCCACTTTGGCACGCGGCCCTTCGGCCTGGAAGAGGCATACAAAGCCGTCCCGGACGTACCGACGGATTCTGTACGGGGCCGCATTTACGAAGCCATGAAAAAGAACATTTTCTCCCGCCTTGGCCGCGGTATGTATGCCGCCGTTCAGGCATACCGGGACGAGACCGGCGATACGCAGGCCGCGGCATGTATCTTATTAAACACCGACGGCCGCGATTTAGATTTCCTGCGGGACGAATCCATGGACGCTATCATTACCGACCATCCGTATCGATTGGACAATGCCCTGAAAGGCGGCAACCGGGACTTCGCGTCCTATGAGTTATTCCAGTACGCCAGACGGGACTTCGACGAGAAGATCCGGGTACTGAAATCCGGCTGCTTCCTGGCCGAGTTTATCCCGGAGGAATCCGCCATGAATTACGAGTATTTGTATCGTTTGAAAGAAATGGCCATGTCCGCCGGTTTTTTATACTATGCGAAAGTCCCCTGGAAAAAGGGCCTGTTCGTCGCCAACACTGGCCGGAAATCCGGCAATACAGAAGATATTCTGATCTTCTCCAAAGGCACGCCCCGAAAATTGCGCCCTGACGCCAAGAAGGACAAAGCCGAGCCCGGTATCCGGCATTTCATGTCCGGCGCAGGCGGCATGCTGCCGACATGCTTCGACGTGGCGCCGCCCGACAAGAAATCCAGGATCCATCAGGCCGAAAAGCCTGTCGAGCTGTTAAAACAGCTCATACGATATATTACAACATTTGGCGAGTGGGTGCTGGACCAGTTCGCGGGCTCAGGGTCGACTGGACTCGCCTGCCTGGAAACCGGCCGGAATTGCGTCCTGGCCGAGAAGGACCCCCGCACAGCCGTACAGATCCTGACCCGGGCCAACATGGCGCCGCTGGACCAGATCCTGGCCTAAATTGATCAAAACAAGGAGGCTCAAACCATGCGTATCAACACGATACACACCGGCGGGGCGGACATCACTATCGATACCAGCGAGCTGATATGCCTGGCCAATGTATTATACTTCTACGAGAAACACTGGGACGCCAATTCCGGATTTCCTGCACCGAATCAAGTCTTTCACACCGTCGCCAAGCAGCTCGTCACGGCACGGGACATCGCCCAGTACGGCCACTTAGACAGCCACTCCACAAGCCTCATCGCGGCTCACGAGCTGGCCATCCATCCCGGCGGAAAACTGGCAAACCTGCTCGCGGAACAGGAAAGCCTGGACAGCCCGCCTGCCCAGGAACAGCCCGGCAGCACATGACCCGCCGAACAGCGCCGGTACGCCATACCGGCGCTGTATGAAATCAAATAGGAGAAAAATTGCCAAAAATATAAACCGAGGTGAAACGGCCATGCACGATATATGGAACCCCTGGCACGGGTGCGTAAAATACTCCGAGGGATGCCAAAACTGCTACATGTACGCATTGGACAAGCGGCGCGGCGTGCAGCGGCCATCCAGTGACATCTACGTGACTCGACAGTTAAGATATCCTCTGGCCAAGACAAGAGACGGCAAATACAAGATCAAGCCTGGCGAGCGCATCCGGGTCAACATGACGTCAGACACGTTCCTGGAACAGGCCGACACATGGCGGGACGACATGTGGGACTGCATTCGTATTCGTACCGATGTGTCCTTCTGGATATTGACAAAACGCGTCGAGCGCATCGAACAGTGCCTGCCGCCCGACTGGGGGACAGGCTATCCAAACGTTATGCTGAATATGACCGCGGAAAACCAGACCCGCTTCAACGAACGCTGGCCTGTTTTCTCCCGGATCCCCGCCCGTGCGAAAGGCATCTGCTGCGCACCGTTGCTGTCCGATATCGACCTGGAACCCGCCCTGTCCTCCGGCCAAATTTCAGAGATCAGCGCCGGCGGCGAAAATTATGACGATCCGCGGCCCAGCCACTACGAGTGGTATGAGGCCATGTCAAAACAATGCGAGAAATATAACGTGCCGTTCTACTGGTACGAGTCTGGGACCAAGCTGATAAAAGCCGGAAAGCTATACACGATCAGAAGAAAACCGGACCAGTCTAAAATAGCAGGCATGTCCGGGCTATGCCGCCCCGGACCGCGGCCAAATTTGATCTTGACCAGCCTGGACGACGGGCATGTTTTATCCCCTGCCGAGTGCCACACACCCATGTATGATCCCATGCACTGCACGGGCTGCGGCAACGCCGGCATGTGCAACGGCTGCGATCCAAATTGTCCCCAGCGTGATAAATCTTACCGGCTGGTCACGTTTGACGAACTCAAAGCCCTGGAAAAAGCCAGGGCCGTATTGTCACAAAACACGCGGTAAGTCTGGACACGCAGAAAAAAAAACAAAATAAAATATGGGCGTGATCATAGGTATCCTCACCGTCAACACGCCTGGTTTCGTGCCTGGCCAGAGGAAAGGTGTGCGGCGCGCCGCGCGAAGGGACATCGCGCGCGTAAGCCCTTGCGGCGGGTCTATAAAACCCAAGCCGAACGGCTTTAGGCTCTAAACGAAAACGACCTAAGGCGGGAAGTAAATGGCCCGCAATAAACAACAAATGAGGCCATGCTCTCCGGCTCCGCCCCGGATCAGAAGGCCGGGTATGAATGGACACAAGCCTGTGGATCTTGTATGGGAAGCGCTGCCCATGCATGCTGAAACAGGCGCGTGAACGTTCATATCTGACTGGACGGCCCGGGGCGACCCGGAGGCGTGCGTAAAACCATCAAGACTTAAAAGAAGGGAGATATGCCGCAACATGCCCCGTAACAAATCGCAGACGATCGATCACACAGGCCAGCCGTGGCCGTCTGAATCAGACATGTGCCGGTATTGGGGCGTATCTTTATCGACGTACAAGGGCCGCCTGTCCCGCGGCTGGACACAAGAACAAGCATTGACCGTCTCCACAAACGGTCATGGGCCAAAGCAAAAACCAAAAAAGAAGCTCGTTTACGACCATACAGGCCAAGGCTTCGTCTCTATCGGCGCCATGTGCCGGCACTGGCATCTCGATGAAAAAGTCTACTGGTCCAGAAAACGCATCTGCAAGTGGCCTTTAGAGCGCATTTTGACAGAGCCGGTCCATGATCGAACCGACACGCCTAACGCGAAATCCGTCACCGATCATACGGGCCAAATATTTCCAAGCGTGTCGGCAATGTGCCGCCATTGGCATATTGGACTGACGACATACCGGGAGCGTGTCAAACGCGGCTGGCCCATCGAGAAGGCCCTGACCAGCAAAGAACAAACGATCAAAACAGACCCCGTCGCCTGCGTGGATCACACTGGCGAGGCATACCCTTCCAAAAGCGCCATGTGCGCGGCATGGGGCGTCAAACGCTATTGCTATGATTCCAGGATCGCCTTGGGCTGGACTGTCCAACAGGCATTGACGGAAAACATCCAGATCAACGCCATGGCCTGCCAGGACCACACTGGAAAGACATTCCCGGCCGCCAATTATATGGCGCTGTATCTCGGCTTCCCGAAATACACGTTCCAGGGCAGGAACAAAAATATGGACGCCGCGATCCGGGCGGCCGCAATTAAATATTGGGCTGACCGTCCATGCGGCGCATATGATATAAAAGCCTGTATTAAATT
>ERZ777305.3320-NODE-3320-length-11354-cov-2.710417_pt1 | contig 11354 bp, 9 predicted proteins | sample MGYA00374965_ERZ777305 | MGnify/ENA primary metagenome ERZ777305 (study PRJEB29328, sample SAMD00013331) | mouse gut metagenome | study: EMG produced TPA metagenomics assembly of the Metagenome analysis of fecal microbiota from mouse which was promoted...
TGCCTTTCACGCTGTTTGCTTTATTCCCGTCTTGGTTGAAGTCCATGCCCAAATCCGGCGGATGGATGAATATCATCAAGGTGACGCTTGGTTTCTTGGAGCTGGCCTTTGCCCTGAAGTTCCTTTCAGTAGCCGATTTGGCTTATGGTTGGCGTATCCTCGACCGTGAAACGTTCCTTGCCTTGTGGATTGTACTTTTTGCGCTGCTTGGTTTCTACTTGTTGGGCAAAATCAAGTTCCCGCACGATGATGACGATACGAAGGTCAGCGTACCCCGTTTCTTCATGGCGTTGGCCTCACTGGCATTTGCGGTGTATATGATTCCCGGTTTGTGGGGAGCTCCGTTGAAGGCAGTCAGTGCTTTTGCGCCGCCCATGCAGACGCAGGATTTCAATCTTTACAATAATGAGGTACATGCCAAGTTTGATGATTACGACCTCGGTATGGAGTATGCCCGCCAGCATGGCAAGCCCGTGATGCTCGACTTCACCGGCTACGGCTGCGTGAACTGCCGTAAGATGGAGCTTGCCGTATGGACCAACCCGAAGGTGAGCGACATTATTAATAACGACTATGTGCTTATCACGCTCTACGTGGACAACAAGACCCCGCTTCCTTCTCCCGTGAAGATTGTGGAGAACGGCACGGAACGCACGCTGCGCACCGTAGGCGACAAATGGAGCTATCTGCAGCGTGTCAAGTTCGGCGCCAATGCGCAGCCCTTCTACGTGCTGATTGACAACGAAGGCAAGCCGCTCAACAAGTCCTACTCCTACGACGAGGATATACCTAAGTATATCGAGTTCCTGCAGACCGGACTGGAGAATTATAAGAAAGAGAAATAAATAGAATTGGAAAAAGGATGCTTGTAAAAAGGCATCCTTTTTTCACTAAATCCCCTTTTTGTATGAAACACATTATAGACATTGATGCTTGGGAACGCCGGGATAACTACGGCTTTTTCCGTGGATTTGCAAACTCTTGGTATTCTGTCACCACTGAGATTGATTGCACAGAAGCCAGCGCTTCCGCCCGAGCGATGAAGCGTTCCTTTTTCCTTTATTATCTTTACGCAGTGTTGCGTTCGGCCAATGAAGTTGATGAGCTGCGTTACCGTACAGACAAGGAAGGCCGGGTGGTTTTTCACGACCGTGTGGACATCATCTCTCCGATAGCCGTTCCTGGAAAGACCTTCTATACTGTGCGCATTCCCTATCACGAGGATTTTGAGCGTTTTTATGCCGCGGCCTTTGCTCTGATAACGAATATACCTGAAGACGGTGACCCGTATGGAGCTGAAAAAGTGCTGGCAAGTCAGGGTGATTACGATGTAGTCCATCTGAGTGCGGTTCCAAAAATGTATTTCACCTCCATTAGTTACACGATTGCCGAAGTCGGTAATGGTTGCAGTTATCCTCTGATGACTGCCGGAAAAGTTGTGACTCGCGAAGGACGTCTGGTATTGCCGCTTTCCATCTACGTCAACCATGCTTTTGTAGACGGTTCGCATCTTACCTCCTTCTTCGGAAAGGTGGAGAAGTATTTGAAGGAAATCAATTCTCCTATGCCAAGATTATTTAATTAATTACTAACTTGTCCCGGTTTTAGTGGGGCACTAATGCCTATCGTGCCGTACATTGGGACACAAAACATCATCTGGGCCGGCTATAGGAATAGATAGAATAACGTTTTCTGTTTGAAGCGAGTAACGTGTTTCTTCTTCCTTGATTTATATCTGAAAAGTAAGTGTATATTAAATTCTTCATTGAAATTTAATATGCGCTTTTTGGTGTATGAGAAAAGAAAAATCTATCTTTGTCCATAGTCGTTAATTTGAATGTAAACAGAAGATTTTGTATAATTGAACAAACTTCGACAGCATTATAATCCAATTATCAGAGATATGGGAAAGAACCTCTTTATGCACATAAAGGTATTTGTTTTGTCGGTTTTTCTGCTGTTTGTTTCGTCTTTTCTCCTGCATGCACAGAAAAAAGATTTTACTACTTGGACGAATCTCGGTTTCGAATATAAATTGCGTTCGGCATTTGCTGTTTCCGCTGCTCTGGAGTGGCGCACGAAGGATGATTTTGGGAAAACAGACCGATGGGGATTGCAGGTGGGAGGAAGCTACAAGCCGCTGTCCTTCTTGAAGCTCGGAGCAGGATATGAGACACATTATCGTAACCGGGGAACGGATGGATGGAAGTTTCGGCATCGTTACCATGTAGACGGAACCTTGTCTGCTCGTGTGCAAAGGGTAAAACTGTCCTTGCGTGAGCGCTTTCAGCATACGTTCGATGGATATGAGGACGAGTTCCGCATGCGCTCGTGTGCGAAGGTGGCATATGACATTCCGAAGTGTAAGTTGGAGCCGTATGCTTCGGTCGAAATGTATAATGGTTTGAATAGGACAGAGCATTTTGGAGTAAAGCGGATGCGTTATCGCGGGGGAATCACGTTGCCTTTGTCCGAGCGCTGGGAGGCGGACCTCTTTTATTGCAGGCAGTGGGAGCAGGATAAGCGGAAGAATATAGTAGGAGTGGAGTGTGCTTATAGCTTCTGAGAGTGGAGCCTGTCAGTATCGACAGCCCATCCCAGGAATATCCAACGCCATCCGAAGTAAGCGCCTGTCTTGTTGTGCGGGTTGGGCGAGAAACGGAGCCGCTGGTCGTCATTACCTACGGAGTAGTATTCGTAATTGGTGAAATGGTCGAGCATCAGGGCGTAATTGTATTGGTTGGGGCTGATATAGGTGGTGTCGAAGTCGCTGAAATTGAGGACTTTCTTCAGTGATTTTCCGAAGGTGTTCTTATGCACGACGCTGTCGTACGCAATAGGATTGTTCTCCTTGTTTTGTGCAAACAATGAGAATGTAAATAATATCCATAAGCAGAAAAAGCCTCCTCTTTGCATCTTGTTGTTCTCTCTCATCTATACAAAGCTAAGTAAAATAACCGGTTTTAAACAGTATCTCGCTAATTTTTCTCTGAAAAAGGTATTAATAATTTGTAGTTTTCAATCGGAATGACTAATATTGAACGTTTTATTAAGCGAATTTATGAGTCAGAACCAGATAAAGGAGAATACTATATGAAGAAGATTATCAATCCGTGGAAAGATATGGAGGGGTACAACTGTTTCGGTTGCTCTCCCGACAATGAAGCAGGTGTGAGAATGGAGTTTTATGAGGACGGCGACGAGGTGGTGAGTATCTGGAAGCCGCGTCCGGAGTATCAAGGATGGCTGAATACGTTGCATGGAGGCATTCAATCCGTATTGCTGGATGAAATCTGTGGCTGGGTAGTGTTCCGCAAGTTGCAGACCGGTGGGGTAACATCGAAAATGGAGACCCGATTCCGCAAATCCATATCAACCAACGACGCGCACGTGGTACTGCGGGCTTCGCTTCGGGAGCAGAAACGGAATATTGCCATTATAGAAGCGCATCTGTACAATAGCATGGGAGAACTTTGTACGGAAGCTACATGCACCTACTTCACCTTTCCGAAGGAGAAAGCGGAAGCGGAAATGCATTTTCATAGCTGCGAAGTGGAGCAGGAGGAAATATTGCCGTTGATTTAATTGTTTCACCACAGATTACACAGATTTGCATAGATTGGAATAAAAATAATCTGTGCAAATCAGTGTAATCTGTGGTGAACTAAGATGAATTTGAAAGAAAAAATAAACTTTTTGTGATAAATTTTTTGGAGTTTCAAACTTTTAGTTTACTTTTGTCGCATTAAAATCCAAAAAATATGAAGAATATCGTTGCACATCATCACCATCATCATCCTAACGAATAACTCGGTGGGCGTATGAGTGTATATGTACAACAGATGACATAACAGACGAGGCTTGCCGAATATTGGTAAGCCTCGTTTTGTTTTCTGTCATCTCATTCAAAATAGTAAATAGTAAATAACCTTATGTTAAGAATTGCAGTACAAGCTAAGGGTCGTCTGTATGACGAGACCATGTCTTTTTTGGGAGAATCGGATATTAAGTTGAGTGCCATGAAGCGTTCGTTGTTGGTGCAGTCATCAAATTTTCCTCTTGAAGTGTTGTTCTTGAGGGATGACGACATTCCGCAGTCTGTGGCTACAGGAGTGGCTGATATAGGAATTGTGGGTGAGAATGAATTTGTTGAGAAGAATGAGGATGCTGAGATAATCAAGCGTCTGGGATTTAGTAAGTGTCGTTTGTCTCTCGCCATGCCGAAGGATATTGAGTATCCGGGGGTGAAGTGGTTTCATGGCAAGAAGATTGCGACATCTTATCCGGGTATCCTTTCCGGCTTTTTGAAAGAGAATGGGGTGAATGCGGAGATACACGTCATTACGGGGTCGGTAGAAGTGGCGCCGGGCATCGGTCTGGCAGATGCCATTTTCGATATTGTAAGTTCCGGTTCTACGCTGGTGAGCAACCGCCTGAAGGAAGTGGAGGTTGTGATGAAGTCCGAAGCCCTGCTGATTGGTAACAGGAACCTGAGCGAGGAAAAGCAAGAGATATTGAGGGAGCTGTTGTTCCGTATGGATGCTGTGAAGACAGCCGAAGATAAGAAGTATGTGCTGATGAATGCCCCGAAAGAGAAACTGGATGAGATTGTCTCTGTACTTCCGGGCATGAAGAGCCCCACGGTGATGCCTTTGGCACAAGAAGGCTGGTGCTCAGTACATACCGTACTCGACGAGAAGTGTTTCTGGGAGATTATCGGAAAGTTGAAGGCATTGGGGGCGGAAGGCATTCTGGTGCTGCCGATTGAGAAAATGATAATTTAAAGCCTCGAGGATGTGTCAAAAGTATATAAACGCTTTCTTTATGTTACGACATTAGGTACGAATTACGCGAAATAGCGCGGAATCGGTAAAATGAATCCGTGAAATCCGCGTAATCAGCGCCTAATAAAAAGTCTTCAGAGAGTTTTGACACACCTCCAATAATATCATGGTTTATGCATAAATCTTTAAAAACATGTCATTATGATATTGATTAGTAATCCCGATAAATCCCAGTGGCAAGAGATCCTGAAACGTCCGGTGATGAATACGGAGAATCTGTTTGATACGGTACGGAGCGTTATTGACCGTGTGAAGGCAGAGGGAGACCGTGCTGTACTGGATTATGAAGAAAAATTTGATAAAGTGGTACTGGCCTCGCTGGCAGTGTTGGAAGAGGAACAGCAGGAAGCGGAAAACCTGGTGAGTGAAGACTTGAAAGCGGCCATTCGCTTGGCAAAGCAGAACATCGAGACTTTCCACGCCGCACAACGTTTTGAGGGCAAGAAGGTGCAGACCCAGCCGGGAGTGACCTGCTGGCAGAAAGCGGTTGCCATAGAAAAAGTGGGATTGTATATTCCCGGAGGAACTGCTCCGCTGTTCTCTACGGTACTGATGCTAGCTGTTCCTGCCAAGATTGCCGGATGCAAGGAGATTGTTCTCTGCACTCCTCCAGGACGTGACGGAAAGGTACATCCCGCTGTGCTGTTTGCCGCAAAAGTGGCAGGTGTCAACCGGATTTTCAAGGCTGGCGGCATACAAGCCATTGCCGCTATGGCATACGGAACGGAAAGTGTACCTAAGGTTTACAAGATATTCGGTCCGGGAAATCAGTATGTTACGGCTGCCAAACAGCTTGTGAGCTTGCGTGATGTGGCGATAGATATGCCGGCAGGACCTTCGGAAGTAGAAGTATTGGCTGACGAAACTGCTAATCCGGTTTTTGTTGCTGCCGACTTATTGAGCCAGGCAGAACACGGAGTGGACAGCCAGGCTGTATTAATCACTACCTCTGTCGAATTGCAACAAGCTGTAAAGGTGGAAGTAGAACGCCAACTAGCCTTATTGCCACGTAAAGAGATTGCCGAAAAGTCTCTTGCCAACAGCAAACTGATTGTTGTGGACAGTATGAAAGAAGCCATCGAACTGACCAACGCATATGCTCCCGAGCATCTTATCATAGAAACCAAAGATTACCTTTCCGTGGCAGAACGTATTGTGAATGCCGGTTCCGTATTCTTGGGTTCCCTCACTCCGGAGAGTGCGGGAGATTATGCTTCGGGCACAAACCACACCTTGCCGACAAACGGCTATGCCAAAGCATACAGCGGTGTCAGCCTCGACAGCTTTATCCGCAAGATAACCTTCCAGGAGATAAAGCCGGAAGGGCTGAATAGCATCGGTCCTGCTATTGAGTTGATGGCTGCCAATGAACAGCTGGATGCGCATAAGAATGCCGTGAGTGTGAGACTTCTTTAATTGATAGTTGATAATGGATAATTATTGTTGTCATTATCTATTATCAATCGTCAATTATCAATCGTTAATTATCCATTATCAACTAATAAAGTGAAAACATTACAAGAACTTACCCGTCCGAATATCTGGCGTCTGAAGCCTTATTCTTCAGCACGTGACGAATATAATGGTGTTGCAGCATCCGTTTTTCTTGATGCAAACGAGAATCCTTATAATATGCCGCACAACCGTTATCCCGATCCTATGCAGCGGGAACTAAAGACAGAATTGTCTAAAATTAAAAAGGTGAGTCCCGATTCCATCTTCTTGGGGAATGGCAGTGACGAAGCTATCGATTTGGTGTTTCGTGCTTTTTGTGAACCCCGTGTGGACAATGTAGTAGCTATAGACCCTACCTATGGCATGTATCAAGTCTGTGCAGATGTCAATGATGTGGAGTATCGTAAGGTGCTGCTTGATGAGGATTTCCAGTTCTCTGCCGACAAGCTTCTGACAGCTGTGGATGAGCATACCAAACTGATTTTTATCTGCTCCCCCAACAATCCCACCGGAAATGATTTGCTCCGTAGTGAGATTGAAACGCTAATCCGTCAGTTTGACGGGCTGGTGATACTGGATGAGGCATACAATGACTTCTCCGAGGCACCTTCCTTGCTCGAAGAATTGGTCAATTATCCAAACCTCATTGTGCTGCAAACCTTCTCCAAAGCATGGGGATGCGCTGCCATCCGTCTGGGTATGGCATTTGCTTCACCGGAGATTATCGGCATCCTCAATAAAATAAAGTATCCCTATAACGTGAACCAGTTGACGCAGAAGCAGGCGATGGAAATGCTTTACCGTTATTATGAAATAGAACGTTGGGTGAAGACGTTGAAGGAAGAACGGGAAATCTTGGAAGCGGAGTTTGCCGTATTGCCATGTACGGTGAAGATGTTCCCCTCCCATGCCAATTTTTTCTTGGCCCGTGTAACGGATGCTGTGAAAATTTACAATTATTTGGTAGGCAAGGGCATTATTGTCCGCAATCGTAATTCTGTTTCACTCTGTGGAAATTGCCTGCGGGTGACAGTAGGAACGAGAGGTGAGAATGAAAAGTTGATTGAAGCGCTGAAAGCATTTACGATTTGAGCATTTATCATTTATGAAGAAAAAAGTTCTTTTTATAGACCGTGACGGAACATTAGTCATTGAGCCGCCGATTGATTATCAGTTAGACTCTCTGGAAAAGTTGGAGTTTTATCCGAAAGTGATGCGTAATCTTGGTTTTATCCGCAGCAAGCTGGATTTTGATTTTGTGATGGTGACCAATCAAGACGGGCTCGGTACAGTTTCCTTTCCGGAAGAGACCTTTTGGCCGGCACACAACCTGATGATGAAGACATTGGAAGGCGAAGGCATCACCTTCGACGATATCTGCATAGATCGAAGCATGCCTGACGACAATGCACCGACCCGCAAGCCGCGTACCGGAATGCTTACCAAGTATCTCGATAACCCGGACTACGATTTGTCCCACAGCTTCGTCATCGGCGACCGATCTACGGATGTGGAACTGGCAAAGAATTTAGGCTGCCGCGCCATTCTTCTGCAAGATGACACGGCATCATTGAAACCCGTTTCCGAAGGTGATGGTGCTGCTTGTGACGGGCTTGAAGATTACTGTGCCCTCGCCACCAAGGATTGGGATAAGGTGGCCGAATTCCTCTTTGCCGGTGAGCGTACAGCGGAAGTACGTCGCGCTACCAAGGAGACAGATATATACGTATTCTTGAATCTGGATGGCGATGGGCATTGCGACATCGCGACCGGACTGGGATTCTTTGACCACATGCTGGAACAGATAGGCAAGCACGGTGGCATAGACCTTACTATCCGTGTGAAAGGTGACCTCGAAGTGGACGAGCATCACACCATTGAAGATACTGCCCTTGCTCTGGGTGAGTGTCTATACCAAGCCTTAGGCAATAAGCGGGGCATTGAACGCTATGGTTATGCCCTTCCTATGGACGACTGCCTTTGCCAGGTGTGTCTTGACTTTGGTGGACGCCCGTGGCTGGTATGGGATGCCGAGTTCAAGCGCGAGAAGGTAGGAGACATGCCTACAGAAATGTTCCTGCACTTCTTCAAATCCTTGAGCGATGCTGCCCGGATGAATCTTAATGTAAAAGCCGAAGGACAGAACGAACATCATAAGATAGAGGGTATTTTCAAGGCGCTGGCACGTGCATTGAAGATGGCGGTGAAGAGGGATATTTATCACTTTGAACTGCCAAGCTCGAAAGGAGTGCTGTAAAAAGGAAATAGAGGATGAACTGTTCCTCCATCTTCTACATCTTATTAAACTTTTCCGTATCTTTGCCAACGAAAAGGTATACAGACGAAGAATTATGTCACACTTGGCTCCCCTCATAGCTGATTTAGCTCTGATATTGATTTGTGCGGGGATTATGACCCTGCTTTTTAAGAAGTTGAAGCAACCGCTGGTATTAGGATATGTAGTTGCAGGATTCCTTGCCAGCCCTCACATGGCCTATACACCGTCGGTGATTGACACGGCTAATATACAGACTTGGGCGGATATAGGTGTTATTTTCCTGCTGTTTGCACTGGGATTGGAATTCAGTTTCAAGAAGATTGTGAAAGTGGGAGGGGCAGCGATTATTGCTGCGTGTACTATCATCTTTTGTATGATATTGTTGGGTGTGGCTGTAGGTACCGGTTTTGGCTGGAAACGGATGGACTGTATCTTTCTGGGTGGTATGATTGCCATGTCGTCCACCACCATTATCTATAAGGCGTTTGATGATTTAGGGATGCGCAAGAAGCAGTTCACGGGATTGGTGCTCAGTGTGCTTATTCTAGAGGATATTCTTGCCATCGTATTGATGGTGATGCTCTCCACGATGGCAGTCAGTCATAACTTCGAGGGTATGGAGATGTTGGAGAGTATTGCCAAATTGCTGTTCTTTTTGATACTTTGGTTCGTGGTGGGTATTTATCTCATTCCCGGATTGCTGAAGCGGTGCCGGAAGCTGATGAGCGAGGAAACCTTGCTGATTGTATCTCTCGGACTCTGTTTCGGTGTGGTGGTGATGGCTGCGCGTACGGGGTTCTCGGCTGCTTTCGGCGCATTTATTATGGGCTCCATTCTTGCCGAAACAGTAGAGGCGGAGAGCATAGAGCGGTTGGTGAAGCCGGTCAAGGACTTGTTCGGTGCCATCTTCTTCGTATCTGTCGGCATGATGGTAGATCCGGCTATGATTACAGAGTATGCTGGACCTATTATCGTGATTACTTTGGCGGTCATTCTCGGGCAATCCCTCTTCGGTACATTGGGTATGTTGCTGGCAGGGCAAACGCTGAAGACGGCCATGCAGTGCGGTTTCAGTCTGACGCAAATAGGTGAGTTTGCCTTTATCATAGCTTCCCTGGGTGTATCGTTGCGCGTCACCAGTCATTTCTTGTATCCTATCGTGGTGGCGGTGTCTGTCATCACTACTTTCCTAACTCCTTATATGATTCGTTTGGCAGATCCAGCTTCCAATCTTGTGGATACGCATTTACCGGAAAAATGGAGAAAGTTCTTGACCCGCTATGCTTCTGGTTCTCAGACCATGAATCATGAAAGTCTGTGGAGGAAGTTGATTTTTGCATTGGTCAGGATTACGGTTGTATATTCCATCATTTGTGTGGCGGTGATAGCTTTGGCATTCCGTTTTTTGGTGCCTTTTGTACATGAGGGTCTGCCTGGTGGATGGGGCTCTTTGCTGGCTGCCTTTATCATCATTCTGTGTATAGCTCCGTTTCTGCGTGCTATCATGCTTAAAAAGAATCACTCGGAAGAGTTCATGACTTTATGGAGGGATAACCGTGGGAATCGGGCACCGTTGGTGGCTACCATTGTACTGCGTTTACTGCTGGGTGTCTCGTTTGTCATGTTCGTTATAGCTGGTTTATTCAAGATGTCTGTGGGGTTGGTATTTGGAGTGGCGGTGTTATTGGTGACTTTGATGATACTCTCCCGTCAGTTGAAGAAGCAGTCCATCATGATAGAGAGGACATTCTTCCAGAATCTGCGGTACCGCGACATGCGTGCCGAGTATATGGGAGAGAAGAAACCGGAGTATGCGGGACGTCTGCTGTCGCGCGACCTGCACCTGACGGATTTTGAAATCCCCGGCGAGTCGGCATGGGTGGGCAGGACATTGGCGGAGCTGAATTTTGGAAAGAAATACGGTATCCATGTGGTCTCTATCCTTCGGGGCAAGAAACGGATTAATATTCCCGGAGCGTCTGTCCGCCTTTTCCCGCAGGACAAGATACAAGTGATTGCTACGGACGAGGAACTGAACGTCTTCGGCAAGGAGATGGATAAGGTGTCTGCCATGAATACGGATGTGATAGAGAAGAGTGAGATGATTCTGCGCCAGTTCTGTGTGGACGGGCAGTCTCCTTTCCTGAACAAGACCTTGAAGGAAGCAGGGATACGCGAGAAGTATCACTGCCTGATTGCCGGTGTGGAGCGGGGAGGGGAGACCCTGCATGCTCCCGACCCGCATGAACCTTTTGTAGAAGGCGATGTGGTATGGGTTGTAGGCGAGAGTGCCGATGTGTACAAGCTGGTCGGCCGGAAATGTGAAGGTTTCGACATGGGGTAAGGTCTACCCCATGAACGCTAATCAGAGTTTGTTCAGTATTTTGTCCATTACCCAGTTAGTCAGAGTGGCGCTTTCACCGTCACAGCCGCAGACTGACTTGCCCAGCAGGTGGTCTACTACTGCCTGTATAAGCGGTTGCTGGACGTAGGTGGGATTTTCGACAATGATTTCCTCACGCCCTCTTTCTGTGTGCAGCGCAATGGGGTCATAGGTGAATACGGAGAAACAAATCATGCCTTTGTCTCCAATGATTTCTATACGGTCTTCGCGGGCGGATTCGTGGGCAACAAAGCACCAGGAGCCGCTGCCCACCAGTCCGCTGTCAAACTGGAAACATGCGCTTAGAGTGTCCTCGGCAGGATATAGTCCGCCACGGTTGCTCTTGTAGCCGCTGGCTTCGAGGATGCATCCGAAGATTTCCTGCAGCAAGTCT
>ERZ777305.3321-NODE-3321-length-11351-cov-5.528506_pt1 | contig 11351 bp, 11 predicted proteins | sample MGYA00374965_ERZ777305 | MGnify/ENA primary metagenome ERZ777305 (study PRJEB29328, sample SAMD00013331) | mouse gut metagenome | study: EMG produced TPA metagenomics assembly of the Metagenome analysis of fecal microbiota from mouse which was promoted...
AAGTCCAAGAACACGCCGTTAGTCCCGCTGACAGCGGACGACCAACTGTACCCGCTGTAGCCGACGTCCATCAGATCGCCTAACCGCCCATTGTTGCCTGCGTCGCGGAAGCCCGGGGCGGAAAATTGAACGGGGAAATAATGTTTTAGCTCCGAAAATTGGTCGATTCATCGTTTTTCTCTATCTTCCCGTCATTATGCAGGTGCCTGATTCCACTTATCCGATCCATATTTATGTCCTTCAGCTCGAAGACGGCTTTTGGTACGTGGGAAAAACGCACCATCCGGAGGGGCGCTTTAGGCAGCATGTGAGCGGGAAAGGGGCTGAATGGACGAAACTCCATAAGGTCGTACGGTGTGCGGAAAGGCAGGTCTTCTATGTCGAGACCGAGTACGATGAAGATAAGTATGAGAATCGGGTGACGATCGAGTGGATGGAGCGCGAAGGATGGCAGAGGGTAAGGGGAGGCGTCTGGTGTGAGGTCTCGGAAGAAAAGACACTCCGGAAACTGCATCGTTACGGCTATTTCCGACAAATCAGGATATCAAAACAGCAGTTCGCAGCTCAGGCTCTGGTGCGTTATGTGCTGGAGTTGCGGGAGGGGAAATACTTTGTCGGTTATACGCGCGATCTGAAGCGTACGCTGCGAAAACACGAGTACGGCAAGGGGGCCGAGTGGACGAAAAAATACCGGCCGGTGAAGCTTGTGCTGGCGGAAGGGTTTGAAACGCCGACGGGAAATGTCCGGAACCGGAGGGATGTCGATCCGTTGGTGATTGAATGTTTTGGGAGATACGGGTATGAGAATGTGCGGGGTGGGTCGTTTGCGGCGGTGGATGAGGATGCCCATTTGGAAGCGTTGATCCGGTATGGCGTCTCGATCGAATGAGCCGATAGTGTTACTCTGATTTTTATTTTGGTGCGTGTCCGCAGGGGGCGAGGGGTTGGGCCGACACAGCCGCAGAAATGCGAAGCATTTCCCGTCCACGGGACGTGGGGCCCGGCCGGCCCGAGGCCAGTTCCAGGCGGGGCAAAGCTCGACCGCGCGCCGACGCCTTAAAAGGGAAATCGTCAAAATGTGCTGGCACGTTTTGACAAGATTTCCCAAAGGCGCGCGGACAAGAATAATATAAAAATCGAGCTGAAATCCCCGCGGGCGACGGTTGAATCGCCCGGCGCGCCACGCCCAAGGCGCACGGAAAAATGCTCAAGGCGGCGGAGCGACAGCGGAGCCGTAGTGAGGCGGACACGGTTCTTCAGGCGCGAAAATCGCTTGCGCGGTTTTCGCGCTGCGCTGGGCGGAGCTGTTACTCAGGCTTTGGGCCGAGAGCGAGTAGCGCGATTCTCAGAATCGCCGGGCTTGCGCGCTGGGCTTTCGGTCCACCCGGGGAGCACGCAGCCCGAATTTGCAATAGGTTGGGCTGAACTGTTGCGGCCCGTAGGGCCGCCGTCCTCGGCGAGAGCGACGCTTTAGCGGCGCGAGGGGGCGCGCCGAGGACGAATTTTCGAGAATGGGGCGGTGGATGGGCTGTGTTCTTGCGACCCTTGGGTCGCCGGTTTTGTCGCCCAAGCCGCGTAGCGGCTTCGGGGGAGCGACAGACCGAATAGGGTAGAGAATTGAGCTGAGTCGTTGGCTGTGAGTTGGGTGGGACTGGAGCGGGTCGGAGCCAGCGTGGGCCCAACGAGCATTGCGAAGTTGCGGCCCTACGCCGGGGGTGGCTCCGGCCCGCGCGCCCCTGCGGGGCGCAGGGGTCTGGTCAATATTAGGGTAGAGGCTGTCTTCGTAGGGGTAGACACGGCCAGTAAAAGACGCTGTTCTTCCGTTTATTCCGAGAGGCAACGCAACTGAAAACCACGGCCTCGGTTGTTTGTACCTTGAGGATTGAGGTGTTGTGTGCCGAAACTCAGGAATACGACATCAGTTCCGCTGTGCGTAAACGGTAAGCAATATCCCGTATTGCCGACATGCATCAATAGACCTGGCCGACCTTGCAGTCCAGAGTCGCGGTAGCCCGGGGCGGGACGATAACTCGGGGAGCAGGATTGCGACAAACGTACCGGAGGGAGTGCAGGGTGCGGTAAGCTGGAGGGTGTGGACGGTACGGCCGGAGGTTATAAACGGTTGTGGCTGTGTCGCATCCGGAGATGGAAAACCGTAATCGAGGTAAAACGAACGGGAATTGTGGTTGGTGGTGTGGGGCGGAATGCGCTATTTTTGTCCCGTGAAAGTTTCGAATCTCTATCCGGTGCGGACTATGAAAGGTCGGGCAATGAAAATCAGATGTGGTTTGTGGATGACGGCGATGATCGGTGGCGCGGCGCTGGCCGGCGCTCGGGCGCAGATGCCGGTCTATCGGGCCGATTCGGTGGTGGTGACCGGAACGCGCAACCGAACCGATGTGAGACACCTGCCGATGACGCTCTCGGTGGTGGGGCGCGAGCGGCTGGAACGACGGCACGAGGCGTCGGTGTTGCCGGTGCTGGGAGAACAGGTGCCGGGGCTGTTCGTCACGTCGAGAGGAGTAATGGGATACGGGGTGTCGGACGGGGCGGCGGGGGGAATCAGCCTGCGGGGAATCGGAGGCGGAAACACCTCGCGGATGCTGGTGCTGATCGACGGACATCCTCAGTATATGGGGCTGATGGGACACCCGATCTCGGATGCCTATCAGACGATGTGGGCCGAGAAGGTCGAGGTGTTGCGCGGGCCGGCGTCGGTGCTCTACGGGTCGAACGCCATGGGTGGGGTGATCAATATCGTCACCCGGGGACAGGAGGCGGACGGGGTGAAAACGCATCTCCAGGCGGATTACGGATCGTACAACACGGTGACGACCGAGGTCTCGAACCGGGTGCGGCGCGGAGGGTTCAGCAGCGTGGTGACGGGATCGTACAACCGCACGGACGGGCATCGGCCGGACATGGGGTTCGAACAGTATGGCGGTTATCTGAAGCTGGGGTACGATTTCGCTGACCACTGGCGCGTGTTTGCGGATGCCAATGTCACGCACTTCAATGCCTCGAATCCGGGGATGGTGACGGAGCCGATCTACGACAACGATTCGAGGGTGACGCGGGGGGTGGCTTCGGCGGCGATCGAGAATAACTACGAAAAGAGCTCCGGGGCGCTGAAATTCTTCTACAACTGGGGACGGCACAAGATCAACGACGGATATGAGACGGGCGAGGAGCCGCTGGACTATCGGTTCCACTCGAAAGACCGGATGATGGGGCTTTCGTGCTACCAGAGCGCGACCTTCTTCAAGGGAAACCGGGTGACGGCGGGGGTGGACTGGCAGCGGATGGGGGGCGAGGCGTGGAACGAATTTCTGAACGGCGACCGGAGGGAGCTGCTGTCGGATCGGACGGAGGACGAAGTGGCCGGATATGTCGATTTCCGGCAGATGGTGGGGCGGTATCTCTCGCTGGATGCGGGGGTGAGGATCGACCACCATTCGCAGGCGGGAACGCAGTGGGTGCCGCAGGCGGGGGTGGCGGTGCACCTGCCGCGGGCGGTGGAGTTGAAGGCGATGGTGAGCAAGGGGTTTCGGAATCCGACGCTGAGGGAGCTCTATATGTTCGCTTCGCAGAATCCGGCTCTGAAGCCGGAGCGGGTGATGAATTACGAAGCGGGGGTGGCGCAGCGGATCGGGAACGGCAGATTCTCTTACGGGGTGAACCTCTTTTACCTTCGGGGCGACAACCTGATCCAGGTGGTGAGGGAGAACGGACGGCCGCAGAATGTCAATACGGGGGCGGTCGAAAACTGGGGGGCGGAGGTCGAAACGAGGTGGAGCGTCGGACGGGCGTGGACGCTGTCGGCCAATTACAGCTGGCTGCACATGGTGCATCCGATCGTGGCGGCGCCGGAACACAAGCTGTTCGTCGGGGGAGATTTCGCCCGGGGGAGGTGGGCGGTCTCGACGGGGGTGCAGTATATCCACGGACTCTATACGTCGGTCGCGCCGGAGGTGAAGGAGAGCTTCGTGCTGTGGAACGTGCGGGCGTCGCTGCGGGTGAACCGCTGGCTGGCGGTCTATCTGAGGGGGGAGAACCTGCTGGGGCAGCGGTATGAGATCAATCTCGGCTTCCCGATGCCGAGGGCGACGGCGTTCGGAGGGGTGAAACTGAATTTTTGAGACTGAAAACGGGATGAAAATAGGGATATGGATCGGGATCATTTTATCGGGTCTGGCGGCGATTGCGGGGGTCGTCGCGATCGTATTTCTTAATCGGCCGGAGTTCGGCCGGATGCCGGGGGGCGAACGGCTGAGGCGGATCGAACGGTCGCCGAATTTCCGGGACGGAGCGTTTCGGAATCGGCAGGCGACGGTGATGATGGTGTCGACGGGGGGATGGTGGAGAGCGGTGTGGAAGTTCCTCTTCGGAGAAAAAGCGGAGGGGGTGAGGCCGGACGAACCGTTGAAGGTGGTGCGGAACGACCTGAAGGCGCTGGATCCGGACGGGGAGCTGCTGGTGTGGTTCGGCCATTCGTCGTATTTGTTGCAGACGGGAGGGCGGCGCTGGCTGGTCGATCCGGTGTTCTGCCGGGCGGCTCCGGTCTCGTTCGTCAATCGTCCGTTTGCCGCCACCGATGCGTACATGCCGGAGGATATGCCGCCGATCGACTACCTGGTCATTACGCACGACCATTGGGATCATCTGGATTACGAGACGGTCGTGCGGATTCGGGAGCGGGTCGGACGGGTGATCTGTCCGCTCGGGGTGGGCGAGCATTTCGAGTATTGGGGGTTCGAACCGGAGCGGATCGTCGAGCTGGACTGGGACGAGGAGACGGTGACGGAGGAGGGGTTCCGTGTGGTCTGCCTGCCGGCGCGCCACTTCTCGGGACGGGGGTTGAGGCGGAACCGGACGTTGTGGGCCTCGTTCCTGATCGATTCGCCGACACAGCGCATCTACATCGGCGGAGACGGCGGATACGACGGCCGTTTCGCCGATATCGGACGCCGCTTCCCGGGGATTACGCTGGCGATGGTCGAAAACGGTCAATACGACGAGGCGTGGCGCTATATTCACACGATGCCGGAGGAGTTGGGACGTGTGGTGCGGGAGCTGGGGGCGGAGCGGGTGGTGACGGTGCACCACTCGAAGTATGCGTTGGCCCGGCATCCGTGGAATGAACCGCCGGAGCATGCGCGGAGGCTGGCGGAACGGGATTCGTTGCCGGTGGTGCTGCCGGAGATCGGAGAAATTATGTGGCTGAAACCTTTAAATCGAAATAAAAATGAATAAGATGTGCAAATGGGCGGGGCAGCTGGCGATGGCGGCTGCGTGCGCTTTCGGGGCATTCTCGTGCGGCTCGGCGACGGCGGCCGGCGGAGAGGCCGATTCGACGGCGGTGCCGACGGTCTATCTGGTGAAGGAGATCTCACCGGAGAGTCTGGTGCGGATTTACGAGGCGTTGGGCAGGCCGGCGGTCGGAAAGAAGGTCGCGGTCAAAATTTCGACCGGTGAACCGGGCGGACACAATTTCCTGCAGCCGGCGCTGATCAAGGAGCTGGTGCAGGGGGTCAGGGGGACGATCGTGGAGTGCAATACGGCTTACAACGGGAAACGATCCACGACGGAGAGTCATCGCCGGGCGGCCGAAGAGCATGGCTTCACGGCGATCGCGCCGGTGGACATCATGGATGCGGAGGGCGAAGTGGCGTTGCCGGTCGAGGGGGGAAAACACCTGACGGAGGATTTCGTGGGGTCGCATTTCCCGGAGTATGATTTCTTGGTGGTGCTCTCGCATTTCAAGGGGCATGCGATGGGCGGCTTCGGCGGGGCGATCAAGAATATCTCGATCGGGGTGGCTTCGGCGGCCGGAAAGGCCTGGATCCATACGGCGGGAAAGACGAAGGAGGATTTGTGGAACAACCTGCCGGCACAGGACGATTTCCTGGAAGCGATGGCGGAGGCGGCCAAGGCGGTGGCGGATCATTGCGGCGACCGGATTCTGTACATCAATGTGGCGAATAACCTTTCGGTGGATTGCGACTGCGATTCGTCGCCGGAGGATCCGACGATGGGGGATATCGGGATTCTGGCGTCGCTGGATCCGGTGGCGCTGGATCAGGCCTGCACGGATCTGGTGCGGGCGTCGGAGGATCACGGCAAAATTCATCTGATCGAACGGATCGACTCGCGCCACGGGATGCACACGCTGGAACACGCGGAGGCGATCGGGCTGGGAAGCCGGCAATATAATCTGGTCGAGTTGGATTAAGGACGGCGGCTCGACAGGGCTGCAAAGTTTCGGGCGGAGGCTTCCGATGGCGGAGTCTCCGCTCGTGTTTTCGGCTCGGACGGGATGCGGAGGGTGCGGGGCGGGGTGGAAAGTGAAAAATATTTGGTGCAATCGAAAATAGGTGTTACTTTTGTCTTCGAATTTTGCGGCGGGAGACATGCGGGGGCGGGGGAGAAATCCTATTTATTGCGGAAATAGCTCAGTTGGTAGAGCACGACCTTGCCAAGGTCGGGGTCGCGAGTTCGAGTCTCGTTTTCCGCTCAAAACGGACAGCCGGTGAGGCTGTCCGTTTTTGTTTGGGAAAACGGAGACTTCGGCGAGCGACCCCAAGGCCCCCTCGAGGGGGATCGGGGGTGAGAGGCACCGGCGCGAGAATCCCACGCGGAGCGTGGGTTCGAGTCTCGTTTTCCGCTCGCGAAACGGACAGCCGGTGAGGCTGTCTGTTTTTGTTTGGAGGGAAACAGAGACTTCGGTTTCTATTGTGCGGAGTGGAGTCCAAACCTCTTCTGTTCGGATGGACCGGATAAGTCTGTCGCATAACGTATCGCCGACTATCTGCGGGGTGTGACGGCGTTTTCTATTGCGCGTCGCTGTTGCGGCGATAGAGGAGGCGCGCCAGCCCGAACAGATAGCGCCGGAAACCCGGGATATAGTCCAGCAGGCGGTCGAACCACCCGAGATGCGGGGCGATGAATCTCACCACGAGGCCGACGTAAATCATGGCGAAAAGCGTTCCGATGCCGATGACGTTCCATTGCCACCTCCCGAAAAAGAGGTAGCAGCCGGCGATGGCCAGCAGGACGAGGGTCGTGTCTACCAGAATCTTGATCTTCGCAAAGGGCCGGCCGGTGACCTGGCTGATGACGAGCGAAATCCCTTCGCCGGGCATGGTGACCGAACCGCACCGCACTTCGAAGGCGATGCCGATGCCCATGATCGTACAGCCGGCGAACTGGGCGAGCAGCTGAGAGGGCAGGCCGGTACAGATCAAACCGGAGGTCAGCCACATGTTGAGGTCGATGAGCCAGCCGAAGACGAAGCCGATGACGAGCTGGAACAGCTGCATGGGGTCGAATTTGCGCCGCAGAATGAGTATCTGGCAGAGTACCAGAACGAAATTCATCGCAATCGTGTAGCCGCCGACCGTCCATGCCGGCACCTGGCCTGTCGCTCCGGCCAGCGAGAAAACGAACGGAAGGGAGGAGATGACGCTGCTCCCCAGGGAGGATCGGATGCAGAGGACGACGCCCAGCGTCATCAGATACAGGGAACCCAGAAGCAGCAGGTGTTGCCAGAGGAAGGAGAGGACTTTTTCTTTGCGTGTCATGAAAACTTTCGGAAACATAGCTCTCTCTTCTGCTTGTTTCCGCTTGCAAAAATAGCAAAAAACAAGGCGGATGCGGCGGAGATGCTGTAACGGAAACACGACAAAAGCCATCGGTAACGGAAGGTTTACCGATGGCTTTTGTCGTGTGGGGCTGAGGGGCGGGTTTAGCGCCACCCCATGAACATCCGCGTCGTTTCGGCGTCGTGGTGATCGAAGAAGAGGCTGCGGCCTGTGTCGGGCGTCGCGATGGCCCGGAGTTTCCTCTGATGGATAGGGCAGGAGTAGATGTTGCACGCGGGAGGAGCGTTACCCGGATTTCGGGTCGGGTTGCCTTTTTTACGGATGGGCCGAATCACTGAAATCATGGCAATCCGAGCCGTATTTCTCATAAACCTGTTGCGGGGGGTGCTACCTTTGCGCCGTTGTGAAACCATGAAAGAAATCCGAAGATGAGGAAAAATGGATGGCCATGCTTGCTGTGTGCGGTCTGGATGACGGGCGCAGGAAGGCTGGCGGGTGTCGCAGCATTATATTGCCTCCTGTCTCGGTAAACGATCTCCGGGCGGTGGGACAGGAGGAGCGGTGAGCACTTCCGGGCGGTTTCTGGCACGGTATTTGGATGGTATGTGAGCGTCTTCTCAGGAGGACAACCTATTTAATTAACCATCCAAAAACATTCTACTCATGAAAAAGTTCCCGATGCTCAAGAAAGACGTAATCGACACTCCGATCTTCGGCTCGAACGAAGAACAGCGTGTGGCTCCCAAAACGGAGATGACCCGGGAGGGAACGGCTGAGGATATCGCCTATCAGATCGTTCATGACGAAGCGATGCTCGACGGGAACTCCCGTCTGAATCTGGCCACGTTCGTCACGACGTGGATGGATGACAGCGCGCGGCGGATCATGGCCGAAACGATGGACAAAAACATGATCGACAAGACGGAGTATCCGCAGACGGCCGAAATCGAACGCCGGTGTGTGAATATGATCGCCAAGCTGTGGAACTCGCCGGAGGCGGACGGTAAACAGTACTGTATGGGTACCAGCACGGTGGGCTCGTCGGAGGCTTGTATGCTGGGGGCCCTTTCCGCTTTGTTCCGCTGGAAAAAACGGCGCCAGGCGGCGGGTAAATCGACCGACAAACCGAATTTCGTCATCTCGTCCTGCTTCCAGGTGGTGTGGGAAAAGTTCGCGATCTACTGGGATGTCGAAATGCGGCAGGTGCCGATCACGGCCAAGCATATCACGCTCGATCCGGAACAGGTGGTCAAACTCTGCGACGAAAACACCATCTGTGTGGTGCCGATCCAGGGGGTGACGATCACGGGGCTGAACGATGACGTGAAGGCGCTCAACGATGCGATCGACAAAATCAATACGCAGAACGGCTGGGAAATCTGTATCCATGTCGATGCGGCTACGGGCGGGTTCATCCTGCCGTTCATCTATCCGGAGGTCGAGTGGGATTTCCGGCTCAAATGGGTGCTCTCGATCAGTACGTCGGGGCATAAGTTCGGGCTGGTCTATCCGGGGCTGGGATGGGTGGTCTGGAAGGACAAGTCGTATCTGCCGAAGGAGATGAACTTTGCGGTCAATTATCTGGGGGCCGAGGTGCCGAGTATCTCGATCAACTTCTCGCGGCCGGGCAATCAGGTGCTGGCGCAGTATTACCAGCTGATCCGCCTGGGGTGGAACGGCTATCACGATGTGCAGGCCAGCTCGCTGAATGTCTGCCTCTACCTGAGGGAAGAGCTCCGGAAGATGGGTATCTTCGAGTTCTTTACCGACGAGATGCCTAACCCGCTCTTTGTCTGGAAACTGAAGGACGACCCGAAACGCAAGTGGACGCTTTATGATTTGTCCGACCGGCTGCATATCCAGGGGTGGCAGGTGCCGGCCTATACGATGCCGGCCGACATGGAGGATGTCATCATCATGCGGATCGTGGCGCGGCAGGGGATCGGCATCGATCTGGCCGACCTGCTGATGAAGGACCTCAAGGCGTGTGTGGCTCAGCTCGATGCGCTGGAAAACCCGACGAACAGCGCGGAAGAGTGGTCTAAAAAATGTCACTGTTTCAACCACATCCGGTAGGGGGTGCTTGAATGGCTGACCGAATCGCCGCCTTATGTCCTTGCGGTTTGCGGGGCATGAGGCGGCGTTTTGTCTGCAGGGGATTTTTGTCGTATTTTTGATGTTTCACCGCAAAATACATTCGTTATGGACAAGGTAGTGTTGAACTGGCAGGGGGGCATGCAGTATGATGCGCATGTCGATGAACATTCGATTATATTGGATGCTTCGGAGGAACTGGGAGGAATGAATCTCGGGCCGCGGCCGAAACCGTTGTTGCTGGTGGCGCTGGCGGGGTGTACGGGGATGGATGTCGCTTCGCTGGCGCGCAAGATGAGGGTCGATTTCACGCGAATCGACATCGAGGCGGAGGCGGAAAAAACGGACGAGGTGCCGTCGCTTTACACTTCGATGGTGTTGAGGTATCGTTTCGAAGGGGAGGGAATCGATCCGGCCAAGCCGTTGAAGATGGTGGCTCTGTCGCAACAGCGGTATTGCGGGGTGTCGGATATGCTGCGCCGGGTGGCTCCGATCTCGATCGAGGTGTTTCTGAATGGCGAGCGGATCGACCGGGAGGATGTGATGCGCATGGTACTTTGATCGGGGCGCCGAGAGCTGCGGGAGTCGAGGCGCGCGGTCAAAGAGTGGGGTGCTGCAAACCCGTAAGCGATACGTAGTATCGCTCCGTCCCGCCGGGGTCACCCGGCCGCCGCCCGCGCAGGGCAGTTTCGTCCAGCTCAAAGCTCTCCTGTCGCCCGCCCGCGTAAAAGGGCATATTCTGTTGGTTGGCGCTTGGCCAACCAACGAGAATTGCCGCGGGCGACTGAAGCAAACATTGACAAACCCGCGCGCCACGCCTTAGGAGGCGATTCAACTGTTTCGGCGATGAGCCGAAACAGAATGAATCGCCCGGCGCGCGATGGCAATGCGGCGGAGCGATAGCGGAGCCGCAGAGGCTGCCCCGGGGCGGAGAATTGGGGCGTGGATTGGGAAAAGTTGGGCGGGTCGGCGCCCGGGAGGAACCGCAATTTTCGACGCGTGAGCGGCGTGTTGCGGGCCTCCCGAGGGGGAGGCGTCCGGCCCGCGCGGCTCTTCGAGCCGCAGGGTTTTGGCTAATATTCGGGTAGAGGCTGCTAATTGGGGTAGACACGGCCATTAAAACGCCCTGCGGGCGCGTTTATTCCGAGAGGCAACGCAACTGAAAACCGTGGGCGCGGTAGCTCGCGGCGCTAGAAGTGAGATTCTTCGTGTAAAAGCTCAAGAATAAGCCGTCCGTCTCGCTGATTGTGACCGCCCAACTGTACCCTCCGTTGCCGACGTCCATCAGGCCGCCTAACCGCCCAATGTGGCCTGCATCGTGGAAGCCCGGGGCGGGGTGATGCGGGCGAAGCCTGCGGGGCATTGGGGTAGAAGCTTGCCCATTGGGAGTGCGGTACGCCCCGTTTATTCCGAGAGGCAACGCAACTGAATACCGCAGGAACGGTTGCAGATGCCGCTCGGGCCGATCCCGTGAGGACTGAACCACAAAAATTGCGCATCCGAATCCAAAATCCCGACAGACCAGTTGTAACCGCTATGGCTGATGTAAATGCATTCACCCGGCGAACCGTCCGTACCCGCATCGCGGTAGCCCGGGGCGGGTGTCCGTTTATTCCGAGAGGCAACGCAACTGAAAACCGGAACCACGTCCGGTCG
>ERZ777305.3322-NODE-3322-length-11339-cov-3.188763_pt1 | contig 11339 bp, 9 predicted proteins | sample MGYA00374965_ERZ777305 | MGnify/ENA primary metagenome ERZ777305 (study PRJEB29328, sample SAMD00013331) | mouse gut metagenome | study: EMG produced TPA metagenomics assembly of the Metagenome analysis of fecal microbiota from mouse which was promoted...
AAGTGTCATTTCACCTTCACCTCCCTGCGCTTTCGGAAATTCTGGATAAAGAGGATGGACAGCAGCATCCGCATCATATACATAACGGAACGGGACAGGTTCAAATAGCTCTCCCCTGCAATCCGCTCATCCATCTCTACCTGAACCTCCGCAATGGTTGCGCCCTGTTTCAAAAGGTAGGAAATGGTATCCGGCTCCGGCCCATAGTTTAAATTCAGGGCAAATTCCGCTATCATCTTCTTATTAAACATCCGCATTCCGGAGGTGGGATCCTTCACTTTGCGCCCTGTAGTCATGCGGGTGGCCAGGGAAATGAGATTGCTTCCCAGCATCCGCAGGGATCCCGGCTTCTTCTGTGTCACAAACCGGGAGCCGATCACAATATCATAGCCCTCCTGAATCTTGTCCAGCATGGGGGCAATGTATTCCGGCCGGTGCTGCCCGTCCGCGTCAAACTGGATGGCATAGTCATAGCCGTTCCGGTAAGCGTACTTAAGCCCCGTCTGAAAGGCCCCGGAAAGCCCCAGGTTCACCGCCAGATCAATCAGTTCATAGCCGTGCCTCCGGCAGAGCCCCGCCGTGTCGTCCCCGGAACCGTCGTTGATCACCACGTAGTCGTACATCGGATAATTATTTTTCAGGTTTTCAATCACGCGCACAATATTCTGCTCTTCGTTGTACGCAGGAATAATCACCAGGCATTTCATCTGTGTTCTCCTTGGGGCGCAGTCTTTTGCGCCCGTTCCTACTAGTCTACCCTTTTTTTACGAATTGTGCAAGCACCCTGAGAGTCCGGCAGAAATCCGTAAATGCAGCCATGGGGATTCCGTTCTCCTTCAAGGCACGGTGTCCCTCTTTCATCCCCGCCAGGTAAGCCCTCAGGCTGTTGGTGCTTGTCCCTCCGTGGGACATGCGGATCAGCACCTCCGGCAGATAAGAAAGCCGCACCTTCCCATCCTTCAGAATCCGGATCATAAATTCATAATCCGCCGAAATCCGGTAGTCCGTCCGGTAGTATCCGAAGTTTTCGTATACACTCCGGCGGAGATAGAGGGTGGGATGCCCCGGCATCCAGCCAAACACAAGCTTTCCCTGTCCCTGGCGCCAGCGGCGGACCACCCGGTCCCCGTCCACATAGTCCAAATCCCCGTGGACCCCGTCAGTCCCTTCCCGCTCCATTATGTCCACCATTTTTGCCACCACATCCGGTCCTGCAAACTCATCAAAACAGCAGCCCAGAATCTCCCCGGAGGACATCTTCAAGCCCTTGTTGAGGGCATCGTAAATTCCCTTATCCGGCTGAGAAATCCATTTCAGCCGCTGGCCGAAATCTTTTTGCGCCTCCCGTATCACTTCCAGGGTCCCGTCAGCGGAACCCCCATCTACAATAATGTACTCTAAATTTTCATAATCCTGGGACCGGACCTGCCGGATAATTTTTTCCAGATTTTCCCTATCATTATAGGTAGTGGTCACAATGGATACCTTGGGACTTTCCATCAATGTTCCTCCAAAAGCTCCCGGTACAGCGAAAGATAGTCCCGGAACCTGTCATTTTTATCATACTTCCCGGCCCGGCTCCGGCACGCGTCCCGTTTTAAGGGCTCCCCGCGCATTTCCCGGACGGCCTTCACCAGCGCTTCCGTATCGCCTTTCGGCACAATCTTTCCCGTAGCCTCATCCACCGATTCCACACTTCCCCCTGTGGCAAAGGTAATCACCGGCGTCCCGCAGGCCAAAGCCTCCAGATTGGTGGTGGGAAACGTATCTTCCAGGGTTGTGTTCACATACACATCCGCCATGGAATAATACCGGGCCAGTTCCTCCACGCTCTCCGTGCGCATCACCCCGTAAATCTTCGGGTGAAGCTTCTTTAATTTCCGTTTGGAAAGGCCGATCAGGATAATCTGAAAAGAATCCTCAAGGCGCTCTGCCAGCTCCTCAAAGTAAGCATAGCCTTTCCGCTCTTCCCACATACCTGCCACGCCGAGAATGATATATTTTCCCTCCATATGCAGCCGCTCCCGCAAATCGCCGGCTCCCGGCAAAAAGCGCGCAAGGTCAATGCCGTTTGGAATCACCCGGACCGGATAGGCGCCCAGGTAAGACTCCTTTGCAAAACCGGCCAGCCAGGAGGAAGGCGTTACCACTGTCAAATCCGGGACGCCCAAAAAGGCCGCCTTCTTCCGGGCATAATTCCCTTCGGAGTTGTCCCGGAACAGGGCATAGGGATAAACCTCCCGGTACTGGGGACATCGGCTGCAGCCCGTCTTCCATTTCATACAGCCGATATAATCAAAATGGGCGCAGTGCCCCGTAAAGCTCCAGCAGTCATGCAGGGTCCAGACCACCGGCCGGCCGGCCGTCTTTAAATAAGCGAAAAGCTCTTCCGCATCCAGATAAAAACCGTGAATGTTGTGAAGATGAATAATATCCGGCCCATACGCCTCAATCTTCCGGATCAGCTTCTTTGTCTGCCCCCCGGAAGCAAATCCATGGGTTCCCCCGAAAAAGGTGTGAAGCACATGCACTCCCATATCAAAATGGGAGCCGAACTTATAAGCCGGCACCCCCTGGGGGGCCTTCCGCCTTCCGTAGGCGATGAGTCCCTCGTCTCCTTCCGCCTCCAGCATATGCACGATATCCACTGCAATGCGGCCCACGCTCCCGCTGCCGCACACCGTATTGATCTGTAAAACCTTCAAACCAAGCTCTCCTCACACACTGTCACAGCAGCAGCTCGCAATCCCACACATCCACGCCGCTATCCTGGAAAACGCTTCGGATGCGGGCGCGCAGCTCTTCCTTCGTACGGCCTTTCTTCAAAACGGCCTGCAGAAAGCCTCCTCCTCCTGCCCCGCAGATCATGCGGGCAGAGAGCAGATCCCCGCAGCTTAAGAAAATCTGATCGATGCAGGTGTTGGTGCTGCCCGCGTCCAGACGGCGGGACAGCTCCCAGTGCCGTTCCAAAAGCTCCGCAAAGCCGTCTACATTTCCTTTTTCCAGCTCAAATTTCATCAGGACCGCCACCCGCTGAATCTCATAGAGAACCTCCAGGGAATTGGGGTTGGAGCCGATATAGCCGCCCACCACTTCCCGCAGAAGATTTCTGGCCAGGCGGCGCTGTCCCGTGTAGATCAGCACAAAGCGCTCCTTCAATTCCCGGGCAGCTTTTTCCGGAAGGTTCAGATGCTCCACCTGAATCTCCTGCAATAATCCCGGCTTGGTGGTCGCCATCTTGATCCCATCCGTCAGGCCGCCCACCTGATCCTGCCAGCCGCCTCCGGTGCTCATAAGCTGCTCCATACACAGCACATGGGTATACAATTCATTTTCCGTAACTTCTTTTCCGATATACGCAAAGATAGCTTTCACACAGGCGCCCGCCAAAATGCTGCTGGTCCCAAGCCCCGAGCCCCTGGGAATTCCCATTACGGCCGTGGAGAGATACAGCCCGCCCCCAAGCTTTTCTATCAGCTGCTCGAAAGAAAGGCTTCCCCGCACGGGGACAATGCCGCAGGCCAGAAGCGCCGCCTTGTGAAGTGCGTAGGTGTCAAAAGGATCCCTGCAGTTCTTTAGCTTCTCCATGCTGGTAAACTCGTCATAAGCCCCGGAATCCGTGCTTGCCAGGGCAATGCAGGGCTTGTCTATGCGCTTCACCGTCACCACCACCGGAAGGATTCCGCCCAGCTTCACCGCCGCATTCAGGACCGTACCTCCATGCTCGTTGCAGTAGGGCGGCGTATCCGACCAGCCGCCGCCGAAATTGACGCGGATAGGAAGCTCAACCTTTACTTCCTCTTTCGTAATCCGGTACGGCTCCTCCGCCGGCGCCTGTCCGATGCTGGCGTCATAGAGGCTGTCGCAGATATAGCAAAAGCATTTGTTTTCCAGTTCTTCGCTCAAATGCCCTTTGGTCATTTTGGAAAGATAATAATAAAGACGCATCCGCAGGCCGAATTCCGAATGCTCCGCAATCTCCAGAAGCTTTTTGGTCTCCGTCTCCCGGATTCCCTCCCTGCCGAAAACGGAGGCCGCCTCCCCGATGCTCTTTCGCTGCTCCAAGGCAAGAAGAAAACGGGCAATCCGCACCTGGGTGTTCAGCTTCGCCTGCCAGGCCACAATTTCTTTTCCGTCCGCCTGCTCAAAGCTCTCCTGAAGGCTTCTGCGTTCTTTCGCCCGGTACTCTTCTGCCCGGCGTCCGTCCCCGGATGCCAGCTCCAGAACCAACATGGCAGACTGCACCGCCTCTTCTATCGTCTCGCAGACAGGATAAAGACGGGCCGTCCAAAGGAAATGCCCCTCTTCTCCCCAGACCTCTTCCTGTCCAAGTCCTGCCGTTCCAAGAAAGGCCTTTAGATCCGTATTCAGAAAAGCAGTCCCCTCTTCCATTCTTCCCTTGGGATTGTCTTTCATTCCGTAGACCCGCACCACGAAAGTCCCGTCCTTCTCCTTAAGCCCGTGCAGGACCGTCCCCTCAGGAATTTTTTCTCCCCGCAGGGTCACGCCGGAGAGTACACACTGTTCCCCAATCTGTGTGCCGCCGTAAATATAGCTGTCCTCAATATAAGAAGAAGCCGCAATCTTTGTGTGCTTCTCAATGTAGCTGTTGCTGTAGGCATTGGCCCCCGGATGCTCCTCTACACCCAGAATCTGCCCCTTCCAGTCCAGGAACTCATAATTGTCAATCTCTTCTGTCATCAGCTCCAGAAGCTCCCGGGTAGTTCCAAAATGAATAAACTGGGCCGGAGAAAGGCAGAGCAGCTTCATGGAATAGGGATGCAGAGCCTCCCACAGGGCTTTCCTGCACTCCAGAAGCTCTCCGCAAAGTTCCCCTTCCGCCTTTTCCTGCAAATACTGTTCCAAAGCAGCATGGCTTGCCAGGGGATAGAGAAAATCCCCGTAAAAGCTCACCCGCGCCCTCTCATTCACAAATTTCCCATACCGCCCGGGATCCACCTTTCCTTCCCGGCTAATCAGGGCAAACAGGCTTTCCAGAAGCTCGCAGTCCAGCATAATGGCCCCCGTATCCAGGTCCACGGCATGGTGTTCGTTCACCGCTCCCAGCTTTGTGAGCTGTTCCACGCTCTGCTTGTGCAGGAATCTCCCCACATTGCCTTTCTCGTCGCTTAAGAAAACACCATGGTTCTTTCCCGTCTCCACATCCTCTTTAATGGAGATGGCCGCAGCTCCCCGGAAGGTGAAGTCAATCTGCAGGGGATTGAACAAAAGCAGCACATCCCCGGACAATACCAGCATCCCCTCCTTAAAGCGGGCCGGCATGCCGGACATGCCAATCATAAATTCATCAAAAAGCGTGGAGCGCCTTCCGTCGGGAAGCTCTCTTGGCACCGGAGAAAACAGCTTGCCGCAGGCCGAATACTGAGGAACCCGTTTGGAATCCCCGCCGGAATGAATGACAAGAATCCGCTTATTCCGAAAGCAATTTTCTTGCGTCTCCTGTTCACGGATATATTTCATCACATGAAAAGTAGCTCCGCCGGATCCCACCCGTTTTCCATCCGGATCCGGAAGTACTGCATACTTCGTCTGTGCGGGAAGGCGGCCGTGTTCCAGACGGTCGGCAATCTGCGCCCGGTAGCTCTCCGCCTGATCCTCATTGGAAGCCGTGAGAATTACGTAATCCCAGTGAATAAAATATTTCTTTGCCAGGGATCGCTCATAGTCTTCCCAAGCGTCTTTGTAGCTCTGGCGTAGAAAAAGGTTCTTCATTTTCTGCGGTTTCATAACTGCTCCTTGCGTTTTCTTCTAGTCTTTTTTACAAAAATGTGGTATACTAAACCATATTCAGCCATTGAATCAAAAGAAAGGCAAAATATACTATGTTAATAATACAACCTTCAGGCGGTTTATGCAATAGGATGCGGGTGATTAATTCCGCCTGTGAACTTGCCAGGCGGAGGGGGGAAAAGCTCATTGTCCTCTGGTATCTCTGCGGGGAGCTGAACTGCCCCTTTGAAGCCCTTTTCCGGCCGGTGCAGGAAATCCGCATCATCAATATCCGTTCCCTAAGAGATCCCCGGAAGCTATTCTACCAGCTGACAGCGGCGCAGCGCTTCGGCAATGAGGACATTGTCAGCAACCGGACGGACGGCGTTCTCAACGAGACCTTTTTCCGCAGCCTGAAAAACCGCGTGTATCTCTTTACCTGGGAACACTTTTACCCTTCCGCTGATTATCATCTTTATATTCCCGTAGACGCCCTGAAGGAGCGTATCCGCGCCTTCACGGAGCAGTTCGGCTCCCGCTGCGTAGGTGTCCATATCCGGCGGACAGACAATGCGGTTTCCATGGGAAAGAGCACGACAGAACAGTTTGTCCTGGAGATGAACCGGGAGCTTTCCGAACATCCGGAAAGCCGTTTTTTCCTGGCTACCGACGACAGGTCGGAAGAAGCATTTCTGCGGAAAACCTTTCCCGGAAAGATCATCAGCAACGAAACCAGGACCCTGGAACGCAGCAGCATTGCCGGCATCCAGGATGCCCTGCTGGATCTTTACTGTCTCTCTGCCACGGACAAGCTCATCGGCAGCTACTGGAGTTCTTTCACGGACATTGCCGCAGATATGCGGGGCATTGAAAAGGTAATCGCAGGAGATTCCGGCGAAACGTGAAAAAATTTCCCGGAAAATTTTTTTAAAAAAGTGTTGACAAAGAGAAAGCCATGCGAATATAATACGTGTAACGTAATACATGCGAAACCTGTGAAGAAGAAGAGTAACCGAGGAATGCCAAGTTACAGAGAGTCCCGGAAGGTGGAATCGGGACACGAAGCAATCGGCGAATGGGCTTTGGAGGGCGGCTTTGAACGAATCTGTTCCAGTAGGAGCCGACGGGTCCCCACCCGTTATCCATCGGGGCACGTATGATGGTACGTGTAGCGAGCGGACATTCCACAGGGAATGTCAATTTGGGTGGTATCGCAGAGGCAGAAGCTTTTGTCCCATGTAGAGTGGGAGAAAGGCTTTTTTTATTTCATCTGCCACCTAAATTCAAATAAAGGAGAGCAAAATTATGAAAAACAACACCTTAAAGAAACTCTTGGCCCTTGGCTGCGCCGCTGTAATGGCCGTATCCATGACGGCATGTTCCAAAGGAACCGATACGCCGGCTCCGGCCGAGACAGAGAACGGCTCCGGCAGCAAGACGCAAGACGGCACAGAAGCTTCTGACGGATCCATCAAGACTTATAAAATCGCCATCGTAAAACAGATGGATCACCCGTCCCTAGACGAGATCGCAAATGCTGTGGCTGCCCGGCTGGACCGCATTGCCACAGACAACAGCATCACCATTGAATATGAAATCTACTCCGGCCAGGGCGAGCAGACTACTTTAAAGCAGATTGGCGATCAGGCCATCACCGACAAAGTGGATGCCATCATTCCCATAGCCACTCTGGCAGGCCAGGTCATGGCTACCTGCGCCCAGGAAAGCAAGACGCCTGTAATCTTTGCAGCTATCTCGGATCCGGAATCCGCAGATATGACCGGTATGGACTATGTGACCGGAACCAGCGATGCCCTGAACACAAGGTTTATCTTTGATATGATGCTGGCCCAGAATCCGGATCTCTCCAAGGTCGGGCTTCTCTACTCTACCTCTGAGGTCAACTCTGCCGTACCCATTGCCGATGCAAAGAAATTCCTGGAGGAGCACTCCATTGCCTACACCGAGCAGACCGCAGGCAGCAACGATGAGGTCATCGCCGCAGCCGCAGCCCTCATCGGCGAAGGAGTAGACGCTGTCTTCACTCCCACGGACAACGTTATTATGTCCGCGGAGCTGGCTATTTATGAAGATCTGGCGAAAGCAGGCATCCCTCATTACACAGGTGCGGATTCCTTCGTACGCAACGGTGCTTTCACCACCTGCGGCGTAAACTACACGGATCTGGGAAGCGACACCGCCGACCTGGCCTACCGGGCCATCACAGAAGGTATGGATGACATGGAAGATTTCTATCTGGTAGACGGCGGCATTATCACCGTAAATACGGAGACTGCAGCCACCCTGGGCATCAATTACTCCGTCTTTCACGACATGGGCGAGGTTGTAGAAGTTGTAACCACCGAAGATTAAGCCAAAAAAGGAGTGTTTCCCGTGCTGTATATTTTGCAAACCGCCCTGGAATTGGGTTTTCTCTATGCCCCCATTGCCATGGCACTGTTTTTAAGCTACCGTGTGCTGGATATCGCAGATTTGACCACCGACGGCTGTTTCGTGCTGGGTGCTGCCGTATCTGTAACCATGACTGCCTCCGGCCATCCTTTTCTGGCTGTCCCCGCAGCCATGGTTTCCGGTATGGCTGCCGGCTTTGTCACCGCTTTCCTGCAGACCCGCCTGGGCATTCCCTCCATTCTGGCAGGCATTGTCACCAATATGGGACTGTACACCGTCAACCTCATGGCTATGGGCTGGAGCTCCAACGTAAGCCTTCTGAAGACGGAAACCCTCTTTACCCTGTTTCAAAAGACCGGGATCGGAGGCCCCTGGTATGAAACCATTCTGGCAGGTGTCTTTACCGTTCTGGCAGGCATCCTTTTGGTACTCTTTCTGCAGACCAGGCTGGGCCTGTCCATACGGGCCACCGGGGATAATCTGGATATGGTGCGCGCCTCCTCCATCAACCCTGCTTTCACCATCACGGTAGGGCTGTGCATCTCCAATGCCCTGACTGCCCTGTCCGGGGCCATGGTAGGCCAATACCAGAACACGGCAGATATCAACGCCGGAACGGGAATCGTCGTCATCGGCCTGGCCTGCCTGATCATCGGCGAGACAGTCCTGGGACGGCGCACGCTCATCAAAGGGGCTCTGGCGGCCCTGATTGGATCCATTATTTACCGGGTTATCTATGCCGTGGTGCTCTACACAAAAATCATGCCCGTCCAGGGCCTGAAACTGGTAACTGCCCTTGTGGTAGCCTTGGCCATTGCGTTCCCTGTCATCAAAGACTGGGCCGCCTTCCAGAGGCGGAAAATGGCAGCTGCACGGAAAGGAGGAAACTGACATGCTGGATATCCGTTCCATCTCCAAAACCTTCAATCCCGGAACCGTAAATGCCAAAACAGCCCTGTCCGGCCTGTCCCTCCACCTGGATCCCGGAGACTTTGTGACCATCATCGGGTCCAACGGTGCAGGCAAATCCACCCTCTTCAACGCTGTGGCCGGAGCCTTCTACGTAGATGAGGGTTCTGTCTCCCTGGACGGACGGGACATTACTTTTGTTCCGGAGTACAAGCGCAGCCGCACCATCGGCCGGCTGTTCCAGGATCCCATGCGGGGTACGGCTCCCTCTATGACCATTGAAGAGAATCTGGCCCTTGCCTACCTGCGCACAGCCGGAAACACCTCTCCTTTCAGCCGCATTTCCAAAAAAGACCAGGCGGTTTTCCGGGAAAAACTGGCCCTGCTGGACATGGGACTGGAAGACCGGATGAAGCAGCCTGTGGGGCTTCTGTCCGGGGGACAGCGCCAGGCCCTCACCCTTTTGATGGCTACCATGGTACCCCCAAAAATTCTCCTTTTGGATGAACATACGGCTGCCTTGGATCCGGGAACGGCGGAAAAGGTCTTAAAGCTCACCCGGGATATCGTAGCCAAAGACCATATTACCTGCATGATGATCACCCACAATATGCGCCAGGCCCTGGAGCTTGGAAACCGTACCCTGCTGATGGCAGACGGGAATATTGTCCTGGATGTGGGAGGGGAAGAGCGCTCAGGTCTCACGGTAGAAGATCTCTTGAAACGCTTCCGGGCCGGAACCGGCCGTGATTTGGATAATGACCGGATTCTGCTTTCCGAGTAACGAATTTTTAATTGATTTTATAGCAGAAATCGTCTTATAACTTCTTACAAGCCTTTATAGGAAACGGCAGAAACCATTAATTTTTAATGTTTTTGCCGTTTCTGCTTATACCAGGCCGCATCTCTTTTTGACATCAAGGTATAAACCTTTTCATAACTGCTCCCTCCGTTATATTTGGGTGATTTGATCTATCGCATACAGCGGCAGATTCACAAGCCATTCTTCCTTTTTGTAGTCCGCCATAGATGTACGGATAGAAATCTCAGGAGAGAACTTTTCCTGATAAGTTTTTAGACTCTTTGCTCTAAGATTTACCTCTGCTTTGACTTCAATGGGGACGATCATACCGCCTGTATCAACAACAAAGTCAACCTCACAGGAGCCTCTGTCATTGGTGTAGTAATAAACATCCAAATCCTCGATGGTTTTTAACTGCTGACAAACATACTGTTCCGTAAGAGCACCCTTGAACTCAACAAAAAGGCCGTTGCCATCAAGCAATGTGCGCTGATGAAGTCTTGCCATACAACCAAGAAGACCAACATCTACTATAAATAACTTAAATGCTTTCAAGTCCTCATAAACCCTCAACGGGATGCCTGCCGTATTCACACGGCTGACCTTATGAACAAGGCCGCAATCACTGAGCCACATAATTGCAGTTTCATAATCTTTTGCACGAGCACCCTCGCGGACAAGTCCGTAGATGAACTTTTTGTTTTCTTTCGCCAACTGAGAAGGGATACTGTTCCACAGCATACGCAATCTCGGAACAATTTCATTTGGAGCATGCTTAGAGAAATCTTGTTCGTAGGCCGCAAGGATTCTCTTTTGAATTTCTCGAACCTCATTAAAGTCTTTGTTCTCTGCGAAGCTTTGTACCGCTTCAGGCATACCGCCAACAAAATAATAGTACTTCAAAGCATCGATATATGTCTGCTTAAAGCTTGTAACCATTTGGAAATCCTGCTTATCCAGCAGCCCGGCAAATCGTTCTTTATCGGTTGCCATTAAAAACTCTTTGAAAGAAAGAGGATAAAGCTTCAAGAAATCCACCTTGCCCACAGGAAAAGATGTACCTTGATGCAGCGCAATGCCAAGCAAAGATCCTGCACATACAATGTGATACTGCGGCGCATTTTCATAGAAATATTTAAGAGATGCCAAAGCTCTTGGAACTTCCTGCACTTCATCAAAAATTAACAAAGAATTGTCCGGATCGATTTTGCGGTCTGCATACAGTTCCAGCCCCATAAGTAAACGGTCTGTATCCAAATCAGAAGCAAATAACTCTGCCATTCTGGAATTGGAGTCAAAATTGATATATACGGTATCCGCATAAGTCTGTCTGCCAAATTCTTTCATCAGCCAAGTCTTGCCGACCTGACGCGCGCCTTCGATAATTAAGGGCTTACGGCGTCTGCTTTGTTTCCATTTTAATAACTTTTCCATAGCAATTCGGTACATACACGCACCTCCATCATTTTAATGCAAGTATAGTACG
>ERZ777305.3323-NODE-3323-length-11336-cov-3.679018_pt1 | contig 11336 bp, 12 predicted proteins | sample MGYA00374965_ERZ777305 | MGnify/ENA primary metagenome ERZ777305 (study PRJEB29328, sample SAMD00013331) | mouse gut metagenome | study: EMG produced TPA metagenomics assembly of the Metagenome analysis of fecal microbiota from mouse which was promoted...
TACTATCGATATAGATTTACTGGTGTATGAAGGAGCCGAGAGCGGCACAGAGGAGCTAAAGCTGCCGCATCCGGCCATCTTGGAGAGGGCGTTTGTTATGGTGCCCATGTCGGACATATTCCCAAGCCATAACGCCCTGGGGCTGGACTTTGACAGGGCATATCAAACGGTGGACAAAAGCGGAGTGCAGCTCTATAAATAAGCGGGGCGGATCACCTGGAGCCTGGCAGAGGACTTTCCTTGCCAGAAGGCTTCACACCGCGCTTTTGCAGCAGGGCGATACCGGCGAACACCAGACCCAATATTGCCAGAGACGCAATGATGGTGATGGCCGCGCTCCTTGTGAATCCGGCCACGATATATCCCAAGAAGCACACCCCGGCAACCAGGGTGGCATAGGGCAGCTGAGTTTCCACATGGCGCAGATGGTCGCACTGTGCCCCGGTGGAGGCCAGAATGGTGGTATCCGAGATGGGGGAGCAGTGGTCGCCGTAGACCGAGCCCGCTAAGGTAGCACCCAGGGAGGGAATCAGCACCTCCGCCCCGTTGGGGCCCGCGCATATCATGGACACAATGGGCAGGAGTATGCCGAAGGTGCCCCAGGCCGTGCCCATGGAGAAGCTTAAAAATGCCGCCACGGCAAAGACTATGGCTGGTATCAGCCTCATGGAGATATGCCCGCTGGAGACTATGCCGCTGACAAAGTTCCCGGTGCCGATCATCTCACGGCAGACGCCGCCCAGAGCCCAGGCCAGAATAAGAATGGTAAGGGCCGGTATCATGGTCTTTATGCCGTCGATTATGCCGGTCATAAACTCCTTCATGGTCATCAGCCTTCTGGGCAGGTACATTATAAGGGCCACAAGGAGCCCCGCAAAGGTCCCTAGGGTCAGCCCGGCCACAGGGTTTTCACCGATAGCCTCTGAGAAGCTGGCGCCCTGAAAGAAACCGCCCACATAGGCCATGCCCAGAATGGCGGTGACGATAAGGGTCACGAGGGGCAGCACCAGATCGAGCACCGTGCCCCTGGGCTGTGCGCCGCCCTGTGGTGTTCCCTCTGTGCTCTCCTCTGGTATCTGCGGGTTGGTTTCTGCCCTTTTCATGGGCCCAAAGTCGAAGCCGGTGGCGCTGAGGAGGAACACCATGGCGATGGTCAGCAGGGCGTAGAGGTTGAAGGGGATGGTCTGCACAAAGGCCCCAAGGCCCCCGGCCTCCTCCACCTCCGAGGCCACGGCCACAGCCCAGCTGGAGATAGGGGCTATAATGCAGATGGGCGCGGCGGTAGCGTCCAGAAGGTACGAGAGCTTCTCCCGGGATATTTTATGCTTGTCGGTGATGGGCCGCATTACCGTGCCCACCGTAAGGCAGTTGAAGCCGTCGTCCAGAAAGATAAGCAGCCCTAAAAGAGCGGTGGTAAGCTTCGCAGAGCGCCGGGTCTTTATGCGCCTTATGGCCCACTGGCCGTAGGCCCCGGTACCCCCGGAGCGGGTGACTATGGTCACCAGAGACCCCAGCAGCACCAGGAAGATTATCATATAACCGTTGTCCCCTATCTTCCCGGCCATCATGTCAAAGACGTATGTAACGGCCTGCAAAAGGCTTCCGCCGGTGGAGAAGCAGTACACGCACATGCCGGTGAATATCCCCAAAAACAGGGACGAGTACACCTCCTTTGTCAGCAGGGCCAGGGTGATGGCCACCACCGGCGGCAGTATTGAGAGCCAGCCGGCGTCTATCATTTCAAGTCCCATTCCTATCTCCTCCTGTTTCACTTTTCTAAAGTATACCATAATAGTATAGTTTCCCCCGGGCGGTTTGTCAAGGGGAAATACCTGTTTTATGAGCTGCAATATAACTATGAAGATAAGGAGTGACATCAAATGTCCTTTTACATTGCCTACGGCAGCAATCTGAACCTTGAGCAGATGGCCCTGCGGTGCCCGGGGGCGAAGCCAGCGGGAGCGGGGGCGCTGCCGGGATATAGGCTGGCTTTCCGGGGAGCGGCAAGGGGATATTACCTGACCCTGCTGCCAAAGCCGGAGGGCTCAGTGCCCATAGGGATCTGGGAGGTAACGCCTGAGAATCTTGAGAAGCTGGAGGAGTATGAGGGTTACCCGGAGTTCTATTATAAGACGGAGCTTGACGTGAGTTTTAAGGACAGCTCCACCGGGGAGAGCCGCCGGGAGCGGGCGCTTATCTATATAATGCGGGAGAGTTACGGCCCGGGCGCGCCTACGGAGGAGTATTATCAGGGGTGCCTGGAGGGCTTTAGGTCCTTCGGCCTTGACACGGCGGGATTAGAGGAGGCCTATCGGGAGGTCACAGACTGAAGGGGGCAACAGGCGGTTGCTTGTGCTTTCCCATGAGATGTGCTATGATTGGTGCATGAAAGGTGGGATATAAAGTGGAGACTAAAAACATAATTTTGGATTTGAGGACCAAGGCGGGAATGTCCCAGGACGAGCTGGCGGAGAAGCTGTTCGTCACCCGACAGGCGGTGAGCCGCTGGGAGAACGGCGAGACTACCCCGGGCACGGACACCTTAAAGCTGCTGTCAAGGCTCTTTGACGTGTCCATAAATACCCTTCTGGGCTCGCCCAGGCAGCTTATCTGCCAGTGCTGCGGGATGCCCTTGGAGGACGGCTCCATCAGCCGGGAGCCCGACGGCAGCTTTAACGAGGAATACTGCAAGTGGTGCTATACCGAAGGAAAATTCGCGTACCCGGACATGGACTCACTGCTGGATTTTCTTTCAGAGCATATGTCGAACGAAAATTTCACCCCGGAGCAGGCCCGGGAGTATTTTGAGAAGGAGCTGCCGAAGCTTCGGCACTGGCAGAAAAGCTGAGAGCATAAAAGAAAAGGGCGGACCCGGGAGGGTCCGCCCTTTCGGCTTATCCAGCTAAAGTTTCTGCAAATATACGCTTCAAAATTTCAGAGGGGATATCCTGTCTCAAGTATATCTGCAACATCCCTTTCGGAGTGAATTTATAGCCTGTCAGTTCCTCCTTATGAGAAAGGGCGGCCTGCGCCTCAATATTGATATGATCCTTGAACGGTATCAGCCGCACGAAGGATTTTCCAACATAGTAGCTCGGCAGTTTCGCCCAGAGCTTTTCCTCCGGCTCACAGGGGGCGCTGTCAAAAAGCAGCTGCCTTAAATGCTCAAACATATCAACTACTTCCACAGAATAACTATTTATCTGCTCTTTTATCTGCTCCTTCATTGAAATCCTCCTCTAAAGCCTTGACTTTTCGTAATTATAGGGTATGCTCGTCCCCACGACCACGTCCTCTATCTTCTCTATTATCAGCCAGTCGTCCATATTGCCCTGATGGTCAAAGGCGAGGGGGGCAATCTCCCCGACATTCTCAAACTCCACCAAGCAAAGGCACTTCTTATGCCACCGGGCCTTCTGCTTGTCGGACAGGTTCAGCTTGTCCTGGTTGTCCTCAAGGGTTTTTGTTATCTCCTCGTCGGACAGCTTCACAAAGTTCTGCACCGACTTCACAGTGGCGGCCGCCGTTATCTGCGCGCTGCCTTTTTCCATGAAGTAGAGCCGCTCTCCCTCGAAAACCCGGCTATGGGGTATCTTCCTCCCCGCCGCCCCGCGCACGACCATGGTTTTTGTCCCGGAGAGTATCTTGTCCAATACCTTCTCGCCCTTTTTCCCCGCGTTGTCGCAGTATACCAGATGTACCATTTTTATTCTCCTTAATTATATTTTTCTTATCAGCCCATTATACAGTTAACGCAGAGAGACCTTAGTTTATCCGACCACTCTGATACCATACACATTGCTTATCTGCGCGGGGTACGACTCCGCAATGTAGCCGTCATACTCTATCTCCAGGATGTCCCCCGCCTCCGGCTCTGGCGAGGGGGCCATGTTCTTCATGGGCACGGTAATTTGGTCCGCGCTTTTAAGCTCCGCGCTGCCCTCGACGGGCTCCACCAGATAATAGCCGTCGTTTATCTCCAGCACGGTGGCACGGAAGGTTGCAGCGTTTTCGGCCTTTTCGCCGCAGGCTGTAAGGGGCAGCAGCAGGGCGAGGGCTGTAAGCGCGCAGATAAGTTTTTTCATTTTCGGCCTCCTGTAAGTTTTTGGTCTGGCTGTATTATAGCACACCCACCCCAAGAAAGCAATTCCTCCCGGGGTTTTTACTTTTTGGGGGGATTTTTGCCGGAAAATCATGGATTTATTGTTGCACAAACGTCAGTTTTGAGGTAAAATAAAATTATTAACTTTTTGCGAACGAAATACTACGGACGAAAGGATCGTGGATTTTATGCAGGAACAACACGCTGGAGACCTCTTCCCAAAGCGTCCCTTCAGGACCCACGGCGGAGCGCCGGTGCCGCACCATAAGAACACCTCCGCAGAGCCGTCGAAGGTCATGCCGCCGCCCGGGCGGGTGATACTGCCCATGCAGCAGCATATCGGCGCGCCCTGTAAGCCGGTGGTGAAAAAGGGCGACCATGTGTATCTCGGGCAGGTGGTGGGCGACAGCGAGGGGTATGTCAGCGCTCCTATACACGCCTCCGTGTCCGGCACCGTGGCCGAGATACGGAACGTGATGCTCACCGGGGACAGGCCGGTGGAGGCGGTGGTCATAGACTCCGACGGCCTTATGGAGCAGGCCCCCGATATAAAGCCCCCCGAGCCCATCAGGGACAAGAAGTCCTTGGCTGAAGCGGCCCGGGCCTCGGGGCTGGTGGGCCTTGGGGGCGCGGGCTTCCCGGCCCATGTGAAGCTGAACGTGCCCGACGGAAAGAGCATAGACACCCTTATCATCAACGTGGCCGAGTGTGAGCCCTATGTGACCTCCGACCACCGTGAGGCTATGGAAAACGGCAAAAACGTGCTGGACGGTATCTATAAGGTCAAGGAGATACTGGACGTGCACCGGGTGCTTATCGCCGTGGAGGACAATAAGCCCGACGTTATCGCGGAGCTGCACCGCATTGCCGACAATCCGGAGATGGACCCCAGGGACGAGGTCCGAGTGCTGACCTTAAAGAGCCGCTACCCCCAGGGGGCGGAGAAGGTGCTGGTACAGGCCTGCACCGGGCGCAAGGTCCCCGCGGGGGGCCTCCCGGCCGACGTGGGGTGTCTGGTGATGAACATCGCGTCGGTGTCGTTCCTGGCAAGCTATATGAGGACAGGGAGGCCTCTTACAAAGAAGCGTGTAACCATCGACGGCTCGGCCGTAAAGGAGCCCCAGAATGTGATAGTGCCCATAGGCACGCCCATAAAGGACGTGATAGAGTTCTGCGGCGGGTATAAGTCAGAGCCGAAGAAAATGCTCATGGGCGGGCCCATGATGGGCATTGCAATAGTCAGCGACGAGCTGCCCATTTTAAAGCAGAACAACGCCATTTTAGCTTTCGATGAGAACGAGGCCAAAATGTATGAGACCACCGACTGCATACGCTGCGGCCGGTGCGTGGCGGCGTGTCCCATGAACCTTATGCCCACAAAGCTGGAGAAGGCCGCCCAGAAGAAGGACGTGGAGGCCCTTAACGCCTTAGACGTGATGACCTGCATGGAGTGCGGCTGCTGCGCCTTCTCCTGTCCGGCGGGACGGCGGCTGGTGCAGAGCATCCGCATGGGCAAGGCATATGTGAGAAAGGCAGGGAAAAAGTAAATGGACAAGCTTATAGTATCCTCCTCCCCGCATTTTAACGGGAGGAAGACCACCCAGAATATAATGCTGGACGTGATAATCGGTCTTATGCCCGCGGCTATAGCGTCCATAATCATCTTTGGGCCCAGGGCCTTTTTGGTAATTGCGGTGTGCATAGCCAGCTGTGTACTCAGCGAGTACCTTTCAAGAAAGGCGATGAAGCGGCCCCAGACCGTTATGGACCTTTCCTGCGTTGTGACCGGGCTGCTGCTGGCCTTGAACCTGCCGGTGACTATCAACCCCTTAATAGCGGCCTTCGGCGGGGTGATAGCCATAGTGGTGGTGAAGCAGATGTTCGGCGGCATTGGCCAGAACTTCGTGAACCCGGCCCTTACCGCCCGGATAGTATTGATGAACTCCTTCCCCGCCCGGATGACCCACTGGGCCGCGCCCTTTGACTACTCCGCCACGGCGGACGCGGTGACCACCGCCACGCCCCTTGCGGGGTACGCCTCAAACGGCGGGGCGGGCTGGCCCGGCTATCTTGATATGTTCCTGGGCGTCCACGGCGGGTGCCTGGGGGAGACCTGCGCTTTAGCCATACTCATCGGCGGCGTGTACCTCATCGTCAGGAAAGTCATAAGCCCGGTGATACCCGTTACATACCTTGCGACAGTTGCGGTGTTCTCCGCCATACTGGGCCGGGACCCGCTGTTTGACCTTTTAGCCGGCGGGCTTATGCTGGGCGCGTTCTTTATGGCCACGGACTACACCACCAGCCCCCTATACTTTAAGGCGCGGATAGTGTTCGCCATAGGCTGCGGGCTGCTGACCATTATCATCCGGGAGTTCGGCTCCCTGCCCGAGGGCGTGAGCTACTCTATAGTGCTCATGAACATTATCACTCCCCTTGTCGAGCGGTATGTGAAGCCCACCGCCTTCGGCAAGCCCAAAGAGAAAAAGAAGAAGGAGGGAGCGGCATGAACGGCTTGAACGCTAAAACGGTACTGGCCCCGGCGGCTGTCCTTTTGGTGATATGTATTCTGGTCTCGGCGGCTTTAGCGGGGACGAATCTGCTGACAAGGGACCGCATAGCGGAGGCCGCGGCACAGAAGGCCGAGGAGAGCCGTATGGTGGTGCTGCCCGGAGCGGAGAGCTTTGAGGAAAGGGACGGCCACTATGTGGGTCTGGACGGCAGCGGCAATTCCGTGGGCTATGTCTTCGAGACCGAGGGCAAGGGCTATGGCGGGTCGGTGAACGTCATGACCGGGATAGGCACCGACGGCAGTATTACCGGCGTGGTCCTTCTGAGCCACGGCGAGACCCCGGGCCTTGGGGCCAACGCCGAGAAGGAGAGCTTCCGGGACCAGTACAAGGGCCAGCCCGCCGCCAATCTTACGGGCGGTATCAGTGTAGTGAAGTTCCAGACCCCCAAGGAAGGGGAGATCCAGGCCATGACCGGGGCCACCATTACCAGCACCGCGGTTACAAACGCGGTGAACGCGGCCATAGAGCAGTACCAGAACGCCTACCAGTCAGAGGGAGGTAACTAAAAATGGACGGAAAAAAGAGCCTTTTACAGGAATTTACCAAGGGTATCATCAAGGAGAACCCGGTATTGAGACTGGTGTTGGGGTGCTGTGCCACGTTGGCGGTGACCACCGCCGCCAGCAACGCCATCGGCATGGGGGCGGCAACAACTTTCGTGCTGGTCTGCTCCAACGCGGTTATCTCCCTTTTGCGCAACGTGATACCAAATAAGGTGCGCATACCGGCGTTTATAACCATTATCGCCGGGTTCGTCACCATCGTGCAGATGTTCATCAAGGCCTTCTCCCCGGCGCTTGACACGGCCCTGGGGGTGTTCCTGCCCCTTATCGTTGTGAACTGCATAATCCTGGGCCGGGCGGAGATGTTCGCCAGCAAGAATAAGGTCCTGCCCTCTATTATAGACGGCCTTGGCATGGGCGTGGGCTTCACCGCCGCCATGCTGGCCATGGGCATCATAAGGGAGCTTTTGGGCGCGGGGACGGTCTTCGGCCTGCCGGTGCTCTCTGGGTTTATGGAGCCCATCATAATCTTCCTGCTGCCTCCCGGGGGCTTCTTCGTGTTCGGTATGCTCATAGCCCTGTCGGGAAAGCTCTCAAAGGAGGGCAAGGCTCCCGAGTCCACCGGCTGCGCGCACTGCCCGCTGGCGGCCTCGTGCTCCAAGATAGCTGAAAAGGAGGGTAAATAATGGACGCTCAGATGATACGCTCCCTGGTGGCCATATTTTTAGCCGCCATACTTACGGAGAACTATGTCCTTAACAAATTCCTGGGAATATGCCCCTTTTTAGGGGTCTCAAAGAAGCTGGACACCGCCTTCGGCATGAGCTGCGCGGTTACCGTCGTAATGGTCATAGCCACGGCGGTGACCTGGCCGCTGTACACCTATATCCTGGTGCCCCAGGGCCTTGAGTATTTGCAGACCCTGGTGTTCATCCTGGTGATAGCGGCCCTGGTGCAGCTTCTGGAGACGGCCCTGCACAAGTATATGCCCCCCCTCTACAACTCCCTTGGCATATACCTGCCCCTTATCACCACCAACTGCGCCGTGCTGGGCGTGACCATGCTGGTGCTGGAAAAGGGCGCGGCGGACCCCAGCTTCGGCTTTGTACAGTCGCTGGTGAACGCCTTCGGCTCCGGCGTTGGGTTCCTGGTGGCTATGCTGCTGTTCGCCGGGGTGCGCGAGCGCCTTGAGGACTGCGATATCCCCGAGACCTTTAGGGGCCTGCCTATTACCCTGGTGGCGGCTTCTTTAGTGGCCGTGTCCTTCCTGGGCTTCAATGGGGTGGTGGACAGGCTGGCGGGATAAAATTTTTGAAAAATTTTGATTTTCGTGCAACTAAATCCCAATTTTATGTCTTCTTATAGGCAGGAGGGTATATCGCCCACCCCAAAAATCTATAAGGAGAGATTGTTATGAAACGAAATCACATATTCAAGAAAGCTTTGGCGCTGATGATGGCGGTGGTTATGCTGGCCCTTGCAGGGTGCAGGGGCGGCGGGGAGAGCTCAGAGAGCAGCGGCGGGGCCCAGAAGCCCGGGGAATCCCAGCAGGCCGAAAAGGCCGAAAAGCCCGTGGTGACGGTCTGTATGGACCTGGACGTGGGCAGCGAGGGCCAGAGCTCACAGCTGCTTCGGGACCTCGTGCGAGAGTACGACCCGGAATTTAAGGACAGCTATAAGCTGGAGATAGAGGCCGTCCCCGGCATTGGCGGGGAGAGGGAGTCCACGCTGGACCGTATAAGGGTGGAGGTGATGGCGGGGAAGGGCCCGGACCTGTTTTTGTGCAGGAGTCCCCGGGCTGCAAACCCCAACCTTATGCCGCCCCGGGAGCGGGAGGTGGGGCTGTTTCAGTACCCGAAGGCCCTGATGAAAAGACATATGTTTCTGCCCCTGGACGGTTACATCGAAAACGCAAAGTACATGGAGTGGGACAAGCTGTACCCACAGATAATGGCGGCAGGAAAGAACGACGAGGGCCAGCTGATACTGCCCATAGGCTGGAGCATGAACTTTGTCCGCTTTGACGCACAGAGCTATACCCCCGCCGGGGAGCTGCCCATGACCTTTGATGAAATGCTCAAAAGCCAGGACCCGGGGATTATAACGGCGGTATGCTTTTCCGGCCTTGCTGAAAGCCTGGGCCCGGTGGCCGACTATGAGAACGACGTGCCTGCCTTTACCAAAGAGGAACTGACGGCCCATCTGGACGCGCTTATTGAAAGCGACAGCCGCCGCACCCCGGAGCTTGAAGAAAGTCTGGGGGATTATGCGCCGGTGACCTTCAACCGCATGAATGCCTCTAACTTCACCCAGTACGACCCGGACAGCGTGCTCCTACCCCACTGCAACCGGGACGGCGGCGCAACGGCCTATATAACCACCTTCGGCGCGGTGAACATCAACTCGGAGGCGCCCGAAGGGGCCTTCGAGATACTGGAGCTGCTTCTCAGCAAGGAGGCACAGCAGGATTCCGAGCTGCTCTCCTGGAACGCGGGCACGCCGGTGCACATGGAGCTGCTCAAATCAAAGGAGAAGATAAACGCGCCCTTTAACCGAGGAAATATGTACGTTAAATCCTGGGGGCTTACGGACTATAACTATGACCAGCTGCAAAGCCTGATAAAGCAGATAAACGCCGTGGACTTCGTCACCCCGGTGCACCACGAGCTCTCTGAGCTCTACTCGCCCTATGACTCCTCCCCCTACGCTCAGGCCGAGACAAAGGAGGAGCGGGAGAAGTTGGTGGAGGAGACGTACAGGAATATAGAGATGATGCTTGCCGAAGCCTGAGAAAGGGGAGAGCTTATATGAAAAAGCTTATTGCCATTATCTTGTCAGCGCTTGTGCTCATGTCCGCCCTTTCCGCCTGCAAGCCCGGCGGCGGGGAGAGCTCCGAAGCCACCAGCAGCACGGCCCAGCCGGAGGCTGTGGAGCAGGAGCCTTTGCGGGTATTTATAGACGTGGATGTAGACAGCAATATAATCTCCCCCACCCTTCGGGAGTCCCTGAACAAATACGAGGAGACCACCCTAAAAAACGGACGTAAGCTGCACAACAGCTTCGAGACCGTGATAAAAAACCTGGGCGGTCCGGAGCTGGAGCTTGAGTTCCCGCCCAACGACGCCTCCAAGCGAGAGCCCTACATCTCCAACCTCCGCACGGAGATCCTGGCAGGCAAGGGCCCTGACGTCTTCGTCTGCGCCGCCGGCTGGAGCTACAGGTCGGACCCGGACGACCCCGCAGGCGACGGCGATATGTACCCGATGTTCAACTTCCCCCAAAATGCCATGAAGCGCAATATTTTTCTCTCCCTGGACCAATACATTCCCGACTTCCAGTTCACCAAATGGGACAGCCTCACCCCCGTCGTCATGGACGCGGGCAAATACAAGGAGGCCCAGTACCTCCTTCCCATGACCTACACCGTCCCCATGACCATATTTAAAAAGTCCGACTTTGAGCACACCCCCAGCAAGGACATGACCTGGGACGATATGCTCCAAAGCGGCCCCGAGCTCAAAGCCGCCGCCTCCCTCATGAGCACCTCTATCGGCCGCCTGAGCTCCGCCCTTATGCCCCTCTCCGCCCCTGATAAGGACGAGCTCTCTTTCACCGAGGAGGAGCTTATGGACTTCATGACAAGGAGATCCGAGGCAGGTCAGGAGTCCCTCTCCAACGATTCTCTCCCCCCCTTCTACGACGACCTGCTCTCCGTGTCCTTCAATGATGAGTCTGTCCTCCCCGAAGGGTTCACCGATGACGATGAGCTCACTCTCGTGCCCCTCTATTCCCGCTCGGGCGGCGTCAGCGCCGCCGTCACCAGCTTCGCCGCCGTGAATGCCAATACCCAATACCCGAAGGCCGCCGCCTTCCTGGTGGACTACCTCCTGGGCGAGGAGTGCCAACGCTCCACTCTCTATGCCTACCCCACCCTGCGCCGTTCCCTCCCCGTGATGGAGGGCCTTATGCAGAAGGACACCCCGCTTTCAGGCGAATGGTCCCTCTCCCCGGAAAACTACGACGCCCTTTGCGCCCTTCGCTCCGCCATCTCCCGCACCGAATTTGCCACCCCCCTGGACCTGGAACTCTCCAGACTCTCCTACAGCATCAGGGACCCCAAGAACCAGAAGTCCCCCGAGACTCTGATTCACGATGCCC
>ERZ777305.3325-NODE-3325-length-11333-cov-6.479340_pt1 | contig 11333 bp, 13 predicted proteins | sample MGYA00374965_ERZ777305 | MGnify/ENA primary metagenome ERZ777305 (study PRJEB29328, sample SAMD00013331) | mouse gut metagenome | study: EMG produced TPA metagenomics assembly of the Metagenome analysis of fecal microbiota from mouse which was promoted...
GCTGACAGCAAATGTCACCTATGAGGTTTCCACGGATGGCGGAAAGACATGGGTGAGCGGGACGGCAAACGGAAGCGGCGAGATTACAGGGCTTTCCCCCGGCACTTATGTGGTGCGCGTAAAAGCCGGAGCCGCAAACTTTGCCAGCGAAAAGAGCAGGCCGGCGACAATAGGAGCCTACCAGATTAAAGTAACCTTTATGGTAGACGGGGCGAAATACAAAGAGATTTCCGTGGATTATGGCGCGGCTCTGACGGACATTCCGCCTGTACCGGCTAAGGAAAATGCCATAGGCGCGTGGTGTATGGACGAACAGGGAACAGCACCCGCCGTATTCACGAATATTATTGCGGACATGACAGTCTATGCGGTCTACACGACAGCCTACACTGTCACTTTGCAGGGCGGTACAGGCTATACCCTGTCGGCGCAGGCAGGCAGCGAAAACCCAGTGAAAGAGGGCGGCAGCTTTACCTTCTGTTTTGCCTTAGCAAACGGCTACCAGAAGACCGCCGATTTTGCGGTGAAAGTAAACGGTGTGAAAGTGGAACTGACAGCGGACGGTACCTATACCATTACTGACATCAGGGAAAACCAGACAGTAACAGTGGAGGGTGTTGCGAAGAAACCGGGTGGAAAACCATCAAATCCCGGCGGGGACAAAGAGGATAAGCCTGAACCGACACCACCCCCGTCAGAACCATCGGATGATACGTCATCCACACCGCCTGTAAAATCACCAGCGAAGGTCACACCGCCCGAACTGGGAACAACACCACCGGCGGAAGAAAAGGAGCCGGAAGGCAGAAAACCGGGAATTGCGCCGGAACAGGAGGAGAGCAGAGAGCGGGAAGAAAGCAAAAAGACGGAAGAAGAGCAGGAACCGGAAGGCACAGATACAAAGGAACCGAAGAAGGACAGCGCGGATGCCGGACAGACCGAAAAGGAACCACAGGCGGAAAGAAAAGAAGTTCAGATAGGGGACGGTACGGTCATCGTGACAGTTGTGTACGAGGAAGAGAAGTGCACTGCAACCGTGGCGGACACCGAAAAGGTAGTGAAGGCAGTCCTTACGCCCAATCAGCGGGAACTTGTAAACGGCGGCGAGACCATAGAGATTCGGATAGACGTGACGGATATTTCCAATCAGGTTCCTAAGCAGGATAAAGAAGTGATAGAGGGCGGCATCGAAGCATACAGGGAAGAGGTGCCGGGACTGGAACTGGGCATGTACGTTGATATTTCCATGTTTATCAGAATCGGAGCGGGAGACTGGAACGCCATTACGGCAACAGATGAACCCATAGAAGTGGTGATTGGTATCCCCGAAAAACTGCAGGGCGGCGGCAGGGAGTTTTACATCATCCGTGCCCATGAAGGGGAGTATACTTTTATGAACGATCTGGATAATGTGCCGGAAACCATCACGGTCAGCACGGATTTGTTCTCCAGTTACGCCATCGCCTATGTAGAGACGGACGGTGTGGAGGCAGACAAAGAAGCGGAATGCGGACTCTGTCATATGTGCCCGACATTTTTTGGAATATGTTACTTTATCTGGCTGGCGGTTATCCTTGTGCTGGTATTGATTATATATATCATCTGGAGAAAGAAACGCCAGAAAGAAGAACAGGAGAAATAAAACAGAAACTATGGAAATGGAAAAGACGGGTAATGGGCATATGGCTCATTACTCTCTTTTCATGTATAGGGGAAAGTTGCAATGCGACATAATAACGGTCGCAATGCAATCTGTTTACATATACCTTGCATTGCTATTATTAGCATAAAAGCGAGGTATAGCACATGAGAGCAGAGAAAAAAGAAATCAATATACAGATAGGGAAACGGTTGCAAAGCGCCAGAGAAAACAGCGGATATACACAGGAGGACTTTGCGGAGGCGCTGGATGTGAGCGTGGAGCATTACCGTAAGCTGGAAAGCGGTGCCTATGGTCTGCAGCCGGAAAAGATGCTGGTATTGTACGAAAAATACAGAATCGACCCGACTTACCTGATTACCGGGGAGAAAAGGGAGACTTTTGATCTGGAGGTATTTCTTGCCAACTGCAGCAGGGAAGAACGGGATAGTTTTATCAGGCAGACACTTTCGTACATGAAAAAGCTGATGACAGGACAGCCGTGAGAACTCATCCCCCTCTGTATATTTAAGATATGTGTATGGAGGTGGAATGGTTGAAAATAGCAGTCTGTGACGATGATCTAAGGGCAATCGAGATATTTGGCAGGTATGCGGCGGCAGTCATTGAATATGCCTTTACCTATGAACTTTACCAGAATCCGGCGGAAATGCTTGCGGCATATGCCGGACAGGAGCAGGGACCGGACATGTATGTTCTTGATATAGAGATGCCGGGAATGGACGGACTTGCTGTGGCGCGGGAAATCAGGAACAGGGATTCCAAAGCGCTGATCGTGTTCCTGACCAGTTTTACCAAATACATGCCGGATGTGTTTGAGGTAGTTACCTTTGATTACATACAGAAGCCCATCACGATTGAGCGGCTGAGGCTTCTGCTGGAAAAGGCGGAAACCTATCTTGGAATGACAAATCAGAGTTTTTCTTTCAGTTACGGCAGGAGCCGGTACAGTCTTAAGTTTGACGAAATCCTTTATCTGGAGAAAAGAGGGCGTCAGGCGCTTATCCATACAGAAGACACCATATACAGGACGAACATGACAACGAAAGAAATATGGGAATGTTTAGATGAGAGGATGTTTGCAGCCATACACGGCTCTTTCATTGTGAACCTGAAACATGTAAAGACTGCTTCGGGCGGATCTGTCTGCCTGTCGGACGGCAGAGAGCTTGCGGTCACCAGAGGATACCGGAAGAGCCTTGTCGAAAAGTACATGGCATTTGTGCAGGGAGGGATGTGACATGGCGCTGTATGGGGTCCGGCTGTTAATCAATATATTTGACTTGTGCATTTACTGGCGGTTTCTGGAAGTATTTCTGGGAAAGCGGAAGACTTCCGTAGAAACTGCCATTGTGCTTCTTGCAGTATGCGAAATAGCCGGAAGTGCGGTCAACGAGCTAGGGATCAACTGGCTGAATTTCATTGCACTGGCAGTCATTCTGGGGATATTCATATGCCAGTATCAGGGAAAAATATCTGCAAAAGTAATCGCGGTACTGCTGTATATGGGACTTGTGGTGGTGGCGGAGCCGGCAGGGTATGTCATATACAGGCTGTTTAGTTTGACTTTATCAGGGATGTGGATGCGGCATATTATTTTATGGCATTTGCCGTTGTGTTATTCCGCGCTGTTATGGTAGAAATATTCTGCCGCATTAAAACAGGGAAACGGCTTCGGGTATCTGCAATCCCAAAGGAAGTGGCATATATGCTGATTTTTATCCCGTCTGCAAGTCTGGTCTGCTGTTTTCTGGTAATGGAAGTGGCGGAAGAACTAATATCCGTGCGGACGGTGATATTGTGTATATGTATTGTTTTTGCCATTGTCATTACCAACTATGTGGTTTTTCTGATGATAGAGAAATATACCGACATAGAAGAAAAGCGCTATGAAGAGGAACTGGTGTTGAGCGAGGTTGCCTACCAGAACGAGTATTATGAAGACATGGAGAAATATCAGGAACAGATACAGGATATCAGGCATGACATGAAAAACCGCCTTGCAGCGCTTTATGATGCGGCAGAGGAGGGAAACAGCAGCGTGATGACGGCGGCGTTAAAGGAAATGCTGGAAGATATCAGTCTGGCGGAAGACATCATCTATTCTGCCAATCCAGTTTTAAATTCCATTCTGAAACTGAAGGCGGCGAAAGCGAAGGAAAGCAGCATAAAAACCGACATACAGGTGTTTATCCCCAAGCGGCTGTCCATTGAAACTGGAGATATGGGCGTCCTGTATGGAAACCTGTTAGATAATGCTATTGAAGCGTGCCGCCAGATCAGGACGGAGGAAAGGCATCTTGCATTTGAGACAAAATATCAGGAAGGGAATCTTTTTATTCTGGTAAGGAACAGTAAGACAGGAGAGGAAAACAGGCGGCTTGCCACGACGAAAACAGATAAAAGGAAACACGGCAGGGGAATCCGGGCAGTGCGCAGGGTGGCGGAGAAATATGGCGGAACACTGCTTTTAGAAGATATGGGAAATATATTTGAGGCAAAACTTCTGCTGACAGGGGTGGCGCGGCTGGAGTAAAGTGTTAGGAAAAGTAGAACGACATAGGAAAAATGCAACTTATTACAGCGAGCGTAAGACTTATTACAGATAGGTTGTATTTTTAGCGGCAGATGATAGAGTGGAAACATCAAACATAAGGAGGTGCTTCCATGCAGAAGAAATTTGGGAAACTGCTGTATAAAGCGAGCGGCAGCATGATGACTGGAATGGCAGCTATGGCGCTCATGGTGACTGCTTTTGCAACGAACCGCTGTTGTATGTGGTTTTTCGGGCAGGATGAAATGCCGGAAAACGCAGAGAAACTGCGGAAGTTTTAATGTCCGGGTGGCTGAGCCGCCGGATGGCAGAACGGGGCATCATAAAGGAAGAGGACAGGGAGATTTATCAGTTTGGAATCCGTAACGGATTTATCATTCTGTTAAACATTGCCACTGCATTCCTGATCGGACTGTTCACGGAGCAGCTTCTGGTGGTATGTGTGTTCACAGTTTCTTTTATGTCGCTCCGGAGCTTTACCGGCGGTTATCACTGCGACAGCAGGCTGTTTTGCTATATCGGGTCAAACCTTGTCCTGTTTATCCCGGTATATACGGGCGGCCTGCTTGTCAAAACGCCCGTTCCGGCTGTGTTGCTTATACTGGCGGCAGCATTGGGGATCATACTGGCGCTCAGTCCCATGCACAGCAAGAACAGGAAACTTGACCAGAAAGAGAAAAGACATTTCGGCAGACGGGCAAGAATTACCGTCGTTTTGCAGACAGCGGTGTTTTTTCTGCTGTGGCGTCTGGGATATCCGGACTGCGCATATGCCGTTTATTCGTGTATCTGCATTACCGCAGCCTTTATGCTGGCGGGCAAAGTCCAGCTGTATATACAACTTCATTTGGAAAAATAGAAATCCCTTCCGGAAGATGGAGACCCGGAAGGGATTTTTTGTGCCGCGACTTTGGTGGACAATCAGGTGATGTGCCATGTATATGTCGGAAGCAGGCATTCAGCTGGATATCCATGCCTGATTTTTGACGGCACAGTCTTACAGGTACGGCAAAGGAAGCCCTCCTGAAAACAGCTGAGAGCAGTCGGAGAAACCAAGCATGTAGGCAATTTCCCCGTAACGGGCCCCGTTTGCCACCTGTGCGTTGGCATAACGGTCAATGAGCAGTGAAACTTCCGGCGGCAGGTGCAGTCCATCCAGCCTGGCGCAGTATTCCGCAGCCTGTTCACTTGTCTGCGCATATACGGCATCCCTGTCAAGAGTCTTGTCAAGCAGACCGTCCATGCGTACTTTCATCAGTTGTTCCAGTATGGATTCTTTTTCCATAAAATCCCTCCTTTCGTGATGTTGTATCTTAACTCTGAATCAGGAAGATTACAAGCACATTGCGCTATCTTTTACAGGTATCGTAAGACTTGTTACACATTTATTGAACCGGTCTTTTCTTACAGGTATAGTCCCACGGGTAAGGGACATACGGGAGTAAAAATTTGACAGGACCGGAAAAGGGATATCCTGCCGCCGCAGAAAGGAGCGGAGGCAGGAGAGGGGAATTTTATGCATTGGGCAGACGGGTGTATTGGAACATGCTGTACAGGGCATGGGAAATGCACCCGCTTTTTTGTGTCCGCAGAAGCTGGTTCTGTGTAAGGGGACCGCCTGTGTCCTTCATTTCAAAAACAAGAAATGGAGGACACAGAAATGTCAGAATGGATCAGAATAAAAGATTTTTATAAAAACGCTGTCGGAGAAGAGGAATATGCCTATGTGTCAAAAGAGGTATATGAGGCGCTGGCGGATACGTTCCGCAGGGAGGCGCATGCAGAGGAAATGCGTGACCTGCGCCATACCACAGCAGACGGATATATAGAGGGTGAAACGGAAGACCTGATGACGGAGCGGGGAGAAACGCTGGAAGATACGGTGATCCGCCGGATGGAACTGGAAACCCTGCAGGAAGCGATGCAGTCACTCACACAGATACAGAGAGAGCGCCTGCACCTTTATTTTTTTCATGGTCTGACTTTCCGCCAGATAGCGCAGAAAACGGGCGTCAGCGACAAATCAGTCAGGGAGAGCATAGAGGCATCCCTGAAAAAAATAAAAAAATATTTTAATTAGTACCCTCTCAAAACGCATCTGAGTGTGAGTACCTTATGAGAGGATATTTTCCGGGCAGATGGTCTCTTCCGGGAAAGCCTCCGTACAGACCTTTGACAAATGCCGGGAGCAGGGCTTCCGAGAGCATGTGCAGGAATCACGGTGCGCCATGCCAGCCATATCCAGCAGTCCAGATACATTAGCCATTTAAGGAGCCGTAACCGGGGCGCTAAGACACTCCTGCAGCCATTTGCTGGCTGTAAAAAAGATCGCATCTAAGGAGCCGAGCGGGAAAGCCGGGGTACAGCCTGTCCGTGGTGGACAGGTGCGAAGAGGGAAATGGCCTATAATGATACTCCTTGAGATTAGCCAGCACGCAGTGGTGGAGGTGAGATTCCTGTGATGTCTGCAGACCGGCAGACAGTCTGGACGGCTGCCCAGAGAATGCCGCAGAAGGGGAAGGAAATATTTTTATTTCCCTCTTTTCTGTCTTTGCGGCGTTCCGGCTCCGGGAAGTAGTGTCGAATAGGAGCAGCACACTTTTTAAGAAGTGAAGGATTATGGCAGTAAGACTTAATCACAGAAACCATGCGGCGGAGGGATTGTGTTCCGCCGCATTCTTGTGGGATTAAGCAGTAGAAATTTATAGGACAGGTAGATGGAAACAGTGAACATTGCAGTGTATGCAAGGGTAAACAGCCCGGAACAAACAGGAGGAAAAATGAACAGAGAAAAGAAAAAAGCGCTGAATGAGGAAAGCATTAGAATGATGCATCGGATTTTTGATGCGGAGATGATCGGATACGCATACCTGTATCCGAATGACGGAGGGGCAAGGCAGGAGAGCGTTCTTGCCACAACGCCGGAAAATCTGGCAAATTATGTGGGGAGCCACTTTCTGGATGCAGAAAAGATGGTGATCACGGATATGTGCGACCGCCTGATACTGGATACTTACGGCGGGTTTATCAACCAGTGTCCGAACCAGAACCTGTGCATGGAAATCAACCGATATCTTGCACTGATCCAGATGGGGGATAAAGAAGCAGGAGAAATCCTGATCGTAAGCAGGGATGCGGCAGAGGCGTACTTCGCAATGGAAGATGAGGCGGTCTGCATGGCGGAATGCAGGATGATGTAACTGTGTTTTTTGAGGATAAGAATAAAGAGTTCGTGAAATGGGAGGAGAAACTATGAAATGGTTAATCGGAATGGTGTGCATACTGGTTCTTTTGGGCATATTCACCGCAGGGGTGGCAGTCACCATTGCAGGGAATTACCAGACGGACTGACACATCGTTTTTGGAAAGGACTAGAGGAAAGATGAGGACGGAAGCCAATGAGGTCATGTACAAGATGGCGGAATTTTTGCTGAAAAAGATGCAGGAGAACGGGTTGATCAGCGCGGAGGAACGGGAAAAAATCACCGTTCTGAACATTGAGACTTTCTCCCCGGAACTGGCAGAAGTATATCTGTAAAAACACTAGCTTTGCCCCGACTTGTGTGGTAGTGTATGTTGCTGACAGGGGACAAACCCTGAAAACACAAGGAAAGGAGAGAAGCGTATGGCAAAGAAAGTCACGGTCATAAACGCAGATCGGAACAGGACAAGCCTGCAGGAGCGGCCGAAACTGAGAGTCTGCGGCTATGCCAGAGTCAGCACGGGAAGCAGGGCGCAGGCAGAATCCTACACCGCGCAGATAGCGTATTTTACGGAAAAGATAGAGAATAACCCGCTATGGGAGTTTGCCGGAATGTACGCCGATGAAGCGGCTACCGGGACTAAAGTAAAGGGCAGGGAAGAATTTCAGGCAATGATCAGGGCATGTGAGGACGGGGACATCGACCTGATCCTGACGAAATCCGTCACAAGGTTTGCCAGAAACACCGTGGAATGCATTCAGACCATCAGAAAGCTGAAAGCCCTCGGCATCGGCATCCTGTTTGAAAAAGAGAATATCAACACGCTGACGGAAAAAAGCGAGGTACTGCTGACCATACTGTCGTCCATTGCGCAGGGGGAATCGGAGGATTTTTCCGGCAATAACAGATGGGCCATAGAAAAGCGGTTCCGGGACGGCACTTATATCATCGGGACGCCTGCCTACGGGTACAGAAATGATGGAGACGGGAACCTTGTCGTAGAAGATAGCGAAGCGGAAACTGTGCGGTGGATATTTGAATCTTACTTAAACGGCCTCGGCATATATCTGATCGTAAAGGAACTGAACCAAAAAGGCGTACCGACCATCCGGGCAGGGGAGAAATGGCATACCGGGAGCATCAAGGAAATCCTGAAAAACCCTGTTTATGAAGGCAACCGCTTACAGCAGCGGACCTATACGGAGACACAGTTTCCTTATGCGCGGAAGAAGAACACCGGACAGCGGAATCAGTATCTGATAGAAGATGCGCATATCCCCATCATCACCCACGAAGAAGCGGAGGCAGTGCGGGAGATTCTGGAGTACCGGAACCGGACGCTTCATATGGACGGCGAAAAATACAAGAACAGGTATGTATTCTCAGGACGTATCATCTGCGGCGGATGCGGCAGCTCTTTCCGCAGACAGAAAATATACATAGGGCAGCCCTATGAAAAAATCATATGGACCTGCCATAAGCATGTGGAGGACAAAAATGCCTGCCCCGTGAAAGCTGTCAGGGAGGATATATTACAGCAGGCATTTGTCACGATGTGGAACAAACTCTATACCAATCAGGGAAGTGTTTTAGAACCCCTGTTAAAAGAGCTTGCAGAGTTTTCGGTGGATACGCCGGATACGGAAGAGATCATACAGCTGGATAACGAAATACAGAATTTAAGTGAGCAGAGCCGAATCCTGAACCAAGTCATGAAAAAGGGATATATGGACTCTGCCCTTTTTATGGAGAGCAACAGCCAGCTGATCAGGAGGCTGACGGAATGCAGGAGAAAGCGGGCCCTGCTTGCAAGGAAGCAGAAGCGGTCAAAAGAAAACGTCCGTACACAGCAGATGATCGCCCTCATCGCGGAGCAGAAAAAGCCGCTAAAAGAATATGATGAAAACCTGTTTGACCTGACTGTAAAGGAAATACGGATATCGGAAAAACACGACATCACCTTCTGCCTGCGCAACGGCCTGAAGCTGACAGAGAAGGAAGGAGGGGACAGGGATGCAGTGGCACATGCCGATCGGATATAAAGTCATAGACGGCAGGATAACCGTGTATGAGGAACACCGTAAGATTGTGGAAGAAATTTTCAAGGATTATGACAGCGGGATATCGACATTAAAGATAGCCGAAGGCCTAAAGGCACGGGGCATATGCAATGCCCACGACAGGGCGGCATGGACGCACGCATCCATCGGCAGGATTTTGGAGAACCATAACTATCTCGGAACAGAATATTATCCGCAGATCATAGACAGGGAGTTGTTTGACCGGGTACAGGAACGTAGGGAACAGATACGGATGGAAAAAGGAAGGGGATGCCACAGACCGGGCAGGGACGAGAGAATCCTGTTCGGCGGCGTCATAACCTGCGGAGAGTGCGGGGAAACCTACAGCCACATCCAGCCCCATAACAAAACAAGAAGCGGCGGGACGGCGAAGTGGAAATGCAAAAATTATATCTACCAGAACCGCCTTTCCTGCGTCGGCGGATTCATAACGGATGAGCAGGTAAAAGAAGTATGCGTCAGCGCCATCAACCGGATCATACAGGATAAAAAGCAGATGAGGCCGCCGGCAGAAGCAGAAGAACGGGTCAGCGCAGAATACAGAAAAGCGCAGCGCAGGCTGGAGGAGGCAAAAGCCAGACGAGAACAGACCGGTGCAGGAAAGATGCCGGACGGGGCGGATATGGCGCTGGAAGGCATAGATGCCGACCGATTGGAACAGACTGCAGAACAGCCGGATATCATGGCGCTCATCTATGAACGGGCGCAGGAGCGGTACCGCACACTGCAGGTAAGGGACGCCGGATTCCGCACAGAAGAAATGCTCGAAATTCTTTCTGGCAGGGAGGAGCTGACGGAGTTTGACGAGGATCTGTACAGAAAACTGGTGAAAAAGATCGTGGTCCATAAAGACGATACCGCGGAAGTGATATTCCTGAATGGGAGCAGCATCAGAACAGGATACCGGTAAAACGGCATCCGGAAAGGAGAAAAAGTGACGGAAACAGCAGAAAAGAAAAAAATATCCATGATACCTGCCAAGCCGCAGTATGACCGCAGCGTGAAGTTAGCGGAAAAGCGGATGAAGGTAGCCGCCTACTGCCGCGTCAGCACGGAACTGGAACAGCAGGAAAGCAGCTATGAGGCACAGGTGGAATATTACACCAGTAAAATAGAAGAAAATCCGAACTGGAAAAACGCGGGCATCTATGCCGATGACGGAAAGAGCGCGACAAACACCAAGAAAAGGGACGATTTCAATGCCATGATAAAAGACGCGCTGGACGGGAAAATCGACATGATCCTGACCAAGTCCGTGAGCCGTTTCGCAAGGAATACCGTGGACGCGCTCATCACCATCCGGAAACTGAAAGAAAAAAACGTGGCGGTGGTATTTGAAAAAGAAGGCGTCAACACCTTAGACGGCACCGGGGAAATCCTGCTGACCATCCTGAGCAGCCTTGCGCAGGAGGAAAGCCGCAACATCAGCGAGAACACAAGATGGGGCGTAGTCAGAAGGTTTGAAAAAGGACAGGTCATCGTCAACCACAACAAATTCATGGGCTACACCAAAAATGAAAAAGGCGAGCTGGTCATCGTGCCGGAAGAGGCGGAGATTGTGCGGACGGTGTTCCGGCTTTACCTCGAAGGATACAGCGCCGCCAAGATCAGCGAGCATCTGCAGGAGAAAGGCATCCGCACCACAACAGGAAAAGAGAAATGGCATGCCACCGTAGTGATGAAAATGCTGCGCAATGAAAAGTACATGGGAGATGCCCTGCTGCAGAAAACCTATACCGTAGACTTTATGACAAAAAAGAAAGTCATCAACAATGGCATTGTCCCCCAATACTATGTGGAGGACGACCATGAGGCCATCATACCGAAAGAACTGT
>ERZ777305.3326-NODE-3326-length-11331-cov-2.990067_pt1 | contig 11331 bp, 10 predicted proteins | sample MGYA00374965_ERZ777305 | MGnify/ENA primary metagenome ERZ777305 (study PRJEB29328, sample SAMD00013331) | mouse gut metagenome | study: EMG produced TPA metagenomics assembly of the Metagenome analysis of fecal microbiota from mouse which was promoted...
TTCAGACAATCTGTTTCGTTTTTCGCCCTGCGGCATTTGCTTTATTTCGCGCCAACGGTTAAGAATAAAGCGCAAATATTCGTCATACTTTCGGTTTTTTTGAAAATTACACATTATCCGCCGCCTCCGTCGTTTTGATGTAAATTTTTACAATGCCGTCAATGACGCTAAAAGCAATCGCCCGTATGTATTCGGGTCTTTCTGCGATTACTTTTGTGTAGGCTTCAATTAGTTGCGGGTGCGTTGCTTGCGTTCCGTTAATAACGACCTTTGCGGGTGTGTCAAACGCTAATAACGGGTTTTTGGTTTGGTTGTTCATTTTGCGCCTTCCTTTTAATCGTTGTTGTTCTTTGCGTACTCGTTGCACGCCGCACGCACAATATCACTTAAAGTCAAGTCTTTTTTTGCGGCTATTTGCAACAATGCGTCGCGGGTATCTTTCCCGATAAACGCCGTTACGGGGACGCGCTCCTGCTTGATTTTTGCGGGCGTGGTTGCTTCGGTCATAGGTGTACCTCCTAAAAAATAAAAGTGGGTTTGTTGCAACAAACCCACTTTGCAAGGGTAAAAACCCGAATAAAACAAAAATAGGCTTGTTTTTTTAACAAACCTATTGTAAATCAGCAAATATTTAGCATTTTGATATTGCAATATAGTTAACCTTGTGATATAATGTACGCGTTGCATTAAAAATTTCGGGAGGATCGGAAAATGACTGAGCAACAGTTGCTTGAAAAAATAAAACAGACAAAAATAGTGCCCGTAGTGGTGCTTAACTCTATCGAGGAAACATTACCCAAGATGCAGGCGCTTGTAAACGGCGGACTGCCCTGCGCGGAAATTACCTTCCGTACGGCGTGCGCGGCGGAGGCCATTGCGCTTACGGTAAAAAAATTCCCCGACATGCTTGTCGGCGCGGGTACGGTTATAAATAAGGAGCAGTGTGAAAAAGCGATTGCCGCGGGTTCTAAATTTATAGTTTCCCCGGGATTTTCCGAGGAGGTTGCGGATTGCTGCAAAGCGCACAATATGCTGTATCTTCCGGGTATAGTCACCCCTACGGAGGCAATGTCGGCGATATCAAAGGGGCTTACTACGCTTAAATTTTTTCCCGCTTCCAATTACGGCGGACTTAAAACCATCAAAGCTATTTGTGCGGCGTTCCCTTATCTGCACATTATGCCTACGGGCGGAATTTCCGACGCGAACATTTTGGAATACCTTGCGTACGATAAAATTATCGCCTGCGGCGGAAGTTGGATGATGTCCGGCACTCCCGAAGAAATAGAGCAGAAAACCAAAGCGGCGGTACAGCTTGTAAAAAACGTATAATAACGACGTAAAAAAAGCCGCCGTCCGCAATTTGCGGACGGCGGCTTAAATCGTTTTCAATTTATCGTAGTGCGGAAGCCTTTACCTAAAATTTCTTTTGCGTCTGTCAGTATGACGAAGGCTTCTCTGTCGACGTCGTGGATTTTCATTTTAAGTTTAAGCGCTTCGCCGCGCTTCAAGACGGTTATCATAACCGTCTTTTTTTCGTGCGTGAAACCGCCCTCCGCCTCGAACAGGGTGAACCCTCTGTGAATGGTGTTAAGTATAAAAGGCGAAATAAGCTCCGGATGAGAAGTTATTATCGTTACGTATTTGCTTTTGCCTATACTCTCGATTACGCTGTCCACAAGGAAAGCCTTTATAAACAGTCCCAGTACGGAAAAAAGCCCCGTTGTAACGTCGAATATAAAGAAGGTGGAGCTTGCTATCAACACGTCCGAAAAAAACAGAGCGTAGCCTATGGGCACTTTCGTAAACTTTTTAAGTATCAGCGCAATTATGTCCGTACCGCCGGAGGAGGCGCCGCAGTTGAAAATTATTGCGCTGCCCGCGCCCGTTAAAAGCATGGCAAGCATAAATTCCAAAAATTTCTGTCCTTCGGGCAGCGTTGCTGTTGCCGTCAGGGGCAGAGACTCCGTCGGAATGATAAGTCCCATTAAAAACATTTCCAGGTTGTACACAAGACAGCAGTAAACAGTTTTAAACGTACAGCCCTTGCCCAGAAATATAAAGCCTACTATAAGCAAAAGAACGTTTATCGCGTTCATTATAATCGTTTGCGAAAGCCAGGGGACAAGCGGCGTCACGTATTTGGATATGATTATCGATATACCGCTTACGCCGCCCGTAGCAAAGTTATTGGGCGCTTTGAAGAAGTATACGCCCGCGGCAAGAAGCAGCATGCCCAAATTAAGAACAAGCCAATATAACGCCGTTTTTGCGGCTTTTTGCGATTTTTCGCTTCCCGTCGTTTGCGTTTTGCGTTTGCGGCTCATATATAAACTCCGTTAAAAACCCGTCACAAAGCCCTTTCCGAGTATTTCGTTCGCGTCGGTTATAATTACGAAAGCTTCGGGGTCGAAGGTCTTGACTTTTGTTTTAAGTCTCAACGCTTCGCCGCGCTTACAAACGGTTATAAGCACTTTTTTGCTTTCGTGCGTGTAACCGCCCTCGGCGTCGTACATTGTTACTCCGTGTTGGATAACGTTTAAAATGTAATCCGAAATTTCTTCCGGCTTCTGCGTGATTATTGTTATGTATTTCGTCTTTCCGAAGCTTTCTATAATTCCGTCGAGAAGGAATGTGCGCGCAAAAAGTCCGAGGTACGAATAAAGCGATATGGCAACGTCGCCTATCGTGAATATCGAAGCGGAAGCCACTATAAGGTCTACTATAAGCAGCGACACGCCGACGTTTATTTTCGTGTATTTTTTAAGTATCAGCGCAATTATGTCCGTACCGCCGGAGGAGGCGCCGCAGTTGAAAATTATCGCCCCGCCAACGCCGAAAAGCAGTATCGCAAAGCACAGCTCCAAAAAGGGGTGCCCGCCCGTAATGTTGCCCGCCGCGTCGAAAACCGCAGTGACGGGTTTGTCAAGGGGTATGACCTTTTCCAAAAACAGTATAATACCCGTATACAGTACGGAGCAGTATGCCGTTTTAAACGTACAGCTTTTGCCGAGAATTATAAAGCCCAGCACAAGCAGGAAAACGTTTATAAAAAGCATAATAACTGCCTTTGTAAGCCAGGGGACAAGCGGAGTTATGACCGTTGACAGCATAATAGAAATACCGCCGACTCCGCCGAGGACGAAATTGTACGGCATCTGAAAAAAATAAACGCTCAGCGACATAAGAATTATGCCGACGTTCATTAATATCCATCTTATTGCAGTGCGTTTGCGCCTTTGCGCCTTGGTCAGCACCTTATCGCCGCGCGGCTTTTGTACTACGGGGGCGGCGGCCTCCGCAACGTTTCCCTCTGCGTCGGCAAGCGTGGAAATTTCTTCCGCAATTTCCTGCGGTTTATCTTCCGCCGCAGGGGTCGGGTTTTCAATTTCGGTTTCGGCGACCGGCGCCGTCTCCGCGTCCTGCGGAACCGATTTTTTCTTTTTATCGCGTGTGTTCATATTTTTCCGTAAAAAAGGTTTATTCAAGCGCATAAATCATAACACAAAATATTTATCCGTGTCAATTTATTTTCCGTCTTTTATTATTTATGCCGTATTGACTTTGAAAGTCTTGTATGTTATAATTTTTTTCGGCGGGTTATCCGTTATCAGACCGGAATAAAGGACGTAAATTATGATAAACAAAAGGGCTTTGTTTTCAGACGAAACCTGCGATTATAAATCGCCCTACGAACCCGAGGCGGGCGACAGGGTTACGCTTCGGCTAAGGACGTTGGCAAACGACGTTTTGAACGCTTACGCCGTAATAAACGGTATAAAGCGCAATATGGTAAAGCTACCAAAGGGCGCGGTAAACGCGAAATGCGACAACTTCGACTATTACGAGGTTTCGTTTACCTGTACGGGCAAAACGGTAAGCTATCATTTTCTCGTTTCGGACGACGACGATTACGTTTTATATAACCGGCTCGGCTGTGTGGAGAACGCCCAGCCGGAGTACGACTTTTCTTTCGTCCCGGGGTTCAAGGTTCCCGATTGGGCTAAAGGGGCGGTGTTTTACCAGATATTTACAGACCGTTTCCGTAACGGAAATCCGTCAAACGACGTTGAGGACAACGAATATTACTATACGGGCGGACACTCGCGCAAAATAAGGGACTGGTGCAAATTTCCCGACGCGCTGGACGTAAACTGCTTTTACGGCGGCGATTTGCAGGGCGTCAGGGAAAAGCTTGACTACCTGCACGGTTTGGGTGTGGAAGCCATCTATTTCAACCCTTTGTTCGTATCGCCGTCAAATCACAAGTACGACACGCAGGACTACGGTTATATAGACCCGCATATCGCCGTGATAGAGGACGACTGCGACCACGCCATGCAGTTTTGGGAAAAGAACAACGGCTATGCGGCAAGGTATATAAAGCGCATAATATCCCGCAAAAATCTGGAAAAGAGCAACGCGTTTTTTGCGGAACTTGTAAAGGAAATTCATGACCGCGGCATGCGCGTAGTTATCGACGGGGTTTTCAACCACTGCGGTTCCTTCAATAAATGGCTTGACAGGGAGGGCATTTATCTTAATAAAGAGGGCTATGAGGAAAAGGGCGCTTATCAGTCCGCGGACAGCCCTTACAGAAGTTATTTCAAATTCGATAAGCCGCATGAGGCAAAAAGCGGATACGAAGGCTGGTGGGGCTTCCCCACGCTGCCCAAGCTGAATTACGAGCAGAGCGCAGAGCTTGAAGAATACATTTTATCGACGGGGGAAAAGTGGGTTTCCGCGCCCTATAACGTCGACGGCTGGCGTCTTGACGTTGCGGCGGATTTGGGTCACAGTACCGCATACAACCATAAATTCTGGAAAAATTTCCGCAGCAGGATAAAAAGCTCCAATCCCGAAGCTTTGATATTCGCCGAGCATTACGGCGACCCTACGGACTGGCTTAACGGCAAGGAGTGGGATTCGGTAATGAACTACGACGCGTTTATGGAGCCCGTTACCTGGTTTTTAACCGGCATGGAAAAGCACAGCGAAGCCTTCGACGGAAATAAATTTTCGGACGGCAAGCTTTTCTTTGAAAGCATGTTGAAAAACATGTCAAGATTCCCGCGGCCGTCGTTGGACTGCGCTTTGAACCAGCTTTCCAACCACGACCATTCGCGTTTTTTAACGCGTACAAACGGCGTGGTCGGCACGCTTAAAACAAAGGGACCGCATGCGGCGGGCTACGGCGTGGACAAGCGCGTCATGCAGCTTGCGGTGCTGATGCAGATGACCTGGGTGGGCGCGCCCGGCATATATTACGCGGACGAAGCAGGGCAGGTCGGCTGGACGGACCCCGACAGCCGAAGAACTTATCCCTGGGGCGGCGAGGACGCGGAGCTTATAGAGTTCCACAAACGCGCCATTGCGCTCAGAAAAAGAATACGCTGTCTTAAAACGGGCAGTTTGAAGCCGCTTGACGCCGGCAACGGTTATATCGCGTACGGCAGATTCGACGGCAACGAATGTTGCGCGGTTGTCGTCAACTGTGCCGACAGTGAAATTTCTCTTGCCGTACCCGTGTGGGAAATAGGTGTTTCTACCGGTGCGGTAATGACAACCAAATTTGCCTGCGGCGGTTGGGGCTATACCGAGTTTGAGGAAGAAAGCGAAGTGCGTCACGGACGACTTTTCGTTACCCTGCCCGAAAAGTCGGGTGCGGTTTATTACTTCAATTTCCGCGAAGAATGATTCATCTTAACTGAATATAATAAAAAAACAGAGAGGGAAATTATGGAAAAATTTTTCGGCGAGCTGGACAGATATCTGTTCCACAACGGTACACATTACGAGCTGTACAATAAAATGGGCGCGCATCTCAGAGAGGTAAACGGCGTAAATGGCGTGCATTTCGTCGTGTGGGCGCCTAATGCGAAAGCTATATGCGTTGTTTCGGACGGAAACGGCTGGACGCCGTGGGCGGACGTTATGCAAAAGGTCGACGACGCCATGTGGGAGCTTTTCGTACCCGGCATGTGCGAGGGGGTAAAGTACAAATATCTCGTCGTGCGCGCCGACGGAAGCGAAGTTTACAAATCAGACCCTTACGCGTTCCGTTCCGAGCTTAGACCCGCTACCGCTTCTATCGTCGCCGATCTCGAAAAATACAAATGGGGCGATAAGGACTGGCTTGCGGAAAAAAAGGACGAAAACTTTCTTGAAAAGCCAATGGCGGTTTACGAGGTGCATCTCGGAAGCTGGAAAAAGGATTTGTCCAAATGGGATGAGGACCAGTATTTCAACTATCGCCGCCTTGCGCACGAAATTGCGGAATACGTCAAATGGATGGGCTATACGCACGTAGAGCTTATGGGCATATGCGAGTATCCGTTCGACCCGAGCTGGGGCTATCAGGTAACGGGATATTTTTCTCCCACGGCAAGATACGGCTCGCCCGAGGACTTTATGTATTTTGTGGATTACATGCACAAAAACGGCATAGGCGTCATTTTGGACTGGGTGCCCGCGCACTTCCCCAAGGACGATTATGCGCTTGCGAACTTCGACGGCACCCCGCTTTACGAGTACGGCGACCCCCTGCGCGCGGAATATCCCGAATGGGGGACGAAGGCCTTCGATTTAGGCAAAAAAGAGGTTTCCAATTTTTTAATAGCATCCGCGTTTTTCTGGGTTGAAAAATACCATGTCGACGCGTTGCGCGTCGACGCGGTTGCGGCGATGCTTTACAACAGCTTCGGCAGGCAGGAGTGGAGACCCAACGTTAACGGCGGAAACGAAAATCTCGAAAGCTTCGAGTTTTTCCGTCACCTCAACAGCATGTTAAGAAGCCGCACTTCGGCTTTCCTCATAGCGGAGGATTCCTCCATAATAGCGGGAGTAACCAAGCCTGCCAAAAGCGGCGGCTTCGGCTTCGGACTTAAATGGAACATGGGCTGGATGAACGACACCATAAAATATTACAACACCGACCCTATTTTCCGCCCGTATCACCATGGGCTTATGACGCACACCTTCGAGTACGCGTTTAATGAAAACTACATGCTTGTTCTTTCCCATGACGAGGTGGTTTACGGCAAGGGCAGTATGATAAACAAATTTATAGGCAGTAAGCAGGATAAGCTGGGCAGTCTGAAAACCTGTTACACCATGATGATGGGACACCCCGGGAAGAAGCTTCTTTTCATGGGTCAGGACTTCGCGCAGGAAAGGGAATGGAACTTCGAAACAGGACTGGACTGGTTCCTTTGCGACGACGAGGGACACCGCGACGTTTTAAACTGCTTCCGCACTCTGCTACATATTTACAGGGAACGCGCCGTTCTGCACAACGACTGCGGCGGTGAAACCACCTGCGAGTGGATAAACAGCGGCGACTATAACCGCAATATATTCACGTTTATAAGACGCAACCCGTGGAACTACAACAACGCGCTTATTTTCGTCTGCAATTTTGCGCCTGTCGAAAGGTATGAAATGGGCGTCGGCGCGCCCGTAGACGGCGTTTACAAGCGCATTTTTTCAACCTATCCGGACGGAAGTCCGCTTGAAATTACGGCAAGAGAGGAGCTTTGCGACGGCAGAAAATACAAGCTTGTTTTCAATCTGCGCCCCTACGAGTCGTGCATTTTCGAGGTTCCGTATCATGAAAGCACTCCGCAGGAGGAGGCAAAGGAAAAGACTGTACGCTCTCGTATAAAAAAAGAATACAAGGAGGCGACTTCCGACTTTTCCCACGTGCCCAAGACCGAAGTTCCCGAACATTTGACCGCAAAACCCGCGGCTAAAAAGAGGACGGCGAAAACAAATCTTAACGCGTCTGTCAAGGCGCAACGTAAAAATTTAATATGAACGGTTTTTTAAAGCATAAAAAAATATTTGCGGTAATCGTTCTTGCAGTTGCCGCCCTATGCGCGGCATTGCTGTTTTTCGGCGGAAATAAAACCGCAGCGGCTGTATCCGTCGACGACAATTACCGTTTTAAAAAAATCCATACCGAAATTTCCGTCAACCGCGATAAAACCTTTAATATTCGCGAAACGCTCGAAGCGGAGTTTTTTCAAAGCGGAATAAATACGGGGATAATACGCGACATACAGCGCGAAAGTAAGACTACCCGCATAATAGACGGCAAAAAGAAGGGCGGAAGAAGATATCTTGCCAAACTCGAAAATGTTTGCGTTACGATAGACGGCGGGGACGCAAGGGTAACGCGCAGTCTTTACGGCGCCTTTCACGCCGTGAAGATGCAGAAGCCCGACGCCGGTTACCTGTCCGCGGGCATACACACCTTTGTGTTGAGTTACACCTACGACATGAGCGACGACAGCGCTTACGGGTATGATGATTTCACGTTTGACGCGTTGGGCTACGCCATGGCGGAAACTATACAGTTTACCGCCGAAATAACGTTTCCTTCGGACGCGGATTTGTCGCGCGTAAGCTTCCGCACGAATAATAAAGCGGCATGGTATCCCGATACGGAAAAAGGCGAATACGCTACGGTTTCCGCAAACAAAATCAGTATACGCGCATATCCGTTTGCGGCGGAAAAGGGTTATACCGTTCAGGTAATTCTGCCCGACGGCTATTTCACGCAAAAACTTACTTTTTACAGTTACTACCTGATATTTTTCGGCATAGCGGTTTTGGGCATAGCGCTTTATTTTGTAATTTTGTTTGCCGGCAGGATACACAAAAAAGTGATTGCCCCCGTGGAATATCTTCCGCCCGATATCGGAATCATGCGATTTTCAGCCGTATGGCACAACGGCGCACGGTATAAAGATATCGGCGCGCTAATTTTAAAATGGGCGGCGGAAGGGCTTGTAACCGTAGAGGCGGACGGCAAACGCAATTTCCGCGTTATTCCGGACGAAAGTCTCAACGATGCGGAAAAACGCAAAGAGGTTCTTTACGACATGGATTTTGCCGAAAGAAACTTTTTCGAGTCTATGTTTCTTGCCGGCAAGCTTGTGTCTTTTTCCACAAAAGCGTTTAAAAAACGCAGGCATGTCTCCAAACGCAGAGTTTACGAGGGGGCGGAAAAGCTTGTCGAAAATGCGAACGACCCGAAGCCCTGTTCCGTATCCGCCGCGACGGTTTCCAATATTTTGCCGTTTGTGGCGTTGATACCTACTGTTGCGCTGATATTGTATTTCGCCGTACTTTTGGACGGTTGGCTTTTCCTTTTCTTTGTTGCGTTTATGGCGGCGGGAACGCTTGTCGGTTGCGTGTTCAATAATACGAAAAACCTGCTTATGCTGATTTTTCCTTTAATGTTTTACGGCGGACTGTACTTTTTTTATGTTTTCATATTTGCATATACCGTGTACGACTATGCGGGGCTTGTAATTATCGCGCCGCTTTGGTGGGTGGTCGGGCTGTTCGTTTTGCCGCGCTTTGCCAACGGTTACCGTACAAAGAAAACAAACGAAGAATATACCAAAATTTACGGTTTCAGACAGTTTTTACTGTATACCGAGCTTGACCGTATACAGCTTGTGTTTGAAGAACACCCCGACTACTTTACGCAAATTCTTCCGTATTGCTATATAATGGGCATAAGCAAAAAAATCAAAAAGCGCTTTGCCCCGCTCGATTTTATACAGCCCGAGTATATGTCGGCAGGTCTCGACCCCGAAGCAATAGTTTGTTGCGCCTCGCACACATTCCACCATATTTCCGTCAACGTCTCTATGGGTGGCGGCGGAGGCGGCGGAAGCGGCGGCGGAGGCGGGGGTGGCGGCTCGTCCGGCGGCGGAGGCGGGGGCGGCGGAAGCCGCGGCTGCTGATACCCGCGATTTGTTGACATTGCCGCGCATAAGTAATATAATTTATTTTAAACTATGATTAAAGATATTCAGGAAAAAATACTTCGGCTGAAAGCGGAAAAAGACGTCTGTATTCTGGCGCACAGCTATATGTCGGAAGAAATATGCGAAGTTTCGGATTTTACCGGCGACAGCTTCGCGCTTGCGGTAAGGGCTAAAAGCGCGCCTCAGGGTACCGTAATAATGTGCGGCGTCCGCTTCATGGCGGAAACTATAAAAATGCTTGCGCCGCAAAAACACGTTATTCTGTCGCACCCCGACGCGGGCTGTCCTATGGCGGAGCAGATGGATAAAGCGGAGATAGAGCAACTTAAAAAACTTTATCCCGATTATGCGGTGGTAGCTTACGTAAATACGACGGCACAGCTTAAAAGCGTTGCGGACGTATGCGTCACTTCTTCCAGCGCGGTCAAAATATGTCGGGCAATTCCGCAAAAGAACATTCTTTTTATACCCGATATAAATTTGGGAACTTACGTTAAAAATCAAGTACCGGAAAAAAATTTCAAGCTGGTTTCGGGCGGTTGTCCGGCGCATGCGAAAATTTGTAAAGAGGACGCGGAGCGCGCAAAGAAAGTGCATCCGGAGGCGTTGCTTCTCGTTCATCCCGAGTGCCGTCCCGAAGTGGTCGAGCTTGCGGATTACGTCGGTTCAACCTCCGGCATAACGGATTTTGCTGTTAAATCCGCCGCGCGTGAATTTATCATAGGGACGGAAAATTCAATTGTACAGCATTTGCAGGTAAGCTGTCCCGATAAAAGATTTTATCCGTTGTCCAAGGATTTACTCTGCGCCAATATGAAGCTTACGACCCTGACGGACGTAATGCGCTGTCTGGAAGGTTGCGGCGGCGAAGAAATAGTTTTGGACGAAACGCTGCGCTTGCAGGCGGTTAAAAGTATAGATAGAATGATACGGTACGGCGGGTAACGGGTGATATTATGATGATTACTACCAAGGGCAGAAACGCCCTTAAAATTATGGTCGACCTTGCCAGGCACGAGGGGGAGGGTTACGTTTCCTTAGCGGACGTTGCGGACAGGCAACGGGAGTCTCTGAAATATTTGGAGTCGTCCGCTTCGCAGCTGTCCGCCGCAGGACTTGTTACAAGCGCGCGCGGCAAAAGCGGCGGATACAAGCTTTCGCGTCCGGCGGAGCAATACACCGTAGCGGAAATTTTGCTTTCGGGCGAAGGCTCGCTTGCGCCCGTACAGTGTATAGAAAATGGCTGTGAAAACGCGGGAACCTGCCAGACTCTTCCTCTGTTTAAAGAGCTTGACGAAGTAATTATGAATTTTTTAAATTCCAAAACGTTAAAAGATTTATTGAAATGAATCAAACAGACCTCCGTAACGGAGGTCTGTTTTATCCAGGTAAGACTCAATCCCTTGCGGAAATAACCCGAATGCGCGTTTAATACGCGCCGTCGCGTTAAGATTGAGTCGGTTGCGCCCCTTTGTTGCGTTATGTCATTCCGAATGAAGTGAAGAATCTTTTCGATTATAATGTGCAAAGTGAAACGAAGAATCTTTTT
>ERZ777305.3328-NODE-3328-length-11303-cov-2.504267_pt1 | contig 11303 bp, 14 predicted proteins | sample MGYA00374965_ERZ777305 | MGnify/ENA primary metagenome ERZ777305 (study PRJEB29328, sample SAMD00013331) | mouse gut metagenome | study: EMG produced TPA metagenomics assembly of the Metagenome analysis of fecal microbiota from mouse which was promoted...
GCTGTTGAGTTTTCTATGGGAAGCACTGCAAAATCCGCCCTGCCCTCATCAATGGCAGTCATGGCATCTCTGAATGTGTCCACATGAAAACTGTCCGCCTGATCTCCAAAATACTGCATCATAGCCGATTGGGAATATGCGCCTTCCGCTCCCTGAAATACCACCTTAGCTTTTCCTTTGTAAAGGCTGTCCACTCCAATAAACGGAATATCTGCCCGCACTTCCATGTTCTGTCAGCATACGGTATTGCAGCTTCCGGCTCATGGACATGATCTGCTCAAACAACTCTTCTATTCCCAGGGCATTAAACTCATTGTGGGTTAAAGCTTTCACCTTACGGAGTTTTTCTTCCTCCCTTACTTTATCAAAAACCTGCTTTCCAGTCTCAATTTTATATTCCGCCACCTGTTTGGAAATATCCATTCTCTTTTCATATAAATCCACAATCTGCGCATCGATTTCATCAATTTTTCCACGCAATTCCAATAAGTCCATTTTTCCTCCATTCCAGAAGCGCTTCTTCGATATTTTTCCTTTGAATATTGCTTCTATTTTATTATAAATACTTTTTTGTTTCAAGCGTTCCAAAGAGAGTATTGCGAAAAAAACATAACCTAATTATAATAAATATAATTGAAGGGAGTATTTGTCTATGAAAAAAAACTGGAAAATATTTTTGATTATAGGGATTATTTTACTTATACTTTGCACCTCCGCCATAATATCTTCTCTGGCGGAAAAAGTTCCTCCAAATGATATTTCCGTTACCGGAAATACCGCAGGAAATTTAAATAACGGGGGATTGTATGCCGAAAGCAACGGAAAAGTTTATTTTTCCAATGCCTATGATAACGGATGTCTTTATTCCATGAACAGCGATGAAACAGAAATTAAAAAATTATCCACAAATCAGGTGAATTCCATCAATGTAGGCGGCAATTTTCTCTATTATTATATGGACAGTTCCGGCGGCGGAACCGGACTTGGATACGTGGTGCGGACCTATGGCGTTTACCGCTCTAAACTAAATGGAAATGACTCCAAATGTCTGGACCGGAATGCAGCAGTCACCATGCAGCTTGTGGGAGATTATATTTATTACCAGCGGTACAACAACAAGGATTTTACCAAATTCTATAAAGTAAAAACTGACAAAACGGAAAATGAACTGGTATCTGACATGATCATAAACCCTGCTGCCTGCTATAACGGAGTCATTTATTTTAATGGAACGGAAGAAAATCATTACCTTTATTCCTTAGACACCAGAACCGGCCTGATCTCCACCGTTTTTGAAGGAAACCTATGGTATCCGGCTTATAACGCCGGCTATATTTACTACATGGACGTTTCCTCAAACTACCGTCTGTGCCGCTATTCTCTTTCTGAAAACACTGTGGAAATTTTAACGAATGACAGAGTGGATACCTTTAATGTAGGTGACAGCTATATTTACTATCAGCGTAACTCTGCCTCCGATCCTGCACTTATGCGGATGCGGTTAGATGGAAGTGAACCTGAAATGGTGGCATCAGGCAATTACACAAATATCAATCTTACTTCAACCTATGCCTACTTTAATGCCTTTGGAATGGATGTGCCTGTTTATCACACTCCGGTAAACGGTCCTGTAAATGTAACTACATTTACTGCTGCAATGGATGCAGTGGAAAAATAATGGATAACGTACTTTCAAAGTCCTTTCATCATGCGTGTGGACATCAGACAGGTTTCTCCATTCGTAAAATGGATGATCCGGTTTTTAACGTCTAATTCTTTTATGTTATTTTTATTTACCAGAAATGACCGGTGGCAGCGCACAAAGTTATCCTCTAATGTACTTGCCAGTTCTTTTATGGCACCGGAAAATTCAATTTGACGATCTTTTGCATGAAGAATGACTTTATGTATGTTACCGGAGGTTTCAAAAAAGAAAATGTCATTATAATCCACGCTGATTTTTCGTCCACCAGCCTGGATCGTATAAACTTTATGTGTTTTATTGGTTTGGAGGGTATAGCGTTCCATTGCATTTAACAGGCATTCCCTGATTTTCACTTTCGCTTCGGCAGGGTTGTCTTTTAAAACAAAGTCCATTGCTTCCACCCGATACTGAAAGGTCATGTAGCTTAGTTCAGAATGTGCAGTTATAAATATGATGAATCCCCGGGGATCATACAATCTGATTTGTTGTGCCAGTTTCATTCCATTCATGTTGCTGCTTAAGTCAATATCAAGAAAATAAACACCTGTACTCTGACTGGTCCTGACCTTTTCCAATAACACATAAGGATCTCCTGCATCCAAAACAAGCTGCATATCCAGTTCTTCTATCAAAACGGTATTTTGAATGATTTCCACAATATTCCGCCGTTGTACGTCATTATCTTCGCACACAAAAATATTCAGCATAATTATGTCACTCCTCTCATGCGGCAAGTTCCATATGCTGCATAAAATAACCACATTGCATTGTTGTTTCCAGCAGCACATTGTCATAAGAACTGATAATTTTCTGAACATTGGAAAGCCCAATTCCCTGATGTCCACTCTTCGTACTAAAGCCTTTTTGCTTTAACTTATACAAAACCACGCCATTATCCCGAAAGCAATTGCTTATAATGATGGACACCCCATCCTTATTCTGAATAATATTTAAGCCTATCTGCGGCGTTTCTGTCTCTAGCGCGGCTTCAATCGCATTGTCTAAAAAAATTCCCAGTATTCTGGCAAGGTCTACAGTGTCTATCGGAAAACTGTCCACTCTGTCAGGAATGTCAATCGTAACATCAATCCCTGACTCATGGGCATAAATCATTTTTGCGCAAAGCAGGCTTTTAATTTCTAATACACTGATATTGCCAAGCTGATTCAGCTTATAATCCCCCTGGTCAATCAGATTCTTCGTTGGGAAGATTTTATCTTCAAAAAAATCTCTTAATTCGTCCATATCACAATTTTCAATGTAGCCGGATAAAGAAAGTAAAATGTTAACGTAATCATGCTTAAAAGAACGCAGAGAATTATACATGGCTTCCAAATTGTGTGTATAATCCTGCAAATCCTGTAAAGCTTTCTGCTTTGCCTGCGTCTTAATTTGTTCCAGGTAAGAACGCCGCATAGCCAGAAGCAGAAAAAGCATAACCAGCAGATACCCTGAAATATGTAAGACATTATTATAGATCATTCTTCCAAAAGAGCCATTTTGTCCGGGAATCAAATTATCAAACAGATAAATAGTGATAAGAAGCAGTAATGCGGCATCAATCAAATACCAGGTCTGCTGAAGGTGTAAAACCCCTTTTCCTGACAGTAATATTTTTTTAAGCAGACTGCCGCAAAACAACGTAATAAAATAAAACAGTAAAACACGAATCAGACTGATCCCGAAAGAAAAGTGCTGCTGATTTAATAATGCCGAAGGAATCAGTATGTCCATAAGAATTGCCAGAAAATTATCTGTGATAACAGCAAGCAGACATCCAATCATTCCCATGCAGACATTCTGGGATGCAGTATCCCGGCAGGCGGCCAATCCATAAATACAAACTGCCACCAAAATACCGAACAGACCGTATGGTATACAGGATAGGAGCGTTACCGGCATTCCGGCAAGTAACAACAGCATATAGAGCACAATAAATGCTTTCAGACTCATGCGTTTGGGCCACACATTACGAATGGCAAGTGAAAGCTGGAAAAAAGACAGCAGCATTTCAATCTATTTCTCCTTTCACGTTTTACTTCCCTGATTATACTGTATGTGATTCTCTGTATCAAGCACCACACTACGAAAATGATGAATAATTGCATCCTTTGCAAAAGAAAAACGCACTTAATTGTGGAATAAAGCATTTTATGACTGTTTTAAGAAAACTGCTGTTTTCTCTGATATACTATCCTATAACAAATATATGTTTTTGAAAGGAGATTTGAAATTATGAAGCACTTTTTAAAAGGGACTGCTGTAGCAGTAGTAATACTGATTATTTTACTTGTAATCAACATGATCTGCAATATCAATGGTCATGAATTAGAACCGCTGACCACAGGTGTATCATCAGCAATTTGTGCTATAATCATTTATCGCGGACTCATTAAAAATGAAAAAAACAAGGAGTAAATGGAGTGCCAGACGCTAAGATAAATAACCGATAAACTTGTGAGGAATAACAGTTTGTCGGTTTTCTTTTTCTTCCATATCTCTACATTTGCTTACGTACGATCAAATATTCATCCCCTGGCTGGTAATATGGACATTCCATGTAGGTTCCCGATAAGAATCCTGCCATTTCGTCCTCATCTAAATCTACTTCACAGGTATAGCATTCATAATCCTCATCATAGACATAATTGTTACATTGCTCACAGCTTCCCTGAGGGCTTTTTACCTTCTTTTTCATTGATCTGCTTCCTTCTTGTTTTTTAAGTCATTCAGCATCTGTCTTACCGTTTTCCCTGTTACCGGATTCAAATACCAGGGGCATAATTCATCAAGAGGCTTTAATACAAACTCTCTGTTTTCCATATCCGGATGAGGTACTGTAAGCAACGGATCATTTGAAACAAAATCCTGATAAAACAAAAGATCCAGATCCAGAGTTCTTGGCCCCCAATGTATTTTCCGCTCTCTTCCGGCTTCTTCTTCCAGCTGGTGTAAAAAGTCAAGCAGTTCATATGGGGTAAGCAGCGTTTTTAATTCTATTACCCCGTTTAGAAAATCATAAAGGGCTGCATCTCCATAAGGCGGAGTTTCAATCATTTGGGAGCATTTCACCTTTCTAATCAACTCATTTCCTTTCAGCCCTGTAACAGCCCTGTCAATAAAGTTTTGTTTTTCTCCTAAATTTGATCCAATCCCTAAATAGGCTGTATTCCATCCTCTGTCAATAAACACCGACACATTCCCAAAAGGAAGGCCTATCGGTGCATGGGGCTTTTTTACTTCCAGTTCCAGACGTTCAATTAAAGGAAATTTTAAGAGCACTGCCCTGGCAAGATGTTCTGCCGCCGCCTCTATCAACGCATATGTATTTTCCCTGAAATACTGCGTCATAAAATGGCATACTTCCCCATAGTGGGTAGATAAAGAAAGCTCATCCTTTTTTCCTGCCGGTCTTAAGTCCACGTACAGTCTGGCATCAATTTGAAAAATCTGTCCCTCCTTTGTCTCTTCCGGGAAAACACCATGAAATCCATAAATTTCCAAATTTTCTATTCTGATCTGATCCATTTTTCTCCCATACCTTTCATTAATCTCCTGTCCTGCCGCTTTTTAGAATTGCCTCCGCCATTTTAACAGCGCGTAAATTTTCTTTTATATCATGTACCCGCACAAAAGCACATCCGCTGATCACGCCAAACACTGTGGTAACAATCGTACCATCCACCCGCTCTCCGGCCGGCAGATCTAAAGTAAGACCGATCACTGACTTGCGGCTGGTACCCAAAAGCAGGGGACAGCCTAACTGATACAGTTGTTCTAAGGATTTAATGATCTGAAGGTTATGCTCATAGGTCTTCCCAAATCCCACGCCAGGATCCAAAATAATCTTATCAATGGATATTCCTGCTTTTTTTGCAAGCTCAATGCTCCCACCTAAATCAGCTTTCACTTCCTCAAGAAAATTTTTATAGTCTGGCTCTTTCCTGTTATGCATAAGAATACATGGCACATTTTTTTCTGCAATCACTTCCGCCATTTTTCCATCGTATTTAAGTCCCCAGATATCGTTAATTAAGTCAGCACCGGCTTTAAGCCCTTCCCCGGCCACCCCGGCCTTATAGGTATCAAGAGAAACCGGCACATCAAAACGCTTCTTTACTTCTTCAATAATTGGAACTACTCTTTCAATCTCTTCCGCTTCGCTTATTAAAGTGTACCCCGGTCTGGTAGATTCACCGCCAATGTCCAAAATGTCCATGCCTTCTTTTAACATTTCCTCCACATGGAAAAGGGCATCATCCAATCGGTTGTACTTTCCTCCATCAGAAAAAGAATCAGGGGTTAAATTTAAGATTCCCATAATATAAGTATGACTTTTCACGTCAAATTCCCTGCTGCCTATTTTCATTATTTTTCCCCTTTCTTATCTAAAGATTTGAGTTTGTCTTAAGTTCCTATAAAATCAATTTTAAATTCTTTTTTTTATTTTTCCAGTCACATTCCTTTTCCATTTTGCAGGCAAAACAGGCTCTGCTTAGCTTATCCGCCCTGTACAAAAGTCCGGATAAATTTTTCTCCTCTTTCACTTCTTCCCTTCTGTGGCTGTCAATTGCCTTAACAATTCTTTCAGATTCTTCCTTTGTAAAGCCACAAGATTTTAAAATTTCCGGTGCCAGCATACTTCCTGCCTTTTCATGAGGAGTTCCGTCCTCATACTGCATCCATCTTCCTATGTCATGAAGCAGGGCAGCCGCATAAATAATTTCCTGCGCCTGTCCATAGCATTCCTGCTCATTTAAAATCAGTGCAATCCTTGCCACATCAAGAAAATGTGCTGTATTATGGCGGCAAAAGCTCCTTTGGGCTTCCGCCTGATTATTTTTTTCAAGATAGCTTTGATATAAGCTGTTTGTCAGAATTTTATTTACCCGTTCCATCACTGCATCCTTTACCTGTCTACAAGGTTTAAAAACATATTCCTCATATTTTCATTTTCTTTAAACAAACCTCGCGCCACCATAGTCACTGTCTGGCTTCCGGGCTTTTTTACCCCCCGCATGGTCATACACATATGCTCTGCCTGAGCCATCACAATCACTCCTTTGGGCTGCAAGTCCTCCATAATGGCATCTGCAATCTGAGCAGTCATTTTTTCCTGAATCTGAAGCCTTCTGGCAAACACCTCTACTGTTCTGGCAAGTTTGCTGATTCCCACCACTTTTCCATCTGGTATATATGCAATATGCACTTTTCCATAAAAGGGCATCAAGTGATGCTCACAGGTAGAATAAAATGAAATATCCTTTTCTACAATCATCTCATTATTTTCAGCTGTAAAGGTCTTTGACAGATGTTCCCCTGCACTTTGATCCATTCCTGCAAAGATCTCTTCATACATCCTTGCCACCCTCCCAGGCGTTTCCTTAAGCCCTTCCCTGTCACAGTCCTCACCGATTCCCTCCAGCAAAAGCCGGACTGCCTGCTCAATCTTCTCTTTGTTTACCATGTGAATCTCTCCCGATCTGATTTCTATTCTTCTTTACAGATAAACTTTCCACTATTATAATCAATTCTCCCAAGTACGAGAGAGAACCGCATGCAATAATTGCCGTATCCTTATCTGAAAGCAGATATGAAAGCTCAACTGCTTCCTGCACGCTGTCAACTGCCGTTACATTGTCATGATACTTTTTTGCAAGACAAGCCAGCTCATAAGCCCCAAATCCTCTCTCTCCCTTAGTGGAAACAGTCAAAACCAAAGCCGCAAGGGGACAGAGTGTTTTCAATATTTCCTCCTGCTCTTTGTCCCTCAGCATTCCTATTATATAAATAATTCTTCTGTTTGTAAAATAAAAACGAATGGATTCAGCAAGCCTTAAAGCGCCATCCCTGTTATGCGCTCCATCTGCAATAAAATATGGTTTCTTTGAAACAATCTGAAAACGCGCCGGCCAAAAGGCTTTTAACAGTCCATCCCGCACCGCCTTTTCCGGAACAGCATATCCTGATTTTTTTAGCTGGTCTACTGTTTCCACTGCAAGCATGGCATTTTCAATCTGATAAACACCCGCCATAGTTATCGTCAAATTTTTGTATCCTTTAAAAGAAAATACCTGACGATCCAGGTTTTGCTTTATCCCTTTTGCTTCCTGCGCTTCCACAAAATAAACGGGAACGCCTGCAGACTGTGCTTTCCTTTCAAGCGCCTGCATCACCTGCACATTTTGCTTAAGCGCCACCACAGCAGAACCCTTCTTTATAATGCCTGCCTTGTTTTCAGCAATTTCAGTCAACGTTTTCCCAAGAACCCCCATGTGGTCTAAACTAATGGAGGTAAAAACTTCAATTAACGTTTCCTCAATAACATTTGTGGCGTCCAGCAGCCCTCCAAGTCCTGTTTCCAGTACTACAATCTGACACTTCTTTTCCTTAAAGTACAAAAACGCCATTGCAGTTTCAATTTCAAATGCTGTGGGATGGGGTTTTCCCTCACTTAAAAGCTCCTCACAGGCATTTTTCATAATCGTCATCATCCGGCATAAGTCTTTTTTACTTATGGATTTTCCATTTATCTGTATCCGTTCCCTGTATTCAAAAATAGTCGGAGAAAGATACCTCCCAACTCTATATCCCGCTTCCTTTAAAATTTCGGAAACAAAAGCAAGAACAGAACCTTTTCCATTGGTTCCTGCAATATGTACAAATTTAAGATCATTTTGAGGCATCTGAAGCTTTGTACACAAATTTTGAATATTTATAAGCCCCGGAACGCTCCCATATGTCTTCAGCTGCTCCACATAATCCATTACCTCGCAAAAGGTCATATTTTTTTGCTCATTCATTGATCTGTCTCTTTCCTCATGTATAATTACAAGAATTTTTTACCATACTGTTTTTATGATGAAAACTATATTTAAAAACTTTTTGAAATGCGGTTTAACCGGCTGGTGTCTGGAAATCATTTTTACCGCTATGGGCTCTCTTCAAAAAAGAGATATGACGCTTACAGGGCAGACTTCTCTTTGGATGTTCCCTATTTATGGCAGCGCATGTTTGCTGCATCCATTGTTTTCACGCATGAAAAAATTTTCTTTTGCGGTGCGCGGAAGCATCTATGCCCTATGCATCTTTACAGGCGAATATCTGACAGGGCGTTTTCTCGATCAGCATAAATTCTGCCCCTGGAATTATGAACGCTCCCGTTGGCATATCCAAAAGGTAATCCGTCTGGACTATTTTCCAAATTGGTTTTTAGCAGGACTTTTATTTGAACATCTTTTAACTAACGATAAATCCGCTTCCTGAAAATGAACTTATCTGCGCCCTCAAGTATGAAAAGCGGTATGAATCTCTCATACCGCTTTTAACTATACTTAATCTATACTGTCCATGTCATCCGACATCGCGCCAATATCCAGCGTGTTTAATGTACGTCGTTTCATTCTTGCCTGTTCGGAAGCTTCAAGAATAAACTCCTTGATCGCTTTGGCATTTTTTATATGAGATAAAATCAGCTTGGGATGGGTAGTATCGCCTGTGTAACATATTACGGTTCCGATTCCCACAATTCGTTCCAGCAGCGTAGTAACCAGCTCCACATCCTGCACTTTGTACATATAGCAGTCGTTCTCAACCTTTCTTAAAAGACCACTGTCTATGGTAAGCATATTTTCTTTAATAATATATTTGGTAAATGTAAAGGGCAGCCCCAAAAACAGCCAGCGTTTTCTTTCTACAAATTCTGTTGCCATAATTAACCCATACCTTTCCTAAAAAACCTTTCTTAGGTAGTATACTAAATTCACATGTAGAATGCAAATGAAAAATCCCTGTTCAAGGATTTTTCATTATGAAAATTTCCCCAATATTTATTTCTTTCAATTGAAAGAACCCCCTTAATGTGCTATGATAAGAAACAATAGATAAAGCTTCGACAAAATATTCTAACAGGAAAAGGAGTATGCTTATGACCGCAAAAGAATGTATCAAAGGACGCAGAAGTATCCGAAAATTTAATCCTGTGGATCATAAACTGCTTTCAGAAATCATTGAGACAGCATCCTATGCACCAAGCTGGAAACATACGCAGATCACCCGCTATATTGCAGTGGAAGGCGAATTAAAGGATAAAATTGCTGCTGAATGCACCACCGCATATCCCAAAAATGGTGAGATCATCGCTCAGGCGCCTTTACTGATTGCAGTCACATTTATCAAAGGAAGAAGCGGTTTTGAGCGGGATGGTTCCTTCAGTACCGTAAAAGGTGCTTCCTGGCAGATGTTCGACGCCGGCGTTGCCACACAGACATTTTGTCTGGCTGCCTATGAAAAGGGACTTGGCAGCGTTATCATGGGTATCTTTGATGAAGCGAAAGCAGCTTCATTATTAGACATTCCTGAAGAAAGAGAACTGGCTGCCCTGATTCCTGTGGGATATCCTGACGAAACACCTGTTGCTCCCAGACGAAAAGCTGTGGAGGATTTGTTATCGTTCCAAAGTTGAATATGAAACAACGGATGCCGCGCTTTGCGAATCATCCTAATGTTAAATCTAAAATCGAAGAGGAATTTCTCTTCGATTTTTTATGGAAAGGAGTATAAATATTATGAGACATCTCATGAGTTCTATGGATTTTTCCATAGAAGAATTAGACCGGCTTTTTGATCTGGCAAACGATATTGAAACACACATGGATAAATATTCTCATGCCTGTGCCGGAAAAAAACTTGCCACCTGCTTTTATGAGCCAAGCACCCGTACAAGACTCAGTTTTGAATCAGCCATGCTTAATTTAGGAGGCAGCGTTCTTGGCTTTTCTGACGCCAATTCCTCTTCCGCTGCCAAGGGCGAAAGCGTTGCAGATACCATTCGTGTTATCTCCTGTTTTGCCGACATCTGTGCCATGCGCCATCCAAAAGAAGGCGCCCCAATGGTTGCGGCAGGGAAATCCTCTATTCCGGTAATCAATGCCGGTGACGGAGGACATCAGCATCCTACCCAGACACTTACAGATCTGTTAACCATCCGTTCCCTAAAAGGACGACTTGACCACTTTACCATTGGATTATGCGGCGACCTGAAATTTGGACGTACCGTTCACTCTTTAATCAATGCGCTTTCCCGCTATGAAGGAATGAAATTCATTTTCATTTCTCCCAACGAACTTAAGGTGCCGGACTATGTCACCGATATGTTAAAGGAAAAAAATATTCCTTACGAGGAAGTCATACGTCTGGAAGATATTATGCCCAGGCTGGATCTTTTATATATGACAAGAGTTCAAAAAGAACGATTCTTTAATGAGGAAGATTATGTGAGGTTAAAGGATTTTTACATCCTGGACAAGGCAAAAATGGAACTGGCCGGCCCCCAAATGCTGGTTCTCCACCCACTCCCAAGGGTAAATGAAATATCTGTAGAAGTAGATGATGATCCCAGAGCAGTTTACTTTAAGCAGGTCCAGTATGGCGTCTATGTAAGAATGGCTCTTATCTTAACCTTACTCAATCTTAAAGTTAATTAACCAGTCAAAAATAAAATAGGAGAAATTAATATGCTTAATGTAGGAAAAATTGAAGAAGGCTTTGTATTAGATCACATTAAAGCCGGAAAAAGCCTATCCATTTACCATCACCT
>ERZ777305.3330-NODE-3330-length-11291-cov-6.468583_pt1 | contig 11291 bp, 8 predicted proteins | sample MGYA00374965_ERZ777305 | MGnify/ENA primary metagenome ERZ777305 (study PRJEB29328, sample SAMD00013331) | mouse gut metagenome | study: EMG produced TPA metagenomics assembly of the Metagenome analysis of fecal microbiota from mouse which was promoted...
TCGCCGGGCTTGCGCGCTGGGCCGTTCGGCCCACCCGGGGAGCGCGCAGCCCGAACTGCAATAGACTTGGAGAGAACTTTTGCGACCCTTTGAGGTCGCCGGCCTTGTCGCCCAGGCGCGAAGCGGCTTCGGGGGGATGGGCGACAGGCCGAATGGGGTAGAGGATTAGGTGGAGAATGGGGCTGAACTGTTGCTATGGGTTGGCGAAGTATTCGGCTGTGAATTGGGAGCAGTTGGAGCGGGCCGGCGCCCGGGAGCGACCGCAATTCTCGACGCGCGAGCGGCGTGTTGCGGGCCTCCGCGTGGGGAGGCTTTCGGCCCGGGCGGCTCGAAGAGCCGCAGGATTCCGAGACAAGGGAAGAGACCCGCAATCTTTTCAGAATAAGTCGGGGGATTTTCAAGGGGGATATAAGTCCCCTTGAATGAGCTCTTTGCTTACTTTCTACCACATAGTAGAAAGTAGGGGCCCCCGCGGCCTAAGTGGAACAGAGAAAAGAGATTGATATAGAACCCAAAGACGGCCGGCCACCTGACGTTTATCGGGTAAACGAGCTTTGTCCGCGCGCCTTACGCGATTCATTCTATTTCGGCTGCCGCCAAAATAGTTGAATCGCTTCTTAAGGCGTGGCGCGCGGTGCCTTCGGGCACTCCGAAATGACAGCCTCTACCCCAACAGGATAGAACTGCCCTACGCGGGCGGTGGCCGGACAATAAAACCCTAATAAAACGCCCGATGGGCGCCCCGGCGGGACGGAGCGAAACGTAGTTTCGCTAAGGCCGTCTCTGTCTTCTGTTTATTCCGAGAGGCAACGCAACTGAAGACCGAGGCCACGGTTGCCCACGCTGCTGGGATAGAGGTTCTGCGTGCCGAAGTCCAAGAACACGCCGCCAGTCCCGCTGACAGCGGACGACCAACTGTACCCGCCGTAGCCGACGTTCATCAGATCGCCTAATCGCCCATGGTTGCCTGCGTCGCGGAAGCCCGGGGCGGGCATCGATTTTTGAAATGCGAAAAGACCGCGGAGGGCTATTCCGCCGACTCGGCCAGATAGAGCAAGGTCGAGCTGTTCTCGCGGCGGAACAGACGGCGCGATACCTCCTGAATCTCCTGCGCCGTCACCGAGTTGTGCTCCGCGACCTCCGTGTCGATCAGGGCCGCGTCGCCCAACATCTCGAAATAGGCTAAGTTCATCGCCTTGTTCAGCACATTCAGCTCGCTGAAAATCTGAGTCGCCTCGAACTTGTTCTTGACCTTCTCCAGCTCGTAATCCCCGACCGGTTCCGATTGCAGGAGCTCCAGCTCATGCCATAACGCCGACTCGGCCTCCGCCACCGGAACACCCTCCATCACATACCCCGTCACCACGAACAAACCCGGATCGATCTCCCCCGAGACATAGGCATTGACCTGCGAAAAGAGATTCGCCTCCTGAACCAGCCGCTGATAGAGCCGGCTCGACGTCCCGTTGCTCAGGATGTCCGACGCCACGTCGCACACCGTATATTCCCGGCTCAGCCGCCCCGCCATGTGGAAGACGATGTAGATCACCGAAGCCGGCACCGGCCGCCGCACCTCCAGCCGCCGCGGAGCGGTCTGCTCCGGTTCGGCCGGCAGCGGATCCGGTGCGAATCCTCCGGCCGGAATCTCGCCGAACCATTTCTCGGCCAACTCGAAAACCCGTTCGGCCGGCAAATCCCCCGCCACCGACAGGATGGCGTTGTCCGGCCGGTAGTACCGGTCGAAAAAGGCCCGCACCTCCTCCATTGTCGCCCGTCGGATGTGGTCGATCTCCCGCCCGATCGTCGCCCACCGGTACGGATGCCGCTCGTAGGCCAACGGCCTCAACAACAGCCAGATGTCGCCGTACGGCTGATTCAGATACCGTTGTGCGAACTCCTCGACCACCACCTTGCGCTGCACGTCGAGGCTCCGCTCGTTGAAGGCCAGCGAGAGCATCCGGTCCGACTCCAGCCACAGCGCCGTCTCGATATTCTCCTTAGGCAAGGCCAGGTAGTAGTTCGTGTAGTCGTTGTTCGTAAACGCGTTGTTTTCGCCGCCCGCCAGTTGCACCGGTTCGTCGTAGTTCGGCACGTGGATCGACCCGCCGAACATCAGGTGCTCGAACAGATGGGCGAACCCCGTCCGGTCGTAGGCTTCGTTGCGCGAGCCCACTTTGTAGAGCACATTGACGGCCGCCATCGGGGTCGAGCGATCCTCGTGGGCGATGACGGTCAGCCCGTTGGGCAGCGTTCTTTTCTGAAATTCGATCATAACCTTCGGATAAGCGCCGGTCAATAGCCCAGAATGCGCATCATCGCGCGGTAGCTCTGCTCCTTGGCGAAAAGGCGGGTGTAGTATTCGTTGTCGTCCTTGTCGCGGTCGATGATGATGTGCTTGGGCGCCGGAATCAGACAGTGCTGAATCCCCCCGTAGCCGCCCAGCGACTCCTGATAAGCCCCCGTGTGGAAAAATCCGATGTACTGCGTATCCCCCGGACAGAGTTTCGGCAGGAAGATCGCGTTCTGGTGCGCCTCGGCGTTGTAATAGTCCTCGCTGTCGCACGTGAGGCCGCCGAGGAAGACCCGCTGGTACTCCTTGTCCCAGTTGTTGATCGGCAGCATCATGTAGCGCTGGTTGATCCCCCACGTGTCCGGCAGGGTGGTCATGAACGACGAGTCGATCATGTACCACAGCTCGCGGTCGTTCTGCTGCTTCTGGTTGATGATGGAGTAGAGGGTCGCGCCGCTTTCGCCCACGGTGAACGATCCGAATTCGGTGAAGATGTTCGGCTCGTCGATTCCGTTGAGGTTGCAGTAGTTCTTGATCTGGGCCACGATCTCCTCCGCCATGTACTCGTAGTCGTAGTCGAAGGCGAGCGAGTTCTTGATCGGAAATCCTCCCCCGATGTTCAGCGAGTCGAGCTCCGGGCAGACCTTTTTTAGCTCGCAGTAGACGGCCAGGCACTTCGACAGCTCGTTCCAGTAGTAAGCCGTGTCGCGGATCCCGGTGTTGATGAAGAAGTGCAGCATCTTGAGCCGGAACTTCTTGTTGGGCTTGATCTTCTCGAGGTAGTAGTTCTTGATCTCGCGGTACCGGATGCCGAGGCGCGAGGTGTAGAAATCGAACTTCGGCTCCTCCTCCGATGCGATCCGGATGCCGACGTGGCACGGTTTATGAATCGCAGCATCCAGCAGCTCGTGTTCGTCCTTGTTGTCGATCACCGGGATGGTGTTGACGAACCCGGCGTGGATGAGTCCGGCGATGTTCTCGACATACTGCGGCCGTTTGTAGCCGTTGCAGACGATAAAGGTGTCTTTGTCGAGCATTCCGCTGTCGTACAGCGCGTTGATGATGTGGATGTCGTAGGCCGAAGAGGTCTCAAGGTTGATTTTGTTCTTCAGCGCCTCCTCCAGCACGAACGAAAAGTGCGAGCTCTTCGTGCAGTAGCAGTAGTTGTAGGTGCCCTTGTAGTCCACCTTCGCCATCGCCACGTTGAAGAGCTTCTTGGCCTTCTGGATCTGCGCGCTGATCTTCGGCAGGTAGCTGATCTTCAGCGGCGTTCCGTACTGTTTGATGATATCCATCAATGGTACGTCGTGGAAGTTGAGGTTGTTGTCTACGACGCTGAATTCGTCCTGAGGAAACTCAAAGGTTTGCTCGATGAGGTCGATGTACTTGTTTTTCATCTTCGCCGGATGGGGCTCTAAGGTGGATAAGCGGCTCGGTTACTTCGGGCCGGTGCGGACGATCCGCGCGGCCCGGATTTTGCTGTTTCGGGAAACAAAGTGCAAAGATGCGATAATTTTCCGGACTTCCGTCGGTCGGAGGTCATTAATTTCGAGTTCTTTCCGCCGGCCCCGCGCCGGTGTCGGGCACCCTCCGGCCAGGGGGTGTCGGGCGTTCGAAGAATGACACTCCGCCGGTAAAATAGTGTCGAAAATTGGTCGGGTGATTTTTTTTTCGTAATATTGGGACAAATTAGAGAGAGTTTTCGATGGACAACAACCTACTCAAGCAACTCATCGCACAGCACCGCCGGGTGGTGATTCCCGATTTCGGCGCCTTTCTGAAAAAGGAGGGGCCGAGGGGTGAGCAGCTGGTATTCAGTCCGTTCCTGCGCAAGGACGACGGGATGGTCACCGAGGCCCTGATCCGCGAATACGGGGTCGAATCGGAGGACGCCCGCGGGATGATCGCCGAATTCGTCGTTTATCTGCGGCAGTCGCTGGCTTCGTCCGGACGTTATTATATCGAGGGGGTCGGGATGCTGGCGGCGGATGCCAACGGCTCGATTACGCTCAAAGAGGGGGTGATGCCGGAGCGGAGCAGGGCGGAGGTCGAGAGCGAGCGGATGGCCCGGCAGGCGCCGCAGCAGCCGCAGCCGGCGATGGAACAGATCGTGGAGGCCGAACCGGTGCCCGTGCAGCCGGTGATGACCAAACCGCCGGTGATGACCCGGCCGCAGACGATACAGGTGCAGCCTTCGATGGGGCAGCCGATGCAGCCCCAGCAGGGACAGCAACAACAGTCCTCGTTGTTCGGAACCTATCCGGGCATCCAGCAGCAGCCGGTGAGACCGCAGCAGCCGCAGATACCGCCTCAACAACCGATGCGGCCGCAGCCGCAACAACCGCAGATGCCGCCCCAGCAGCCGATGCGGACACAGCCGGCGGTGCCGCCTCAACCGATGCAGCAGCCCATGCAGCAGCCGGTACAGCCGGGGCAAAGGCCGCAGCAACCGCAGATGCCGCATCCCTCCATGCAGCCGCAACAGGGGGTTCGGGGGGGGCAGCAGCCGGGAATGGTTCCGCCCGTTCCGCAACCGGGACGGCCGGGGCAACCCCAGGGACAGCAGCCCGGACAGACGATGCAGCCGGGGATGATTCCTCCGTCGCAGCGCCAGCCGCAACAACAGCCCGGACAACCGGGGCGGCCGATGCCGCGAGACCCTCAGGCGCAATCGCGACCGCAGAGACCGGGACAGACACCTTCTCGTCCGGGACAGCCGTATCCGGGGGGACGGAGACCGCCGGTGCGCCGGCGTCCGCAGCAGCGGACAAAGGCCGATGTGTGGCTGATCGTCGCCATTATTGCGGCGCTGGTCGTGATCGCGATCATGATCTACAGCTTCATCGTTTCGGGCGGGGGCCAGGATATGGACATGGAGATGCTGAACGAAGCGATGGCTCCGATGCAGGACGCTTCGAGTTCGGCAGGGGGAGGAGACGGATTGTAGGATACTACTAATAATAGGATAAGGAAAAACGAATCCGGCCGCAGAGTTTTCAATGCTCTCGCCGGATTCGCTTCTATATATAGAATGAGTTACAGCGGCCGCTCCAGCATGATCATGTCCCGGCACAGCGTGCCATCCTCGTCGATGACCGGAGCCGGATAGTGGTCGGTGAAGAAATTCGGAATCGTGTGAGAGTAATGGAATCCGCACCGCTCGTAGAATCCCCGTCCGCCGTTGCTCGTACCCACTTTCAGGCTCGTGAACCGACCCCGATAGTGCGCGCAGAGGTCATCCAGCATGCCTCGTCCCTGACCCGAACCGCGGCAGGATGCGGCTACGGCTAAGTTTTTGATCTCGCCGGCCGCCACGTCCACCACCGCCTCGCCGACCACCCGGCTCTCCCCGTCCTGCCAGACCCACATCTCTCCCTCGGCCAGATAGCGCTCCACCATCCTTTCCGACGGGTCGGCCTCCAGCAAAAGCGCCCGGAACGACCGTTTTTCGGACAGTGCGACGATCTTTTCCATCCGTCCCGAAATTTTTACGCCCCAACGATCACCGTGCTGAACGCTGCCGGATCGAGCCACTGCCGGGCCAGCTCCCGAACCCGTTCCGGCGTGATGCTCCGCACCTCGTCGAAAAACATCGATACCGCCTCGTTCGTCATCCCGCACTGGACGTTTTCGATCGTCACGTCCGCCACCCCGAACGGCCCGTCCAGAATCCGCATCATCTCGCCCACGATGATGTTCCGCACCATCTCCAGCTCCGCCGCCGGCACCTCTTCCGTCCGCAGTCGCTCCACCTCGCGCAGGATTTCGGCCACCGCCTCGTCCGTCGCCGCAGCCGTGACATCCGTTGCCACGGCGAAATAGCCCGTGTGCTGGAGATTCACCATCGCCGAGTAGATGCCGTACGTGTACCCCTTCTCCTCGCGCAGATTCTTCACTAACCGTGAGCCGAAGTAGCCTCCCAGAATCGTGGCGACCACCTGCATCCCGTTGAAATCGGGGTGCTCCTTCGGAAAGAGCGTCCGGCCCAGACGGATCGACGACTGCAAAGCTCCCTCCCGCCGTTCGCGGATCAGGTCTGTCGGCTCCGTCGGCGGCACGCCCGGGTCGACGACCGGCCGGCCCGTTTGGAAGCGGCTCAGGAATCGCTCCATCTCGCTGCGTATCTCCGGCGCGATCCGGCCCGAAGCCACCGCAAAGAGATTCCCGGCCCGGTAGTGCGTCTCGTAGAATCCGCGCAACAGGCTCGTATTCAGCTCGTCATAGGCCTCGGTCGCCGAGCTGCGGCCGTAGGGATGCTCGCTGCCGAACAAGGCCCGCGAGAAGAGCTCCCGGGCCTGATACGACGGTTTCTCGCGTTCGATGGTCAGTTGCTGTTTCCGTTTCGCGGCGTAAATCTCCAGCTCGTGTTCCGGGAACTGCGGCTCGAACAGAATCTCGCTCAGCAGCTCCAGTGTCTGCGGCAGAAAGCGGTTCAGACAGCTCACCGTCACGATCGCATAGTCGCGGTCGATCGAGGTGTCGTAGTAGATGCCGTAGAAGTCGAACCGCTCGGCGATCTGTGCCGCCGAGTAGCGCGCCGTCCCCTCGCTCATCAGGTTGAGGGCGGCCGACGCCGTGAACGGCGCCGGCTGGTAGCGCGTCCCGGCGCCGAAGACGAGGCTCAGGCGGCACAGCGGCTGTGTCCCCGCGTCGATCGTCCAGAACCGGATGCCGTTCGGCAGGGTGGAGTGGAGCGTTTCGGGAATCGTCAGCCGGTCGGGCAGCTGGAAAGGAGGTTGTTGTGTGCGGTCTAACATCGGAGTCGGTTCCATGGAGAGGGACAAAAATAGTGATTTTGTACGACTCCGGCTGCGCCGGGCCCGCAAAACGGGCGGGTGCGGCGAGCGGGGAAATTCATTACATTTGCATCGTACCGAATTTCTCGATCGGGAGGTCTCGCGGATGAACAAACAACAACAGATACGCCAATGGCTGTATGTCGTGGTCGGTTCGGTGCTGATCGCCACGGCTTACGTACTCTTTATCACCCCCTATCGGATCGTCCCGGGAGGTGTCTACGGGATGGGGGTCGTTCTCAACTATCTCTTTCCGAAGATTCAGGTCGGCACCTACGGGCTGTCGATGGATATTCCGCTGCTGCTGATCGGGTTCCGGCTCTTCGGGGCGCGGTTCGGAGCAAAAACCGTCGTGGCGGCCGTCCTGACGCCGGTGATTATGGACGGCATGACGTGGGTGGTCGGTTCCGATCCGGCCACGATGCTCGGCGGCAAGATCGACCTGGCGGGCGATGTGCTCCTGAGCTGCATCTTCGGCGGGACGCTGCTGGGGGCCGGCGTGGGGCTGATTCTCAAGACCCACGCCACGTCGGGCGGGACGGACATTATCGCGATGATCGTCTCCCGCTACCTGCACCTGCCGATTAGCCGGTCGGTGCTCTATGTCGACTCGCTGGTGGTGCTCTTCGGGCTGGCGGTGCTGGGAGACTGGCGGCTGCCGCTCTATTCGCTGGTGACGATCTTCGTCTCGTCGCGCGTGATCGACTACATCGTGGACGGCGGGTCGGGCGACAAGCTGCTCTTCATCCTTTCGAAACAGCACACCGACATCCGCGATTTCATCCTCGACGGACTGGATCGGGGCGGGACGTATATCAAAGCCAGCGGGATGTACACCGGGGCGGATAAGGAGATGATTTTCGTGGTGGTTTCGCGGCGCGAAGTGTCGCTGATCCGCGACCGGATCCGGCAGGTCGATCCGGAGGCTTTCATGATTGTGGTCGATGCGCACGAGACGCTCGGCGAGGGATTTAAAACGTTCGAAAAACCATGATGTTACGTAAGATAGGTCTGATGCTGGGCGTTTCGCTGCTCATCACGCTGATGATGCCGCGGCGGGCCGCCATGAACTTCAACTTCGCCCCCGGCGAGACGTGGGACGAGGAGACGCTGGTGGCGCCGTTCGACGTGCCGGTCTATAAAGAAGCCGAACAATTGAACGCCGAGCGGAAAGCGCTGATGGAGGAGTTCCAACCGGTTTTCCGGCTCGACCCAGTGGTGGGCGAGACCCAGCTGCGCACCCTGCGGGCCGATCTGGCGGCCAACACCTCGCTGTCGGATAATCGGCGCGAGGCGATCTGGCGCGCTTTCCGGCAGGTGTACGCCCGCGGAGTGGTGAGTGAGGCCGACCGGGCGGCCTATACCGACCGGATGGTGCGGATCGACAGCGCCCATGTCCTGTCGGGCCGGTTCGCGGCCGATATGTTCACGCCCAATACGGCGATGGACTACCTGCAGCAGACCGAGGGGATCGATCCGCAGCAGGCGGCGCGCTACCTGACACCGTCGCTCGTCTACGACCGGTCGCTCAATGCCCGGCTGCGCGAGGAGCTCCTCGCACGGCTGTCGCGTACCGAGGGGATTGTGCGCACGGGCGAGGTGATCGTTCAAAAGGGCCAGCTGATCGACCGCCACACGGCGACGGTGCTGACCTCCTATCGGCGGGAGTATGAGAACCGGCTGGGACGGGGGATCAGCGGGGCGGTGCTGTTTCTGAGCCGCTTCCTGATCATGGCGGCATTGATGACCCTGAGCTACGTCTTTTTCACCTACTTCTCGCAGAACCATTTTACGGCCTGGCGACCGATGCTGTTCGTCTTTTCGCTCTATGTGGTGATGGCGGGCCTAATGGCTCTGGTGGTGCGGACGCAGTTCCTGAGCCCGTATGTGGTGCCGTTGCCGGTGGTGGCGGTTCTGTTGCTGGCTTTTTTCGATACGCGGGTGGCGATTTTCGGCAATATTTCGGTAGTGTTGATCGCTTCGCTGTTCGTGCGGTTCAGCTTCGAATTCTTTACGGTCGAGTTTCTGGGGGGGATTACGGCGATTTTCGTGATCCGGCATGCCTATCAGCGTCACCGGGTCTTTCGCGCGGTGGGGGCGGTGCTGCTGGTGCAGGAGCTGATCTATGTGGCTCTGCTTTGGATGAAGCAGGGGACGCTGTTCGTCGATTATTCGGGCATGTTGTGGTTCGTGGCGAGCGCTTTCCTGATGCTGGCGTTCTACCAGCTGATCTATATCTTCGAGCGGGTTTTCGGCTTCGTGTCGGACATCACGCTGCTGGAGTTGTCGGATACGAACCAGCCGCTGCTGTTGCAGCTGGCTGAAAAGGCGCCGGGGACGTTTCAGCATTCGGTGCAGGTGGCGTCGCTGGCCGAGAGCGCGGCCAAGGAGATCGGGGCCAATCCGCTGCTGGCGCGGGCCGGGGCGCTGTATCACGATGTGGGGAAGATGGAGAATCCGTTCTATTTCGTGGAAAATCAAACGGGCAACTTCAATCCGCATTCGATGCTGAGTCCGTCTCAGAGTGCGGCGATCGTGCGGTCGCATGTGACCGAGGGGATTACGCTGGCGCGGAAACATCGTCTGCCGGCGGTGATTCAGGAGTTCATCTCGCGGCACCACGGGACGTCGAAGATGTACTATTTTTATGTAGAGGAGGAGCGGCTGCACGGCAAGGTGGAGCATCCGGAAGAGTTCGTCTATCCGGGGCCGAAGCCGGTGCGGCGCGAGGTGGCGATCTGTATGATGGCGGATTCGGTCGAGGCGGCGTCGCGCTCGCTGGCGAACTACGACCGCGAGACGATCGACGAGCTGGTGGATCGCATCATCGACCGTCAGATCGCCGAGCATCAGTTGAGTCAGGCCGATCTCTCGTTTGCCGAGGTGACGCGCATCAAAGAGCTTTTCAAGACCCGGCTGAATAATATTTATCATGGTCGGATCTCTTACCCGACCTCGCCGTCCGAGACCCCCTCTCCGGCTGCGGTGTGAGAGGGTTGCTTTCGCGGCTGGCACGCGAACGAAGAACGGGGCGTAGCAAGCCAGTAAGCGAAACGTAGTTTCGCTCCGTCCCGCCGAGGTCACTCGGCCGCCGCCCGCGCAGGGCAGTTCCGTCCGGTTCAAAGCTCGACCGCGCGCCGCCGCCTAAAGAAGCGATTTTTTATTTTGACGGTGAGTCAAAATAGATAATCGCGTAAGGCGCGCGAACAGAGAACAGTTCGAAGATTTGGGCCGACACAGCCAATTGGGAGTGCGGCACGCACCGCCCGCCCGGCGTAAGGGCAGTTCCATCCGGCTCAAAACTTTCCCGTCGCCCGCCCGCTTAAAGAGGGATTTCACTCGTTTTGCGATGAGCAAAATCGAGATGAAATCCCAGCGGGCGACGGTAGAGGTGGCGGAGCGATAGCGGAGCCACATGGGCTGACACGGGGCCGAGAGCGAGTAGCGCGATTCCGCAGGAATCGCCGGGCTCGGTTTTGGGGTAGAGGCTGCTATTTCGGAGTGCCCGAAGGCACCGGCGCGAGGGGGGCGCGCCGAGGACGAATAGACAGAAATTTGGGCGGTGAATTGGGCTAAATTTGGAGCGGGTCGGAGCCAGCGAGGCCGGAAACAAGCATCGCGCAGTTGCAGGCCTCCGCCGGGGGTGGCTCCGGCCCGCGCGACCCTGCGGGTCGCAGGGTTTCGGCCTTGGGGTTTTGACCGCGCGCCTTGGGAAATCTTGTTCAAACACGACTGCGTGTTTGAACGATTTCCCTTTTAAGGCGACGGCGCGCGGTGGTTAGTACTTTTTGAGTCGCCCGCGGCAATTCTCGTTGGTTGGCTGAATGCCAACCCACAGAATATGCCCTTTTAGGCGGGCGCGCGACGAACTTTGAACTGGATGGAACTGCGCTCAGGCCGCGCGGGCCCCACGTCCCGTGGACGGGCGAAACTGCGTTTCGCTGCGGCAGCCTATACCACATTCTTTGACCGCGCGCCTTTGGAAATCCAGTCAAAACACGCAAGCGAGTTTTGACGATTTCCCTTTTCAGGCGTCGGCGCGCGGTGGTTAGTACTTTTTGAGTCGCCCGCGGCAATTCTCGTTGGTTGGCCAAGTGCCAACCAACAGGATATGCCCTTTTACGCGGGCGGGCGACTGTCGATCTTTGCCCCGGATAGAACTGCCCTCGGGCCGGGCGGGCCCCACGTCCCGTGGACGGGAAATG
>ERZ777305.3333-NODE-3333-length-11288-cov-3.392237_pt1 | contig 11288 bp, 9 predicted proteins | sample MGYA00374965_ERZ777305 | MGnify/ENA primary metagenome ERZ777305 (study PRJEB29328, sample SAMD00013331) | mouse gut metagenome | study: EMG produced TPA metagenomics assembly of the Metagenome analysis of fecal microbiota from mouse which was promoted...
TTTATGAAATTAATTTGCGAAACTTATTATACGTCATCCTCAAAATGCCAACTCATAATATCCAAACATATAAAATTCATCAAACGAAACATAAACCGGTGTTCGCTGATAACCATTTATAATGTTTGCTCCCGTGTGGAAGAAGCCCTGATCGAGATGTATCTGGCGGGTATTCCCGCCCGCCGGGCATGGGTGGCCGGGTGCCAGAAGATCACCCATGCCGCACATCACATAGCAGGCAACCCCACCGGCATAAGCCGATGGATTAAAAGTTTGCCACTATATACTGTCCATAATAATGAACAGAAGTTTTTCAGTTAGTCAGATACGCTTTGAGAAATCTCAGACATCAATTCATTACTTACATTATACACACTCGTATCCGTTGATTGTGTATCCTTCATCTACAGGAGAAAACCCAATAATATAATTATTGTCAATTTCAACTGTGTTTTTAAGAATCACAATTAAAATTGTACCATCATCATTTGTGTTGAGATTACTGCCTTTGGATAAAGAGTCAACCGTACATCTATAAACGTTTCCGTTATGAACCTTACCCTCATTAACCAGTTCCAGGATTCTTACTGTGCCAACATACTCCGATTCTCCCACCATTTCCTGAATTTCATTTTCGTAAGAAACAGGGACATTAACAACATCCGGATGGGGAACCGAATTATAAATAGAACAAATATAATCTTTTACTGCTGTTTCAGTAGGAATATCTATTGACTGAGAATACAGGCTATATTCATTATTGTTCTCACTCAAGAACACATCGGCAGCTAACAAATATCTATCATGGTCATACATAACAGACTGATTTCTTTCCATGATTAAAATATAGTCCATGCCAACTTCATATATATCAGCACCATATTTATATGTATAGTCAATTTCTTTTATATGTCCTGTGCCAATATTGGAATATAAGTAAATTTCGCTGTCGGTTACATCACCGTAAAGGCATTCTTTAACCTTAAACTTCTTTTCCATGTAACTTTCATGTTCAATCTTTTCAATGTATTCGCCAACAATAGCAACATCGCTTCTTAAAATAAGTTCTTCAAAAGTAAGCAGTTCTTCTTCAAATTCTGCTCCTTCGACGTTTGCTCCTTCGCCTTGGGAATGATTTGGCGCAGAAGAACAAGCAGCAAGTACAAGAGATAAAGATATTGAAAGGACTATGAATGATAACAGATGCACTTTTTTCATTTTATTACCTCCTATTGGTAAACCTGTGACAAATGTTCTGAATCACGAGTTGTCAAAGAAGTCACACTTGAACCAGACGAATACATTATGTCAGAAGAATTGCTGGAATGTCCTGCCCATCCTAAAGCATGACCGAGTTCATGTGCACAAGTTTTTTCGTATTCGTCGGTTGTATGGTTTTTGTCGATAATATAACCTACGGCACTTGATATGAGCATCCCCGTTTTTGAAGTGTTACCGTATTTCCAAGTTCCTTCTACAGATTGAATTCGCTGCGTTACCCCATTGGTTGATGAACTGATTGTGAAATCAGCATAAGCACTAACTTCATCCCTTGTACCTCCGTAGAATATTATTGGAGCAGAAGTATCATATGAGCTGGAACTTATTGTTATTCCCAGCGCATCCTCCCATTTACCGCATCCCAGAAACATTCCCATTGAGAAATAAAAAGATCCATTTGAGTTAAGTTTATTTGTATAAACGGTAATACTGCTCTTGTCCCATCTAGCGATAGAATCAGAATCCGAATACCAACAAGACAGCGTACCCAAGTTAGTTGCTGCCAAAGCAGTGTCAGACAGGGTAGTTACCAGCATAAAACATAGTATAATTGAAATTATAGCTTTTTTCACATTGCACCTCCTGAACATATCGTTTCATAGGACAAAGCAAATTTTATATATTTTGCTTTGCATAATATCAAGAAAGGGTTTGTATTTGTATATCTCCTTAGTTATTCAATATGAATTATATAAAAAAATCAAGATACTTTGCAGAAAATGGATTATTAACGGCAGAATATGGCACATAATAAACGATAAACGATAAGCAATCATTTAACATTGCATTCCTGCAGGAATAATAATAGAAAAGAAAAATTCTTTATTCTCATTCTCAATAACATATGAGCCGCCATATTTCTCAATGATTTTTAACACATTCCTAATTCCTATGCCATGTTCATCTAGACTTGATGTTTTTGTAGATTTTATCTCCCCATTTTCAAATATAACCTCATAATTAAATGTGTTTTTTACAGCAATGATTATTTTATTGCCTTCCTTAACGAACTTGAACTTTATTATCTTTTTATCCTCACATGTCTCACACGCTTCAATGGCATTGTTGAGAAGATTGGCAAGGATTGTGACCACATCCTCATCTTTTACATTCAACTCTGAAAGATCATTTACTCTAAATACAAAAACGATTCCTTTTGAGTTTGCCTCCTGATATTTTGTGTTAAGTATGGCATTTACTATTATATTATTTGTGTTAATGACATCCAAATCATGATTCAAAGAACCATAAATTGTTTTTGTATATTCTTCTAATTTCGAATATTGCTTTTTGTCCAGTAAGGATTCTATACATAAAATCTGATTTTTAAATTCGTGTGTCTTTCTTTTTAAGTTATCATAGTTTTCAGAGATAGACTTATACATTTCCAACTTATTTTTTCCCTGAATTTGTAAAAGCTTGGTTTCCTGTATCTGCACTTCTTTTTTCGCAACATCGTTAATCAGATAAAACACTACCATATTCATTCCGATCATCCCGAATGCAATAATAAACAACAAATTTGTCTGTTCTATTGTCTGTATAGATTTAAAAGCAGACATCATTGCAGAAATCGTTACTATGGTAAATATAGGAAAGAATAAAAACCTTAACCATTCTGTATCCGACATCATTTCCATTGTTTTTTTCCCAAACCATTTTCTTATGATGAGAATAAGAAAAAATAATATAATTTTTGCCAGCAGACATACCCAAATATATCCAACTTCATGCTGCTGTCCAAACAACTTACTACCCAAATAAATCAGATAATCCACGGCCAACAGCAATGCATCAAAGAGTATCGCCAATACAAGTGATTTCTTGAAGCTGATTTGAACATGCCAAAGCATAAATACGGAAAACAGAAAAATGCCAAAAAATTGTCTCATTAAAAAATATTCGAAAAAGCTACATGAAAGAAATAATATACTTCCAAGTAAAAGGGTAAGCTGTACTATATTAATCCAGCCTTTATACCGTACTTTCCCAAAGTTTTCATAAAAAAATTTACAGCAGATTATTTCAAATAATACCAATAATACACTCTGTATTAACTTAAGCATCTATACTTCTCCCTGACACGCTATAAACTTTTTCTTGACTTCTTTATACCTTGCTTTCGGGATGGATAACTCAACTCCATTTGTCAGTATCACTTTACAACGGACAACATCTTTGATATGTTTTGCATTTACAAGATAGCTCTGATGTATCCTTATAAAATTATTTTCTGCCAGTCTGGTTTCAAATACATTTAAGGTTTCATACATGGTATAGACTTTCATGTCATCCTCCATAACATGAAACTCAAGTATATGCAGATTGCTCTCAATATACAATAATCTTTCCAGTGATATTTCTTTTCTGCCTTCCTTAAAAACAAATATTCTTTTTGTCACAGAATAATTCATTTTATCAATAATGGCATCCATACATTCATTAACTTTACTCTGAAAGTTAACATCCCCCTTCAGCAAGTACCTTACAACATCTAATCGGTATCCTTCCAGTGAGTAATCCACATATGCGGTCACAAACACAATAAACAGTTCCCTGCTTACTTTTCTAATCTGCTCAGCCGCCATGATGCCATCAACTTGATCCATATAGATATCCAAAAACACAACTGTATATCGTACTACCTCAATCCCTAATTCTACCAACGCTTGCCCGGAACTGTATGTATCTATTTCATAAACAAGACCTTTATTTATCATATAACAGGAAATCAGTTCTTTTAATTCTTCTGTAAAAAGATTTTCATCATCACATATTGCAATCCTGAACATCTGTTTTGTCTCTACCTTTACTGCTAAATGATAGCAGTCTTTCATTGATATTTTATACTCCACTTTGTTGTATTTCGACATGTCTTACTAAATCTCTTACCCTTTCTCTACATTTATGGTAAGGAAAGGCGCATACAAAAATCTATATCCCCCTACTATTTTATTTTTCTTTAGCACATAAGTCAACCAAATTGCAGAAATTGATCATTTCAGGCATATTTTGACTCTTGCATAAATGCAGAAATTAAAATTTCAGAATCAGAACCCGTTTTAGTTTGTTTATGTTTTGTTATGTATGTTATGCCTGGTTTGTTTCATTCAATTTCTAAGAATAAAGGAGTAATGATATAGATATAAAAATTAAAGACTTAAACATTTCTGCCTTCTCCAAATCTGCTTTAAAAAGCATATTTGAGTATTGCAAATTGTATTTGATAAATAAATATAACCAATCAAAGTACCGATCTGCCAATTTTAGAAAGCATATAAACGGCAGTATATGTGAGTAGGAGTACTCAAAATCCCCCTGCTGGAACCGGACTCAGGCAGATAAATTTTTTATCTATTCAGACGGCCAGCTTAAGGCATGGCCTAATGCACCCAGAGAACCGGGAGGACTGCTATGAAAGATGGAGAAGCGGCGTGATCTCAGCAAAGGAGGTCATGATACTCACCAGACTCAAGAAAGACAGCTTCTACCGGCTGGTAAAAAATATGGAGTAGAACTTAAGAATACACAGAAGGAAATGGTATGAATAGGGACAAATCAATGAAAAGGGAAAAAATTAAAATTACACGCTGCCCAAATTGCCAGCAGGGCAGCGTGTAATTATTGCACTGCAAGAAGTTCCGTCACAGCGACTGTTTGCAGAACCTCGGCAGGAAACTTATCCATAGGGAGATATGCTAAATCAATAAATATACAAACCAATATTTGTGATATTTATACCGAGTTTTATTACTTTACAATTAAAAAATATTGTATCATCGGTCCAACTATTTCCTTTTTGTCAATTGTAAAGTAAGCATCAAGTATATACTCAAATTCCTCTGCCGATAAATTAAATTGATCTTTCCTGCCTAAATATTCTTCGATCATCTTTGCAATTTCAAATTCAGGACTTCCAATATTAGGAATATCGAGGACAAATCTCCCATTCGATTTCATAATGCGAGAAAACTCTGCAACTGCCTGCTGCACAAAATCTTTTTCAAAGTATTCCAAGGAACCCACGCATTCACCAATATCAAAAAAAGAGGTATCATATGGTGTTTTGTGCATACTGCAGCAATGCAAATCACCAACCTTTAAATGATTTTTTTCCGCATATTCCTGCAGCAATTCAATCGTTTTGCTGCTGATATCGACTCCGTAATATGCAGACGTCCAGTCTTTATACCCCGCAAACATCAAGTTCAGGCAACACCCTAAATCAATAAATCTCATGCCAGCCTCGGGAGCAAGATACTCAACAATCTCTTTCCGGGCACTATCGGAAAGTGTTTCGTTTGTCCGCATTTGTTCAAACAAAGGATAATTTGGATGATTCGTAATATAAGAGGGTAAATTGTCATACGAATCAATCCCTTTTTTCCCTAAATCAATGCCTTTATCATACGATTCTGCAATCAAATCCAGTTGTTTTTTCATCTGTTCCTCCTCAATTCCTGATTTTCCATAACTCCCGGACAAACTAAGATTATCTTTTATTGAATGCCTTTCATTACTTAGTGTTTCTCCCTTCATTCCTTTTGCCGCTCCCGGTTGTATACAAGCCGCTTTCGCTCAGCTTCATTTCTTCTGAAGTGAGATGGCCCCGCTTTTTCCTTTCGGCAAACTCCCGTTTCTCTGACCTTTGCGTCTCGTACTGCGCCTTTTCGAATTCCTTTGAGCATGTTTCCTTTTACCGCCTGTTCCCGCTGCAGGCGATGTTGTTCCTTGATCTTTGCCGGGGTGACGATATGAGCAGCTACTGCAAAGCACTGATAAAATCAGATAAATGTGTATCCGCCGGCCGAGATCATTCCGCCGCTCTGCGCCCTCATGCACAATCTCCTTCTCGATAAACGTATGGAGTATAGTGTTGCCAGCCTGGAGAAATCAGTATAGCGTTTCATAAGCCGGGTAAACGGGTCTGTTTTCAGCATTCCGGCATTCCGGCTCTCTATCTTCCTTTGCTTTTCGGCTATGGACGCTTCCAGTCCGGTCCGTGCATCGTTATATTCGGCAAGAAGACGGGCAAAATGCTTGTCAAGCATCTTACCCGCAGCGTTGTCTCCTATATTGTATAACTCTTTTATAAGCTCGTCAAGTTCCCTGTGCCGCTTCTGCTCCTTGCTTATGTTATGCCTTCCCTTCCCTGCGTGCCTTCTCCGGTTCTGTTCGGACGCTTCCCGGACGTGCTCTGCAAACTCTTTTCGTTGTTCCGCACATACCGGTTCACCCGGACAGAAATCAAACGAAAACAGCTTACGTATAATATTGCGCCTGTGCGTTCCACAGCTCAAAATATTTTCCTTCTTTCTCCGCAAGCAGTTCCTCGTGTGTCCCGACCTGCACAATCCTTCCGCGGTCAAATACGGCTATTTTATCGCAGAAGCGGCAGGAAGAAAGCCGATGACTGATATAGATGGCAGTCTTATCCCCGACAATTTCATCAAATCTCGAATAGATTTCCGCCTCTGCAATCGGGTCAAGCGCCGCGGTCGGCTCGTCAAGAATAATGAACGGCGCATCCCTGTAAAGCGCCCGCGCTAACGCAATTTTCTGCGCCTCACCGCCGGAGACATTTACTCCGTCCTCGTCGAAATTTTTATAGAGCGGCGTGTTGAGCCCGCGTTCCATTTTCCGGTATCGTTCCCCGAAGCCTACCTCTTCCAGCAGCTGCTCCGCTTTTCCGGTATCCCAGGAGGCGTCTGAGGAAATATTGTTTCCGAGCGGCACAGCCAGCAGATTGTAGTCCTGAAATACAACAGAAAACAGATCAAGGTACTGACGGTAATCATATTTCCGGATGTTAAAATCGTTCATCAGAATTTCACCCTCCGTCGGATCATACAGGCGGCACAGAAGTTTGATAAAGGTAGTTTTCCCGCTGCCGTTCATTCCGACCACCGCCAGACGCTCGCCGGCCTTCAGCCGGATGCTGATGTTCCGAAGTGCCCATTGTCCCCTGTCCTGCGCCGTGTATGCCTCCGCACTTCCTGCGGCACTGCTGCCTGCATCCTCCGCGGCCTCCTCTTGCACATTTCCCGCATCGTTGTTCGTCACACTTTCCGGATACCGGAAGCTGACATCCCGGAACTCGATCTCAAACTCTTTGTCGCTGCGCTTTTCCACCGCCAGACTGCCCTGATACATATCGTTTGCTATATCAAAATACTCCAGATAAGGTTTCAGATAGTGCTCGTTCGTCTTCAGGCTGTTCAGCGCATAAAATATATTGCCGATGCTGCCTGTAAGCCTCCCCAGATAACCTACATATTTTATAATGCTGCCGGCCGGGAATGCCCCAAGGATGCAGTAAAAACATACTGCAAGGTAGGAACACAGCTTGGACAGCACGCTCAGCCCATTCACCGGCAACATCAGAACAAATATTTTCGCGTATGCCCGGGAAAACGCATCCCGGTGAGCCCGATTGCTTTTCTCATACACTCTGTCAATAATGGTCTGCTGACGGTAAATCCGGTTGTCTGTTCCCGCAACGCTGTAGCCCGGCGAAATGCGGTTTTCTTCCAACAGCACCTCTGTAACTCCGTCCCAGTATGTGGAAACTTTTTTCATGTTCCTGCCCCGCAGCACAATGTCTGCCGCGGTCAGCCCTGCCATGGCAAGCAGCAGCAGAACACCCAGCCAACGGAACGGAACCCGGGTCAGAAACAATATCATTTCCGCAAACAGCGCTGCAGAAAATACGAGATCCACAAGATTAGTAAAAAGTGACTCCAGCATATCGCCCATTAAATTTACACCATAGCTGTTGATCCAGGAGTTTTCTATGATTTTCCGCCGAAGCCTGCGCACTTCCGGATTTTCTATTTTCTCGTAGTCGAGCGACAATGTTTTTTGGTAAAACGCCGAGGCTTCATTGTTTTTGAGACTCTCGGAGGCAGTGCGCGCCGCCCGCCCCAGCAGCGCCCCGGCAATCTGCACGACAGCGTTGCCTGCAAGCGTAACCGCCACAAGCTGATATAAATCCGCCCTTTCTCTCCCCTCATACAATGCTGTCACAATTTCTGCGGACATCCAGAGATTAAAATACGGGGAAATCTGCTGAAAAATAATTTTCAGAAACGAAAGCGGAAAATAAACGGGATTGTAGGAATGACCCCGCCGAAAAGCCCTTCCTGTAACTGCAAATCGCTTCATAAGTTTCCTCCCTTCTCCACAGCTTCGTTCCTGTAGTACTTGCTCTGCACTTCAAACATCTGCGCGTACCGGCCGCCTTGCCGCATCAGCTCGTCATGACTTCCGCTCTCCAGGATCACACCATCCTCCAGCAGCACGATGCGGTCACAGAAACGCGTCGAGGCAAACCGGTGAGAAATGTAAACAGAAGTCTTTCCTTCGGTCAGCTCCTGATATTTCATATAGAGATTATTTTCTGCAATCGGATCAAGCGCCGCGGTCGGCTCGTCGAGGATAAGCAGACTGCCGTCCTTGTAGATGGCCCGCGCCAGGACAAGCTTCTGCAGCTCTCCGCCGGAAAAATCCACGCCGTCATCATAGATCCCCTTCATCAGATGCGTATCCATGCCATTGGAAAGACTCATCACCTTCTCGTAGATGTCCGCCTTCCTCATGGCCAGCACAGCATCTTCTCTCGCTGCCGGCCGGAAAAGATCAGCGCTGGCCACAAATTCAAACACGGTGAAGGCAAGCGTCCGTATTTCCTGGAAAACCACGGAAAGCAGAGAATAATACTCCTCGATATTGTATTCCTCAAGCCGTCTGCCGCCGACGAGGATCTCGCCCCGCTGCGGCGCATACAATCCGCAAAGAAGCTTGACCAGCGTCGTCTTTCCTGCTCCGTTCATGCCGACCAGGGCCAGCTTCTCCCCTTCCCGGATCGTCAGGCTGAGTCCCTTGAGCGTATCCTCCTTTGCGCCGTCATAGCGGTACCATACATCCCGGAATTCGACTGCAACAGGAGCTGCAGGAAGCGCACAGCCCGGACCATGGTTAAACCGATCCGGATAATCGAAAAACACACGATAATAAGCGATCTTGTCGGCGCGCGTATTCAGCCCTGCGATATCTCCGATGATGCCCTGCAGAAATCTGGCAATCTCTCCGACCAGACTGAAATAGAACACAAATTCCCCGACCGTAAGCCCGCCCTCGAGCAGCGCAGCGATCAGCACCAGATACGCCGTGCCGTTCTGCAGAACAGCCAGCAGCGCAGCGATCACAGAGGCCAGTACCCCGCGCAGGCTGCAGCGCTTATTCCACCGCAGAATATAGTTCTGATAGTCCCGCATCATCTTTTCCAGCCAGCCCGACAGCCCGTAGAGCTTTATGTCCTTCGCCCTCGGAAAATCATCGGAAAGTCCCTGCAGATAATCTCTTTTCCGAATCTCCTTTTCCCAGTTCGACTTATGTTTGTCATAATACTTTGGCTGCCAGCGCGTCAGAAAATAAGATGCCGCTGATACAGCTGTTACAACAGCAAAGATAACCGGGTTCAGCGTGAGAAGCAGGGAGGCATAAGTCACAATCCCGAACAGATGGATCAGCACCTGCGACAGATCCCCCCAGACAAATTCCATGGCACAGTTTCCTGTGCAGGCATCCTGCTGGGCATAGCCGCTGGACTTTCTGAATTCCTGTTTCTCCGTATTTTCAAAATCCGTCCGGTAATTTTCAAATGCATCCATTTCTGACTGGTAGACTGCGGTCGGATAATAGCGCCGCGCCTGACAGCGGCTTTCGATAAAATCTTTTAAGAGGGAAAGAAGCCCGATCGCAGACAGAAAGCCCACGGAAATCATTGCAAGCTCTGAAAATGTCTTCCCTGCGCCAAGGTGATCCAGCAGCACCCTGGGAAAATATGCCGTCACCAGCGGCAGAATAACCGCTGTGGGGACTGATGCAAAAATGAAAAATACAAAGCTCCGATCCAGCTTCCAGAGTCTTTTCATGGCCCAGATAATACTGCTGATTCTGGAATATCTGCGCTTTGTTCCGCTTTTTTCTGATTCCTTTTCCAAACGAACGCCTCCTTCAATTTTGATTTATCACAGTCTAACACATCCGGATGAAAAAAGTGCAGGCTGATACCAAATGTCAAAAATTTGATGTCAGCTGCACTTTTCAGGCAGAAAACCGGTCAAAGCAGAATTACAGCAGAACGCAGAACAAGTTTCTGTTCTTACTGCGGAAGAAGAATTTCCGTGGAAAATGCCCCGTCCTCCGATGCTCTTGTCACATAGCCGCCGTATTTTTTCACAATTGTGTCGATGCGCGCAAGACCGAGACCGTGCCCCTCGCCTTTGCGCGTCTCGAAATTCTTTTTTTTCACTCCGGCTGTCGTGTTCGTCATGACAATATAAAGGTACCTGCCCTTCATTTCAATGTAGATCCGGATCAGACGCTCTCCGGCAGGCAGCTCCATGCAGGCCTCGATCGCATTATCCAGCAGGTTTCCGATCACTATGCACAGATCAACCGCCGGAACATTGAGCGATACGGGAATCTTGGCCTCCGCCTTTACCAGAATCTGTTTCTGCGCCGCTATCGAGAGCTTGCTGTTTAATATTGCGTCCGCCATATGGTTCCCGGTCCGGAGCACAGTCTCCACATTCGTCAGATCATCATCGAGCATATCAAGATATTTTTCGATCTCTTCCAGCTCGCCATGCGCCGCATGCACCTTCATCGTCTGGATATGATGCCGGTAATCGTGCCGCCAGCCGCGCATCTTCGCATACATGCTTTCCACCTCGGCGTAGTATTTTTTCATAATCTCGTTTTCAAAGGCGGCAACCCGCTTTTCCACCCATCGGTTGAACACTGAATCTCCCCCCGTTACTCAAAAAAACGGCCTTTTCGGCTTCCCTGCTTACAGAAATCTGCAGCTCGCAGACCGCAGCTTTCTTCGTATCAAACACCTGCTATGCCAGAGCTTCTCTTCCTTTTCCATAATCTGCAGCTCGCAGACCGCAGCTTTCTTCGTATCAAACACCTGTGATCCTCAGGCTGCTCTCCTTTTT
>ERZ777305.3334-NODE-3334-length-11288-cov-2.531737_pt1 | contig 11288 bp, 7 predicted proteins | sample MGYA00374965_ERZ777305 | MGnify/ENA primary metagenome ERZ777305 (study PRJEB29328, sample SAMD00013331) | mouse gut metagenome | study: EMG produced TPA metagenomics assembly of the Metagenome analysis of fecal microbiota from mouse which was promoted...
ACATCTGCCGTAGATATACCATCTTGGCTTTCAGACTCTTCAAATTCAAATTCAATATCATCAAAAGCAAATGGTTCACCATTTTCGGCAACGGTTTCGCCAGTTTCGGCATTGTAGAAAAACGTATCGCTAGTGAAAATAGCTGTATCTTCGACAGCAGGAATACTACCATTATCATCGGTTTCGCTCGCAAATACAGATGTTCCCATGCTCATGACCATTATGAGCGATAAAGCTAAACATAAGATTTTTGTGAAATGTTTCTTAATCATAAAATACCTCTCTTTCAATTTTGTTATCAGTGATTATAATACACATACAAGAACAAGACCTGTACTTTTTTCACTATAATCTTCTGTGTTTTTATGTTTATGAATACACAGCCTAATTCAAACCATCGGATTCACCTCCTATTCAATAAAAATAACTTATGAAATTATCTGTATTTTAATATATTCTAATAATTTTCTTGAATAATTCAATATCCCTTGCAGAAAGCGACCTGTTTTTGCAGAAAACGGCATATGAATCTTTTTTAGCATATGATATGCTTAAAATATCATATATTGCTTTTTGAGAAAGGGGGAGATTATAATGCGCTACTAAAATTAATACCACATAACTGATTAGAATTAAATTAGGAGGATTAGAAATGAAAACAACAAAAAATTTTATTGCCCTTGCCTTATCCCTTGCGATGGTATGCTCTTTTTCAACCACCGCCTTTGCACAGGAAGCGAACATGCCTAATTACGATGAAGAAACAACAAAAATGTACGAGGAATTATACGCAGAAGATCAGGCAGTTATCGCTGAAATTGAACGCAATCTTCCTGCAATGTTGGAAGAAGGCAGAATCGCCGCTGAGAACGATGTCAAATCCGATCTGCCGGAAACAAGAAGTTCAGCATTAGGAACTTACGGAGATATTTTAGTAAGTCTTATGATTGACTCCGGAAGTGTTGGCTTTGCTGGACATGCTGCCATCGTTTCCTCAAACAGTGCAAAAACGATAGAATCGTATGCCAAGAATTGGAGTCCTATAGATAAAGATGGCGTTCAATATTACGATAACACATGGAATACCAAGTCAGGCGCACTTTTAGTTCGTCCTAACGGAGCTTCCTCCTCACAATATTCTACAGCCGCCGCTTTTGCCGCAAAACAGGTTGGAAAACCGTACAACTGGGTATTCACTAACAAAACCACCACTGAAAAGTTTTATTGCAGTCAGTTAGTATGGCAGGCTTGGTTAGATGCAGGAATCAACTGCGAAACAGGTTCAATTCCAAATGCTATCATTGCGCCTGCCGATCTGGTAAATTCATCGAATACTTACATTGTAAAAAAGGTTCAGTAATTTAATTCGCAAATTGCGAAGTGGATTCAATAATTTATTTTTATCAGCCAGTGCAATACTTCCAATTACACTGGCTGATTTTAAAGTGGAGATAATTTATGAAGAAAAGATTATTAACAATAGGCTGCATCCTAGTTATAGTTACTATATGTATTTTTTGCAACAAAATATTCAAAAAAAACAGTTTTTCTACTGAAAAAACTGCATATTATATCGTACATTCTGATATGTTAAATAAATCTGGCGGTTTAGTCGGAATTGATATAGATGGAAATATTACAAGTCAGGAATCATTAAAAATCCAAGATATTTCAAAAAGCGATTTAGTAGATAACACTTTCATTGCGGGGGGAAACAGGGCTAATAACCATCTACTAATAGATACGCAAGGAAATGTCACCGAATTTAATCTTTTGGATAATCCAAATTATTCTGGTGTCACGACTATTACTATTAATAATGAAAACATCGTTGCTGTGATGAATGGCAACATAACAGATAATACTTATCAAAATTTGTTTGTAATTCAAGATATACAAGGGAACATTTTAGAAAAAAAGATATTTGACATTTTTGCCTCGGATATTTTGTGCGAAAATAATACTGTTTACATTATCGGTTCATATCTCAATTTAGAAAAAGATCAATGGAGCGGTAAAATAATCAAATACAACTTAGCCGATTCAACAATTAAAGAAAATATAACATCACCTAATAGAGACTATAAGGAAGTTGTTCTCTATGATGGCAATTTATATTGTTCAGTTGCAGATATGAATGGATATATAAAAGAAATAGATATACTTGATATGGATTCATTAGAAAAATTGACCTCTATGAATTTTGATAAAAATATTAGCAGTATTTTTTCATTTAATAACTTTTTATATGGTGTGTTTGATAATATAATTTGCAAAATAGAATCCGATAGCACTATTGTCGAATTAAGCAGTTTACCACAAAATACTTATGTCAGCAGTTCTTTGATAAATGAAAACCATGTATACTTCTTTTCTCGAAATGAAGCTACAGAGAACAAGAATGGATATGTAAATCTAGGTTTTATTGTAGATTATGATATTTTAAATAATCAAATGAAAAGCACTCCTTTATCAATAGAAAATAAAAATTACGATAGCATTATCTTTTTTCCGGTTATAGAAAATCACAACTAATTAAAAATCTAAACAACACGAGCAAGTCAAAGTGAGAGTATTTTTCTATTGACTTGCTCATTTTATGGGATTGTGAATAAAATGTACTATCAAAACAAAAAATCCTCCTGAATCAAACCTAAGTTCAATTCAAGAGGACTTTTCCCTATCGGCTCTTTCTTTGTCGCTTTATCCGTTGCCATCACCTTTGTTGTTTCCTGCTGGTGTGCCTCAAACGCCTCTGCCCCGTACTGGAACTCCGGCTCTGCCACTACTGCAAGTTCAACCGGATTAACAGCCTCCATGCTTTCAACGCTGCCTGTTTCCCGTTCTGCCTTATCCGTCTGGTACTTTTTCACGTCTGCGGCAAGCTGCTCTGTCTTTTCTATGGCGGCATCCGCACAGTTTAAGATACCTGACAGCAGCTTTCTCTTTGCCTGAAAGGGCTTCTTTATTAGTTCTGTCTTTGAGAACTTCTTTTCCCCATATTCCTTTTCCGGTTTATCCGCAAAGGTACGGAATGTGTTGGCGATCTTCTGTCCGGCTTCCCTCATGCCTGTGCCGAAAGCGTCTATCTTTCCAATGCTCTTATCCACGTCTGCTATGGACTCCTGCACATTCTGGCGGATACCCTCTAACTTTTTCTTAATTCCAAGAAATTCTGCCACTTTGTTCAGGGCAGCTTTCCCTTTCTGCTTTGCCGCCGTCACGATTTCCCCTGCCTTTGCCTTGATCTCTGTCTTGACTTCAAACAGTTTTTCTTTCATGGCTTTGCAGTCCTGTTCCAGCTTGTTTACTGCCCTTTTGAGTGACTGTTTCAGCCCTTTCTCTGCCTCACGCTCTTCCATCTTATGAAGCTGGTTTTTAACTGTCGTAAGCTCATCTAAGACCGAATCCATCTTTTTCTCCATGACATCGACATACGCCGCCATTTCAAAGATGCTGTTTGCAGCCTCTTTCATATTGTTTTTACGGAGCAGATCGAGCAGCTCCATGAGATTTTTTTCCTTTGTAAGTTCCACGTTTGCTGTCATTTCCATTTTTCTTTTCCTTTCCGCAGGGCGGTTCCCCGCCCTGCCCCTTTCTGGTTACTGGTTCTGCCTATCGGAACGGCAGCGGCTCCCCGCTGGCTTTCATAAAGCCCCTGTCATCGGTCTGCATCTGCTGTGATGCACGCTCCTTTCCCTCCTGCACTGCCTGTTCCTTTGCCTGATGGTACGTCTCAAGCACCGCATCGTTGAGCTTTTCCCTGAACTCCTTTGTGATCGGGAAACAAACGTCCCTGTACCTGTTGCCTGCCTTATAGGACGGCATTGCCACGAACATTCCGTTCTTGCCCTCCACCACGCTTACATTGCCCACCGCAAAGCTGTCATTCAGCACGATGCTCGCAAGACCTACCATGTTGCTGCCCTCACGCTCAAAAGGCGTTACCCTTACCGTAAACTCCGGCTCGTCCGGCTCCTCCGCCTCCATCTTGACCTCTGCCTTTCCGGTCTGCTCCATTTCGTCATAGAGCTTTAAGATGTCGCTGTACAGTTCCTCACGGAACTCCTTCGTGATCGGGTTGCAGACGTCCTTATAGACCGGATTGTTGTGTTCGTCCCTCTCCTTTGTGCGGAAACTGGGCATAGACACGAAATTGCCCTTGCTGCCCTCAAGCACCGCTACATTCGTGACCTTGAAGCTGTCCCCGAACACGAGGGTTGCAAATGCCCGCACACTCTTTTCCGGGTTGTTTACTGCGTTCAACTGGATGGAATACTCCATAAGTTCCTCCTTTTCTGCCCCTTCTGGACGATGAAATATTATTTTGTTATCTGAACTGCCTTTCCTTTTTAAAGTGTCAGGCAGGTTCATTCTTCCGCTGGCAGGCTTTTCTCCGGCATACGGATAAAACAGGATAATTGTCCCAACTGCCCTAAATCCAAATCTGTTTTCCCATGAAGGTAATTCGCAAGGGTTATCAGGAAGCCGTCCTGCTCATAGTAAATCCATTCGTCCTGCCCTTCCTCTTTCACGACGGTTACTGCAAAATCAGGCAGATAGCCGTCCTCCTCCCCGTCATAATTGCAGTAAACGCCTTCATGCAGGTTCAGCCCCAGTTCCGGGATATGCACATGCCACCCGCTGATGACGATCTGGTAATCCTCATCGCTTTCCATGATGTCGTCCGGGACTTCCGCAAGCTGTTCCATCTCTGCAAGGATTTCCTCCACTTCCCCCAGTCTGTATGCTTTTTCCATAGACAATATCCTCCTTAATCCCTTTTACCTCACAAGGTTCCTGTTCCAACTGTTCCGGTGTGCATTTTCCTTTCAGCCATTGATGCACCGTGTCCACGAAGTTTTCTTCCGCATCATACAGAAATTCTTTATCCGCCCTGTCATAAATGACGGTCAGGAAATACAGCGGTTCAAGCTGCCCGTCTGCCATGTGACAGAAAAATCCCTCATGCACGTTGATTTCATGGCGTGGCAGATAGACATGGACGCCGCTGGTCAGCAGTATGCCGCCGTCCATTTCCGTCTGCCTGTCCGGTTCCGTCGGCTCGGCTTCACATCCCCGCAGAATGTCCTCTATCGTGCCAAACTGGTACTTCCTGCTGTTTTCTTCCATGCTATTCGCCCTCCTTGTAGATACAATGGTAAATCAGCCGCATTGTCCCGCTGTTCTCACAGGTCAGCAGGGTAAGCTCTGTTTCTTCCCCCTGTGCTTTCACGGAATTGTCATACGGTCCTACAACTTCCCATGAAACGACTTCATACAGGTACACGTTCCCTGCTTTGTCCATGACCTTTACCGTGTCCCCCTCTGAGAGCCTGTTCAGGTACTTGAAATAAGTGCCGTACCTGCTCCCCCGGTGTCCGGCAAGCACACAGTTCCCCATGCTCCCGACTGCCGCCGTGTCGGATATATGCCCGATCCCATAGGCAAGCTGTTTACTGTCTGCACCCTCCACAATGGGATATTTCAGGTCTAGGGCTTCTATCTCAATCAGACCAATCACATTACCGGACGAAAACAGGGCTGCATCCGCTTCACTAATGGAGGCTTCGGTATCCTCCGCCTCCGTTTCATTCTCTCTTTCCCTTTCTTCCTCTTTTTCATCATCCTCTATCCGCTCCTGTTCCACGTTTTGTTCAAACTGTTCCATCAGTTCATTTGTCTTTTGATTTCCGTAGAAATGATAGAAAAGTGGGACTGACATAGCTGCCAGTCCCGCCGTAATGAATATTGCTGCCAAGATTTTACGCATCATCTTCCCTCCTTTCCAGACGGAAAGCAATGGTAAGTTCCCGGCTCCGCTACCCTTGCATTGTCCTGTGTTTCGCAAAGGTCCACATCTTCGGTCTTTCCGTTCTCCAAGTCTAACTGCACGTTCAGCTCATTCAAACGTGCCACTTTCTCATTCAGTTCCTCCTCCTGTGTAAAAGGCTTTTCGTATTCCTGCCTTGACTGCTCCATGTCACGCTGGTACTGCTCGATGCGCTTTTCCAGTTCCGGTATATTGACCTGTATGCCGTGGCAGAGGTTTTCCAGCTTTACCATGTTTCCCACGGGGCTTGTGGAAAGCTCCGCCTTGTAGTCGGTCTTTCCCCGCAGCACCATGTTGTTTACCCCGATGAAGTTCTTTTCCACCAGAAGCTCAAACCCCTTGAAACTGCCGATATGGGTGGTTTCCCCGGTCTTGCACTGGCTGACCGCCTGCAGCATGAATGTCCCGCCGTCTGTGCGCTCCGTGAATTTCGTGCTTTTCCCGGCAACGTCCACGGTAATCGCAAAGTCCGGCTCCGCAATGAGCGCCGCCTCCGCTGTCTTTGTGTCCTCACGCACACAGGCTAATTTCTCTGTTGCCGCCTTAATCAGCTTCGGGTAACGGATCATGAAGTTGTCCTGTAAGGAATACCGCTGGCTGTCATAACTGCTTTTCAGCATTTTCAGCCGCTGCACGTCGTTTTCAAGCTGCATCTTTTCCTTTATCAGTGGGTTTCCTGTCGCCACGGCTTTTATCTCCGCATAGGAAAGGGTAGCCTCGTCAATGTCCTCACAGGTTCTTGACACTGCCCTGCTTGTCATCACCTGCGAGATGAAGCGCTGCTTGTTTTCCACCAGCGACCATGAGTACGCATCAAATGTCCCTTTTGTGACATAACGGTAGATTGCGACCTCATCATTCTCATTGCCCTGCCTTACGCCACGCCCCTCACGCTGCTCAATACAGGAGGGCTTCCACGGGCAGTCAACATGATGCATCGCCGTAATGTGCGCCTGCACGTTTACGCCCGTCCCGCACTGGTCCGTGGAACCGATCAGTATCTTCTTTTTGCCGCTCCTCATATCCTTGAAGAGCGCCTCCCGCTGTGCATCGGTCTTTGCGTCGTGTATGAAGGAGATTTCCTCCGCTGGGATACCCTGTTTTACCAGTTCGGTTTTCAGGTAGTTGTAAATGTCGAACTGCCCGCCGTTTTTTATGCGCTCCGCCCAGTCAGGCGTCCATGTTGTTTTTGGTGTGCCGATGTCCGAGAAAATAAGCTGGCAGCCGATTTTACCGTCCCTGTTTCCGGCAAAATATTCGGCTGCCACGTTCGCTGCTACCTTATTCAGTTTCCCGTCCGGGTTGTTCGGCGCATCCAGTTCCAGAAGCCTTGCGTCCGTCCCTAAAAGCCTTGCCTCCCCCGTTATCTTTAAGAAATTGTCCTCTTTCGGATCAACGCCGCCCCCGTGAATCCTTTCCGCACGTTTCGCAAATTCTTCCATGACCTGCTTCACATACCAGTCCGGCTCGCTCTCCACGATGATCGGCTTGCCTTCCCTCAGTGCGGGAACCGGGAGATTCAGCATATCCGCAGTCTGCACGTCCGCCACCTCACGGAATGAGGTCATAAGCTCCGGCACGTTTGTAAACTTGTTGAAACGGCTCTTGAACTTAAACCCGCTGCCTTCCACGGTCAGCTCCAGTGCGGTTGTCACTTCCCCGAAGTTTGCCGCCCATGAGTCGAAATGGTATATCCCCATGCGTTCCAGTGTCCTTTTCTGCAAATAGAGCTGCATCACATACAGTTCGCACATGGTATTGCTCACCGGGGTTCCGGTTGCGAACACGATGCCCCTGCCGTCGTTGATTTCATCAAGGTACTGGCATTTCAGGTACATGTCCATTGCCTTCTTGGAACCAGTGCTGGATATGCCCGACACGTTGTTGATTTTGGAGAAAATCGACAAATTTTTAAAATGATGCGCCTCGTCCACCATGACAGAATCAATGCCCAGTTCCTCAAACGTGATCAGGTCATCCTTGCGGCTTTCCTCTGTCAGTTCCTTTAGCTGTTCGTCCAGCTTTTTCTTCTGTGCCTCCATCTGCTTGATGGTCCACTGCTCCCCCTTTTCCGCCTTGATCTCATCAATCGCAAAGGAGATTTCCTGTATCTGGTCCTGCAGCATACGCTCTTTCCGTTCCTTTGAGATCGGTATCTTCTCAAACTGCGAGTGCGACATGATGATGCAGTCATAGTCCCCGGTTGCGATGCGGGACACAAACTGTTTCCTCCTGCTCTTCTCAAAGTCACGCTCCGTTGCCACAAGGATATTTGCGGACGGGTACAGCCGCATAAACTCCCCCGCCGTCTGCCCCACGATGGACTTCGGCACCACGATGACATTCTTGTTGGCAAGTCCGAGCCGCCGCTGTTCCATACATGCCGCCATCATGGTAAATGTTTTCCCTGCCCCTACACAATGCGCAAGCAGCGTGTTCCCGCCGAGAAGCACCCTTGCGATTGCGTTTTTCTGGTGGTCACGCAGCTTGATTTCCGGGTTCATTCCGGGGAATGTCAGGTGTGAGCCGTCATACTCCCGCAGGCGGATATTGTTGAATGTCTCATTGTAATAGTCCACATATTTCTGCCGCCGTTCCTGGTCCTTGAATATCCAGCTTTTGAACGCCTCCTTCATCTGGTTCTGCTTTTCCCTTGCAAGCATGGTTTCTTTCTTGTTTACCTCATAATGGTACTTTCCGCCTCCGTCATCTATCCTGTCACGGACTGTCACGGTACGCAGGTTTAAGGTTTCCTCAAAAATGGAATAGGCGTCAATCCGCTTCGTGCCGTAAGTCTCCGTTGCGGCAACGGAATGGTTGTCATGCCTTTTTCCGTCAATGAACCAGTTCATGTTGTAGGTGTTGAGCTTTACCTGTATCCCTGAATTTGTGTACTGTGTGCGGACTGCCCTTGCACGATATGGTGTTTTCAGAAGCTCATAGATGAACTCCTCATAATCCTGCGGCTCAATCCATGTGGTTCCGATACGCACGTCGATTTCAGACGCATCAAGGCGTTCCGGCTGCACGTTTTTCAATGCTTCCGTATTGACACCGAACAGCTCCGGGTTCTCCTTTCGGTACACTTCCGCAATCCTCAGCTTGTCACGCACGTTGCCGGACAGGTATTCGTCCGCCGTTTTCCATCCCGTGTTCAGGTTGTTGGGATTGTATTCCGTGGGTTCCAGATACACAAGCCCCTCAAGGTCTTTTAAGAGTACCGACCGCTTTACTTCCGCCTCCGCATCCGGGGAGAGTGTGCTTCCTTCCGACAGGCTTTCTATCTCCTTGCTGATGTCAGGCTCATAAATGCTTAACATGAACGGGATATTGACCGTCCCGAACTCATTGACGGACACATTCAGCGCCTCCACCGCCGTTTCCACACGCTCCACCTGATTCTTCGCACGGATCGTCTGTTTGTAGAACATATCCGCCTTTTCCACCTTTCCGTCCTCGTCCACGACCTCAAGGGAACATAAAAGCGGGTAATCCGCATCGTCACGGAACGCCTGCTGGCTCCCCCTCCCGGTCAGCGGTCCGTATTTTTTCACATAGGCATCGTACCTGTCATTTAGTAATTTCTGCTGTGCAGCCAGTTCCTCGCTGCTGCACCCTTCCGTCTGTATGAAGATTAGCTGTCTTGTGATTGTGCGGATTTCGTCCATGCCCTTTATGCGTTCCTCCGCCGTTGCCGACACTTCCTTGCGGTACATGACGGAATTTTCACGGTAGTAGAGTTTTCCGTCCACAAAGGTATAGGTGTAATTCTTCACGTCGGGATCAGCCTCGATGATGTCCTCCGTGTTTTCCTCCTCCGCCGCAAGCTCCGCAACATCGGTGATCCTGCCGGAAAGCTGCCCTACTGCTGTTTCCAGTGCGGATTTTAAGTCAAAATTCTCGTCATGGTTGATGCAGCTTGTGTATTTGCTGCCGTTGCCGAACATGCGTGTATCGTACTCCATTGTTCCAAGCATCATCTCCGGGTGCCCCGCAAAATAGGAATTGACCGCAATGCCGTCCTCCGTCCTGCCAAGATGCACCCAGTCCGGCTCCGTCACGATCTTGCGCTCCCTCTTTTGCAGAAATATGATGTCGCTTGTGACATCGGTTCCCGCACTGTCCTTAAAGGCTGTATTGGGGAGGCGGATTGCGCCGAGCAGCTCCGCCCGTTCCGCAAGGTACTTCCTTACGGAAGGATTCGCCTTGTCAAGCGTCCCCTTGCTTGTAATAAATGCCACAATGCCGCCCGGTCTGACCTTATCCAGCGCTTTCGCAAAAAAATAATCATGGATACGGAAGTTGTGCTTTGCGTACTTTGCGTCATAGAGCTTGTAATCGCCAAACGGCACGTTGCCCACCGCAACATCGAAAAAGTTGTCAGGGTACTGCGTTTCCTCAAATCCCCTTACCTTTATCTGTGCTTTGGGGTAGAGCAGCTTTGCGATCCGCCCGCTGATGTCGTCCTTTTCCACGCCGTAAAGCCTGCTGTCCTGCATGGTTTCCGGTAATGTCCCGAAAAAATGACCGACGCCGAGCGCCGGCTCTAAAATAGTCCCTTTACGGAAACCGAATTTATCCAGTGCGTTATAAACTGCCTGCGTGATGACGGGGGAAGTGTAAAATGCCGTGTTGACTGTCTCCCTTGCGTCCTCATATTCCGACGTGGAAAGAAGCTCTTTCAGTTCCGCATATTCTTTCTGCCAGTCATTATTCCTTTCGTCAAAAGCCTGTGCGATACCGCCCCATCCCACATACCTTGCAAGCACCTTCTGTTCTTCCGGTGTGGCTGTCCTGTCCTCATGTTCGATCTGCTTCAACAGCCGGATTGCCTCCACGTTCCACTGGTATCTTGTTTTCGGTCCGCCCTTTGGCAGTTCAGCCTCCTCAAAGTGGAAGTTCCCTTTCCGCTGCCTGTTCCGCAGGCTGGTGAGTTTGTCATCAAACTGCTTTTCCAAAGCAGACATCTTTTCATACGGCAGCTTTGCAAAATCTCGCAGGTATGCCGACATCCGTATCTCCCCGGTAAACATCTGCGCTTTTATCAGATATTCCATAATGGAATAAAGCTGTTCATAGGTTGCAGAAAATCTCTCCCGCTCCCCGTCCCGGCTCTTTAAGTCCACCATAAAGGCATCCCTGTTCTGGATATACTCCACAAGACCGTAAGCGTTGTTGTGGTATGCCTTTGTCTGTTCCTTATCTTCCAGATGGTTTATGGTACGGTTTAAGAAATTCAGCTTGTCCTCTTTTGGCAGGCTGCTTTCTGCCACCATCTGCAAAAACGGCTGGTATGGCACGACTGCGGAACATTTTGTCAGGTAGGTTTCCAGCGCATCACGCAGGTCGCCGTCCATTTCCTCCACCTGCCGCAGCGCTTCGGGGAACAGACTGCCCGCAGCGGGCTTTGCCACGCTCCCGTCAGGGTTTATTACTTCCCCCTCCACACGCTCTG
>ERZ777305.3335-NODE-3335-length-11286-cov-2.671000_pt1 | contig 11286 bp, 8 predicted proteins | sample MGYA00374965_ERZ777305 | MGnify/ENA primary metagenome ERZ777305 (study PRJEB29328, sample SAMD00013331) | mouse gut metagenome | study: EMG produced TPA metagenomics assembly of the Metagenome analysis of fecal microbiota from mouse which was promoted...
CCCGCAGCTCCCGCTCATAGGGGTAGCGGAACTGCCGCACCAGCAGCGCCCGGCCCTCGCCGTCCAGGGCCAGCACGCACACGCCGCCGGGGTGGTCCACCACCTCCCGGATGGCCTCCTGCCCGTTGGGCAGGCGCACCACGTCCCGGCGGATGTGGAGGATCTTTCCGTCAAAAATTTTCTCGCTGGACAGCGTCTTTTCCGTCAGCTCCATCGCCTTACGCTCCTTCCTCACTGCTCTGCGGCTGATTCTCCGATTCGGCGGCATCCGCCGGGTCCTCCAGGTCCTCCGGGGTCAACAGGTCTGTATACACGGCGCTGACGCCCCCCTCCAGCTGCCGGAGGGCCGTCTCCGGGTCGTTGACCGTGTGGGTGTAGACGGCGACGCCGTACTCCTGGGCGATGGGGGCGTAGGCCTCCCGCCACCAGTGGCTCCACATGGTGACGCCTAAAATGCCGTTTTCCTGGCAGAAGGCGGCCTTCTCCCGGAAGGCGTCCTCCGTCTGGGCGAAGCCCTCGCTGTAGAGGGTATAGATGTAGTTGGGGAAGTGGTGGACAGTATCCACCACCCGGAACATCAGGGGACTGTAGACCTGGATCACCATCCGGTCAAAGAGGTAGCTGAGCCCCAGCTCCTCCGCGTCTTGGAGCATGGCCTCGAACTCCAGAGTGACGATCTCCGCGTCCAGAAACTTTGTGTCCGTCACAACGCAGATGTCCGGGTGCTCCTCCATGAGAAGCAGCAGGTCCCGGAAGGACAGGGGCGTGTACTTGTGCAGAATGGGCCTGGCCAGAAACTCCTTGAGCTCCGGAATGCTGGTCTCGCTGATGCCGGACTGCCAGCCGGCCCGCCAGTCGTGGCGGAGCACCACCTGGTGGTCCCGGGTCAGCCGCAGGTCCACCTCGAACACCCGCACCCCCTTGTCGTACTGGGCCTGAAAGCCCTCCAGGCAGTTGAGCACCGTCACGCCGTCCACCGCGCCCATGCCGTGGGTGATGAGCTGCGCGCCGGAGAGGATCTCCGGGCCTGTCCGCTCCCCGGCCGGCTTCGCCTTCTCCGGCACGGCGGGGTCCCGGGCCTCCCCGGGCTCGCCGCTCTGGGTCCCGCCGGGGTCCTCCGCCTGGCCGGAAGGCGCGTCCTCCTCCCCGGAGAGGACGGCCGCGTCCGGTTCGCCGCCGGCGGCCCCGGAGAGCAGCAGGCCGGCCAGGCCGATAAACTCCAGCGCCGCAATGGCCAAAAGCAGGTAAATCAGGTTGGAATACTTCCCAAATCGCCTCATAGGAACCTCACATTGATTTCTGGTAATTTAAGCCGTTTTGCTCGCCGCTGTAAACAGCGGCAACCGCAAAGCATGGCACATATTCCTTCCGATCTTTCGGTTCGGAAGGAATATCTTAATTTATAATAGTATACCATGGCGCGGGGGAAATTTCCACAGTTTCTTTCCGGTTCCACCAGGTTCTCAATAGGAGCTGATGTCCAGGGAGGGGTCGTCCTCCCCCTTCTCGATGGAGCATATCACCATGTCGTACTGGAGATCGTCGCTGACCTTCACATGGACCCGCTCCCCGGCCCGGCGGCCCAGCAGCGCCCGTCCCACCGGGGACTCCTTGCTGATGAGGCCCTTGCCGGCGTTGGCGCGCAGGGTGGTGACGAGCCGCAGGGTCATCTCCCGCTGGAGCTTCTCGTTGAACACCACCACCCGGTCGAAGAGCCCCACCTCCTCGCCGCCGGAGGCGGTGGAGATCACCTTGGCCGTGCGGATCATCCGCTCCAGGTAGCGGATGCGGCTCTCGTTCCGGTTCTTCTCCTGCTTGGCGCACTTGTACTCAAAATTCTCGCTGAGGTCCCCGAAGGCCCGGGCGGTCTGCACGTCCGCGATCAGTTTCGGGCGCAGCTCCCGGATCCGGTAGTCCATCTCCTGGCGCATTTTCTGAATGTCGATCTCTGTCAGCTCGTCGTACATGGTTCCAATCCTCCCCGTTTTATGCCGGCATGCCGCCTTTTTTCAGTATACCGCAGGCGGCGGAAAAAGGACAGCGCTCCGCCAAATTTTTTCTATAAATTCTGTACAAAACCACTTGACATTTCAATGAAGCTGTGGTATATTTTAACATTTAGACAGTTCCAAGGAAACCAACAAGGAGGTACGGTCCCATGTACAGCGCAGCCTGATCTGCGGGATGCAGCTTGACAGACGTGATCGTAGAACTTGGTTTCCTTCAGCGTCCGGTTCCCTTTTCACACGAGAGCAGCGTGGATATCGTATCCGAGAGGGGCGCGGCCCCGGCAGATGACTGACTGGTCGTAGGGCAAAAGTGGCAGCCGCAGCAGGGAGACATATAGAAAGGAGGCTTTGATCTTGCCAATTGAACATGTGCAGTAGCCCCACGGTTGGTTTGCTAACTGTGGGGCTACTGCTATGTCCGGCGGAAAAATCCCGGTTGTCCTCCAACGGAAACTGTGGTACAATAGGGTAACTTCACAGGGAGGAGGACCTACTTTGGACACCTTTGACGGCATTGTATTGCAGGACTGCCCCCTCTGCGGCGGCGGCGGGATCCTGGAGGAGGAGGGGGGCTGGTGCCTGTACGTCCAGTGCCTGGACTGCGGCTGCCACACGGCGGAGCTGTCCTTCCGCACGGAGGAGGAGCGGCTGGAGATGGCCCGCCGGGCCGCCCGGGGCTGGAACCTGGGCAAGGTGATCTACCCCGGCCCTGGCGACTGACCTGCTGCGGCAGTCTGTTCGGCCCCTTGGAACGGGGAAAAATAAGGGAGGAACTGAGCGCATGAAGAAAAGACTTCTATCCCTCGCGCTGGCCCTGGCGCTGTGCCTGGGGCTGCTGCCAAGCGCAGCGCTGGCGGCGGAGGCCGAGCTGCCGGACTGGCAGTTTCTGTTCGCCGTATTCAAAAACGTGGACGCCGGCGGAAAGGACCAGAACGGCAAATCCGCCCGCGCAAAGTATTCCATGACCCAGGATGAACTTGACTTTATCAGGGAGGATGCCCAGGATTTCCAGGAGTACATGAACCAGGTGGGTGTGATGCAAGCCCATGTGGACGTGGTGGAGATCGACGCCCAGGTTACAGATTTGGACGAGTACAGCGGCGGGTCGTGGCTTTCGGACAATCAGGCGGCTCCTCTGCTGGAGGACACGGTTGATCTGGACCGATACGACCATGTTTTCTGCGTTGTCAGCCTAAATGAGCTTGACACGAAATGGCTGGGATTGACCGGCGCTCCATTTGAGAATGGCACCGGCCAAACGTGTATCAATCTTAGAAATCGGGATTACTGCTTGAATGTTCTGCGTTCCACAGAAAAAGAATTCCCGGAGAGCATGTATGTCCATGAATTCCTGCATTTTATGAATCAGCTGAGCGTAAAGTGGGGCAAGGAATACGGCTTACATGATATCAGGCTCAATTTTTACAAGCCGGATGACGACAATGGCGAGGCGTGCTACACAGATATTATTCTCAACCGGGCCAGGGGGGATGCCGGAACCGGCGTAGCCCCCGCCGCGTGGCGGTACCCGCCCCGCATACTTCGCACAACCAGTGAATTGACCGTCCCGTCCGGCGTTACCAGCATCGGACCGTATGCCTTCCAAAACCTTGCCAATCTGACGAAAGTGACCATCCCGGGCAGCGTCTCGGAGATTGGAAAGTACTCGTTCAGGAACTGTACCGGCTTAACCGAGGCGACCATCCTCTCCGGCGTTGCCGGCATTGGGGAGTGGGCGTTTGGATGCTATGGAGACCTCCAGGGGTCACTGGTCAAGGTATTTATTCCGGCCAGTGTGACCAGCATTGAATACGCCGCGTTTTGGAAGTCCGGCGTGAAGGAGGTCTACTACGGCGGCACGGAGGAGCAGTGGAAGGCTATCCGGATGGGGGAATTTAACAACGCCCTGACCAGCGCGACCATCCACTTTAACAGCCCCGAGCCCCAGCAGCCCGCCGGAGCCCGCTACGACCACCGGTGTGCCGCTTCACTGACGGATTGATTTTGTAAACACAGTCAAGACTGAGTGACGATGCATGTTATAAGAGGCCGCTCCCCCGCACTTTTCAGCAAAAGCGCGGGGGAGCGGCCTCTTTTGGGGCGCTTTACGGGGAGCCGTTGGCGGTCTCGGAGAACAAGCGCACCGCCTCCGGGATATCGGCCCCGGCGCCCACCTGCTGAAGCATGCGCCACCAGGCGTCCCGGGCCTCCACCCAGTTGGGCGCCGCCTGGCAGTAGCCGCCCATATAGGGGATAAAGCGGCTGTACTCCGCCATCATCGCGTCATTGGGATAGAGGTCCTCCATCTCCCGCACGGGCCAGAAGTTGGTGGCCTGGACGGCGCGGCCATACTGGCTGTCGCTGCCGGTGATATAGCGGATAAACTCCTTGGCCGCGGCCAGACGCTCCGCATCGCGGTTGTCGAACACGCCGAATCCCCAGATACCGTACTGGAGCTTGGGCTCCCCGCTGTCCGTGGGGAAGGTCATGGGCAGGATCCGAAAGTCCATATCCGGGTATTTCAGGGTCTGGAGCACCTCCAGAGCGCCGTTCCAGCAGAAGGCCATGGCCAGCTCCCCCTGGCAGAAGAGGTCCACCTCGCCGGAGCCGGAGAGCTCCGGCGCAAACGAGACGCCCTCCAGATTCCGCAGAAGCTCCAGCGCCCGGATATTCTCCTCGCTGTCAAAGGTGTAGCGGGTGTGGTCCTCGTCCGTAAACGAGCCGCCGTACAGATTCGTCACCAGAGCGCGGGTCCCCTGGTCGCCGGCCTGACTGCCGCAGTAGACGACGGCCGCCCGCTCCACCCCGTAGGCGCGCAGGGCCTCCACCGCCTGGACAAACCCCTCGGCGGACCAGGTGCGGCTCTCCTCGTCGATGTATTGCAGCGCGCCGGCGGCCTGGAACAGATCGTAGTTGACGGCCATGCAGTGGGCGCTCATACACAGGGGAAAGACGTAGTAGGCGCCGCTGTCGTGGCGGCAGGCGGTGCGCACGGAGTCGTAGATCTCCCCGGCGGCCTCCTCCGACCACAGGTCCGAGAGGTCCGCCATCAGCCCCCGCTCCCCCCAGTTGGACACCAGCCGCTCCGGGCTCTCCAGCACGAGGTCCGGGGCGGCGCCCTGGGCGATGGCCTCATTGATCCGGGCGTCGCCGGTGTCGTAGTCCAGACACTCCACGGAGATGTGGATGTTGGGGTGGTCCCTGCGGAAGCCCGCCAGCAGGCCGGAGAGGGCCGTGGGATTTCCCCAGTCCCCCACCGGGAAGGTCCACAGTGTCAGCTCTACGGCCTCCGCCTCCTCCGTCCCGCTGTCCGGGACCGGCTGGTTCCGGCCGCCGCAGGCGGTGAGCGCCAGCGCCGCGGCCAGCGACCAGGCGAGTATCTTTTTCATTCTAAAAAACCTCCCTGCATCCCCTATAAGCGAAACATAGTTTCGCGCAAAATTCTTTTTGGTTCTTTTTCTTTTAAGAAAAAGAACGGAAAAAACGGGAAAAACAGAAAAAGAACAGAAACCAGCCGGGCGCCTGTCACCTCTTCTCCCGCAGGTACCGCTCCAGCAGGGCGGCCACCTCGCCCAGGTCGATGGGCTTGGCGGTATGGGCGTTCATGCCGCAGTCCAGGCAGCGCTGGATGTCGTCGTAGAAGGCGTCGGCGCTGATGGCGATGATGGGGACGCCGGCGGCGTCGGGCCGGGTCAGGCCCCGGATGGCGGCGGCGGCCTCGAAGCCGGTCATCTCCGGCATGCGCAGGTCCATGAGGATGGCGTCGTACCAGTCCGGCGGGGAGCTCTGGAACTTCTCCAGGCACTTCAGGCCGTTTTCCGCCCAGTCCACCTCCAGCCCCAGGCTGGAGAGGAGCTCGCTGGCGATCTCCCAGTTGAGCTCGTTGTCCTCCGCCAGCAGCACCCGCCGCCCGGTGAAGTCCATGGGCTCCTCCCGCTCCGCCTCCGCGGGCGGACGGTCCTCCGTAAAGCGGCGCAGGCCGTAGTAGAGGCTGGAGCGGAAGAGGGGCTTGGAGATGCAGCCGGCCGCGCCCAGGGCGGGGGATTGGGCCTCCAGCTCCTCCCAGTCCCCGTCGAAGAGCAGCACCAGGGGGGCTCCCAGCTCCCCCAGGGCGGCGGCGGTGTCCCGGTGCTCCTCGGCCAGCAGCCAGTCCAGCAGGATGAGCTGGAAGCCCTGGCCCTCCTTCTGCCTGGCCTGGGCCAGCTCCAGGGCCTCAGCCCCGGTGGCGGCGCACTGGGCCTGGAGGCCGATGGAGGAGAGCAGCTCCCGGGCGGTCTCCCGGACCAGGCCGTCCCCCTCCGCCACCAGGACCCGCCGCGGGGACAGGCGCAGCTCCAGCTCCCGGATGTGGGAGCGCTCCAGGTCCAAAATCACGTGGAACTCGCTGCCCTGACCCGGGGCGCTCTCCACCTCAATGGCGCCCTGCATGGCGTCAATGATATGCTTGGTAATGGTGAGGCCCAGTCCGGCGCCCTGGGTCTTTTGCACCCTGGCGCCGTCCTCCCGGACAAAGGCGTCGAAGATCTTGGCCTGGAATTCCGGCTCCATACCGATGCCGTTGTCCCGGACGTAAAGATGGGTGCGGACGAAGCCGCCGCCCCTGGGGGAGTCCTCCTGGCGGAGGAGCATCTGGATGGCTCCGCCCTCGGGGGTGAACTTCACCGCGTTGCCCAGCAGGTTCAGCAGCACCTGGGTCAATCGAATATTGTCCCCCAGCAGGCTTTCGCAGAGGATATTCTGGGTGTACATGGTCAGGCGCTGCCCCTTCTCCTGGGCCTGGGGCTGGATGATGGCCCCGGCGTTGGAGACGATCTCCCGCAGGGAGACGGGCTCGGCGCTGAGGAGCAGGCTGCCGCTGCCCATCTTGGACATGTCCAGCATGTCGTTGATGAGCCCCAAGAGGTGCCGGCTGGAGACGCTGATCTTCCGCAGGCAGGAGCGGACCTGGGCGGTGTTGTCCAGGTTGGCGATGGCCACGGAGGTCATGCCCATGATGCCATTCATGGGGGTGCGGATGTCGTGGCTCATGTTGGAGAGAAATTCGCTCTTCACCTGGCTGGCCCGCTCGGCGGAACGGCGGGCGCTGTCGGCGGACTGCCTGGCCTCGTCCAGATCGCGGATCTGCTGCCGCGTCAGCCGGAAGTAGCGCCAAAACACCAGCAGCAGGGCCGCTAGAATCAGCGCGCAGGCGGCCAGGGAGGCCGCTGTCCACCGGTAGCCCAGGCTGGCGATGGTCTCGTCCAGGGCGCCGTAGGACATGTGGAGGATCAAATACCACTCGGAGTTGGGCAGGCCGGTGCAGTAGAGGTTCTGCCGCTGGCCGGACACGGAGATCTCGCTGGTGTAGTCCCGCCCGGCGTCCATGGCCGCCGTTAGCTCCGCGATGTACTGCTCCGGCTCCTTCCCCGCGGCCCGCTGGTAGGTCCGGGCCACCCGGTCGAAGTAGTTCGTTCCATCCTCCGGCCGGCCGCTGTCCAGCAGGATGCTGCCGTCCCGGCGGATGATGAGGTAGTCCACCAGGGAGCGGTCCACGTTGAGGGCCAGGGTGTCGCTGAGGTAGCTGGTGGGCAGGGCCGCCACCAGGGCCAGGCTGCTGCTGCCGTCCTCCATGCGGTAGGGGGCGGGCACGCCCATCATGACAATCGAGCCGCCTTCGGCGTCGATGCCGGCGCCGACCTGGGCCTCCCCCCGCTGGAGGGAGGCCAGAAAGGCCTCCGGCATCCCGGGCTGGATGTGGGAGCCGTAGATCATGTCAAACTCCCCGAAGCTGCTGCAAAAGGCCAGGTAGGAGAAGCCCCGGGACCGGGCGCTGCGGGTCAGAGCCACCCGGGCGGCGGCGGCGCCGTCGTAGCGTTCCGGCGGCGCGGAGTCCACCAGCGCCCCCACCTGGCTCAGCCGCAGCTCAATGGTGGTGCCGAAGTGGGTGGCGATCTGCTCGCTCATGCCGGACATGTAGAGGACGCCCAGATCCGTAATCGCCTGGGCCCCCATGGCCCGGGTCTGCGCGGTCAGAACGGAGAATACAACAACGCAGAACAGCGAGACCAGCGCCAGGCTGGCCTTTAAAAACCACGTCGTTCTGTTCTTCATTGCCATTCCTCCCCTGCAAAGCGCATAATCCCGGCGGCAGTATAGAAAACGCGCGCAGCATCCCCAATATAGCTGCTATTATAGCGTATACGGGCGGCATTTTCAAGGGAGACCGGAAAAAATCACTTTTCCCGTTCGTGTTGATGGAGGATACCTTCGGCAATCTTACCAATTTACATCTTGCGCTGTGCGGACAGATATCGTATAATCGGAATAAGCAATTGGAACAATTGGACTTTCTGGAGATTGTAGTATGGAAGAGAAGACGGCAAATGGCAGGAACGAAATCATAGCGCTGCCGAAAGAAAAGTGGAAAGGTACGACGATACCGTTGGTGACGAGAAGCGACAGCTACTATGACCTGGAAATGCGTCAGCTGGACAGCAGCGGATGTACCGTCTCCCTGACCAGGAAACAGGCGGAAGAGGAGATCGTTCATACGCCTGAAGAATATGATTTCCCCGATTCGTTGTATCAGGAGCACTGGGAGAACGCAGAAGCCTTTGGCATTGTCGGCGAGGACGGAGACCTGCTGGCCTGCATTGAGGTATGTCCGGAGGAGTGGTCGAACCGGCTTATGGTTACAGAGCTATGGGTGTCCGATGGGCTTCGCCGTCAGGGGATCGGGAAGCGGCTGATGGATAAGGCGAAAGAAATTGCCGCAGGCCAAAACCGGCGCGCCGTCATTCTGGAAACGCAGTCCTGCAATACGAACGCTATCGATTTCTATCTTCACGAGGGATTTGAACTGATTGGTTTTGATACATGCTGTTACACAAACAATGATATTGGCAGACGAGAGGTAAGGATCAATCTGGGGTACTTTTTTCATAGGGACGCGCGGAGGTGTTAAGAAGCTGTACGCATAAGCGCTCAGCGCTTATGCGTACAGCTTCTTCTAGCTTGATCCCTACGGAAAAGCTGTAGGGAACCCGCCCCGCCCACTCACCCCAGCCAGGTCTGGAAAAACCGCCAGGCGTTGCCGAAGAGGATGCCCTCCGCCGTCTCCGCCGGGACGCCCCGGCCGGTGAGGAATTCGTAGAGCTCCGGGATCTTCTCCGGGGCGTCCAGGTCCGGATGGATATCCGTGCCGTCGTAGTCGGACCCCAGGGCCAGGCACTCCCCCGCCCCCAGCTCCAGGAAGCGGCGGACGTGGCGGAGGAGGTCCTCCCGGTCCCCCCGGCGGTCCTCCGAGAGGAAGCTCTGGGCGTAGTTGAGGCCGATGAGCCCGCCCCGGGCGGCCATCTCCCGGATGAACTCGTCCGGCAGGTTCCGCCGGTGGCCGCAGACGGACCGGGCGTTGGAGTGGGAGGCCACGAAGGGCTTTTTCGCCGCGGCCAGCAGGTCCTCGAACCCCCTGTCGTTGAGGTGGGACACGTCTGCCACCACCCCCAGCCGCTCCATCTCCGCCACCGCCTCCCTGCCGAAGGCGGTGAGGCCGCCGGGGGTGTCATGGGGCCGTTCCAGGTCAGCGTCAGCATCCGCCCCCCCGCCTCCCGGATGGCCCGGACCCGCTCCAGCTGTCCCGCCAGCACCGCGCCCCCCTCCACGGTGAGGATGGCGGCGTTTTTCCCCTGGGCCCGGGCCCGCTCCAGGTCCAAAAAGCTCCGGCAGGGGAGGATTCGGTCCCGGTTGGCCTCCATCTGCCGGCAAAAGCTGGCGTGATAGCGGTCAAAAAAGCCGATGGCCTCCCGGCCCCGCAGCTGGTCCGGGACAAAGATGGCAAAGCACTGAACCCAGAACCGCCCGGCGGGCAGCCCGCCCAGGGACAGGTGGTAGCCGGGGTTATCCAGGGTGTCTCCGCCGGAGTCCTCCTCCCACTGGTCCCGGGTCAGGGTGTCGCAGTGGAGGTCGATGACCCCCGCAGGCGGGCAGACGGGGCGCTGTCCCCTCTTCGCCAGATGTTCCATAACAAGCTCCTTTTCATTTTATTGTATAACAATCTATGCCGCCGGGCGGCGCTGTAGAGATCAGCCGCTGCTCCGGAGGTTTTTTAGCACTCTGTAAAATAGAGTGCTAATGTTTACAGTTTCGTCATACTCTGTTCATAATTACCCTGCATGATAAGGGCAATATTTCAGGGCCCCCGGCGGTTTTCCGGCCAGGGAGTCACTTTTACAGGAGGAAACGACAGCAATATGGCCAAGAAAGAATTCAAGGCGGAATCCAAGCGCCTGCTGGACCTGATGATCAACTCCATCTACACCCACAAGGAGATCTTCCTCCGGGAGATCATCTCCAACGCCAGCGACGCCATTGACAAGCTCTGCTACAAGTCCCTGACCGACGAGAACGTGGGGCGCAAGCGGGAGGACTTCCGCATCACCGTCCACGCCGACCCGGAGAGCCGTGTGCTGACCGTCAGCGACAACGGCATCGGCATGGACGCCGGAGAGCTGGAGAACAACCTGGGCGTCATCGCCTCCAGCGGCACCTACCAGTTCCGCCAGGAGGTGGGCGCCGGGAATGAGGACGTGGACATCATCGGTCAGTTCGGCGTGGGCTTCTACTCCGCCTTCATGGTGGCGGACCGCATCACCGTGGTGACGAGGAAGTACGGCCAGGACCAGGCCCACCGCTGGGAGAGCGACGGGGCCGACGGCTATACCATCACTCCCTGCGAGAAGGACGCCGTGGGTACGGACATCATCATGCATATCAAACCCGACGGGGAGGACGAGAACTACAGCGAATTTTTGCAGGAGTACACCCTGCGCAGCCTGGTAAAGAAGTACTCCGACTATATCCGCTGGCCCATCCGCATGGAGGTGACCAAGTCCCGGAGGAAGGAGGACTCCCCGGAGGACAAGCCCGAGTACGAGGACTACAAAGAGGAGGAGACCCTCAACAGCATGGTGCCCCTGTGGCAGCGGCGCAGGAGCGAGGTCTCCAAGGAGGAGTACGAGAAGTTCTACCAGGACAAGTTCAACGACTACACCCCGCCCCAGTCCTATCTCACCATCTCCGCGGAGGGCCAGGTCTCCTACAAGGCCCTGCTCTACATCCCCGCCCGGCCCCCCTTTGACTACTACAGCGCCGACTATGAGCGGGGCCTCCAGCTCTACTCCGCCGGTGTGATGATCATGGACAGGTGCCAGGACCTCATCGGCGACCACTTCGGCTTCGTCAAGGGCGTGGTGGACTCCCCGGACCTGAGCCTGAACATCTCCCGGGAGCTGCTCCAGCA
>ERZ777305.3336-NODE-3336-length-11276-cov-3.013011_pt1 | contig 11276 bp, 10 predicted proteins | sample MGYA00374965_ERZ777305 | MGnify/ENA primary metagenome ERZ777305 (study PRJEB29328, sample SAMD00013331) | mouse gut metagenome | study: EMG produced TPA metagenomics assembly of the Metagenome analysis of fecal microbiota from mouse which was promoted...
CTATCTGGTCCGGTTCGACGGGCTGAAGCAGGCGAGAAATATTTCCGCGGGTTATTTTGCCAGGGGGCATGAAAATGCGGGGCGGAGAAATTACGCAGGGCAGGACAGAGCTGCGGGCGGGAGTGCCGCTGCGGAACCGGCGCAGACAGGAAGAGAAACGGCAGGTGCGGCCGGAAAAGTGATGGCGGAGCATAAGGCCGGCCAACCGGTAAAAGATGCAGAAACGAAAGAAGAGGCGAAAGAGGAGGTACGGGACAAGGCCGGAGAGGCAGGTATTAAGAGAGCCGAAACGGCGGTACGGACTGCGGATATCCGGCAGACCGCAGGCACAGTACGGGCAGCGGGCAAAGCAGATACGGGGCTGCAGCAGCCGGGGACAGCAGAAACAGGGGAGGAACGGGGAACGACAGGAGCTGCAGAAGCTGTGAAGGAACCGGAAGCAATCAGGGCAGCACAAGCTGGGAAGCGGCCGGAAGCGACAAGGGCAGCAGAATTGCCGGACATAAAAAGGGAGACGGCAGGCGGCTTCAAAACCGCTGCAGCGGCTCGAACAGCAGGAAAAGCAGAGAGAAGGCACGAAGCACCGAGGGCAGCAGAGGCAGGGAGAGAGCCGGAGGCACCGAGGGCAGCACAAACGAAGAGAGAGCCGGAAGCACCGAGGGCAGCACAAACGGAGAGAGAGCCGGAGGCACTGAGGACAGCACAAACGAAGAGAGAACCGGAGGCACTGAGGACAGCACAAACGAAGAGAGAACCGGAGGCACCGAGGGCAGCAGAGGCAGAGAAAGAGCCAGAGGCACTGAGGGCAGCAGAGGCAGAGAAAGAGCCGGAGGCACCAAGGGCACCAGAGGCAGAGAGAGAGCCGGAAGCAATGAGGGCAGCAAAGGCCGAGAAGGGGCCGGAAGAAGCAAATGCAGATGCGGCAGAAGGCAGAGAGAAGACCGCCGAAGCAGGGCGAAAAAAAGCCTCTGAAGCCGTACAGACCATCATCAAAGCGGTAGTTGAACGGAAACTTGCCAGGGTTAAAAAAACGGCAAGAGCATTGGAAAAAGAGCCTTCAGCAGCATCTTTGATAAAAAATACCGCTCCCGGGGAAAAAGAAATCCGTACCGCTGGCGAAGTGCTTCCCACAGCCGCTCATTCCCCATCCGGAAAAGCAAAAATTTCCGACGCGCAGGCGGCCCGTCTGAGGGAGCTGAAGGAAAGCAGTCCGAATCTCTGGAAGCGCGACGAGGTTCCGCATAGCGGCTGGAGCTGCAATGGGGTGTCCGATCTGGGCGCGCCGGTCGGAATCTGCGAGATGTGCGGTTATCAGATTATCCGATACGCTCATCACATGGAGCATCCGCAATACCGGAGTCTTATTGCAGGCTGCGTCTGTGCGGGCCGGATGGAGGGCGACATCACGAGAGCAAAGCAGCGCGAAGCTGAATTTAAGAATCGGCAGGCAAGACGTATCAGCTTTTTCGGAAGAAAGTGGAAAAATTCTAAAAAAGGTAATGAATATCTGAAAATAGATGACCATGTGATCGTGCTGTATCACAACACAAAAAATGCGGATCACTGGAAATATGCGATTGACAACCAATTCTGCAGGAATGCTTACGCAACGAGGGAGAGGGCGGTTGCAGGGGCATTTGAAGCCATGGAGCGGTTTCGGTCAAAAGGATAAACAACAGGGAGGTATCTGCTGTGAAGATAAAATATTTTGATATCGGATTGAATCTTTTCTGCAGGCAGTTTTCCGATCCGGAAAAAGTGCTCCGTGATGCGGCGGATTGCGGCGTAGCCTGCATTTTAACCGGTACAGACCGGAAAGAAAATGAAAAAATCAATGCGTTTATCCGGGATCATGCGGCCTGGGGAACTGTCGGCATCCATCCGCACAATGCCGATTCTGCAAGACAGGAAGATTTTTTGCGGATGGAGGAGCTTGCAGCGGAAAATAGCAGGATCGTTGCCATCGGAGAATGCGGCTTGGACTACGACCGCATGTTTTCAACAAAGGAAAATCAGATCCGCTGTCTGGAAAAACATATTGTTCTTGCCGAAAAACTGAACAAACCGCTGTTTTTGCATGAACGGTCGGCGGCGGAGGATTTTGCGGCGCGGTTAAAAAAACATCCGGAAATCTGCAGGCGTTCGGTCGTGCATTGCTTTACCGGGGACAGGCAGACGGCAGAGCGCTATCTTTCCATGGGTTTCTGCATCGGAGTGACCGGATGGATCTGTGATGACCGGCGCGCAGGAGCTCTTCGCGATGCAGTGCGTATTATTCCGCCGGACAGAATTCTGCTGGAGACGGATGCGCCGTATCTGACACCGCATGGTGTTCCGGGGCTTTCGCGGACGAATGTTCCGGAAAATATCGTGTATGTGGCAAGGGAACTGGCAAAATATATGAAGATATCGGAGGAGACGCTGATCCGAGCAGCGAGGGAAAATACGGAGCGGATTTTCGGGATTTCCGCAGATTCGCTGTAAATGCGGGGGCGTATTCGCTGATCAATCCGGTATTCACTGATCTGTCTGTTGGACAGCCCCTTACAGCGCCTTGCAGAGCACTGGCTCGCCCTCTTTTGTTTTTCCGCTTTTTTCAAAGCCGGAGCGAAGATAAAAGGGGATTGCGCGTCTTTCCGGCTCGAGCCGGACAAATAAGACGCCAAGCCTCCGGGCGTGCTGTTCCGCCAGGCCGTAAGCGGCTGTCCCCAGCCCGCGGTTCCTCTGCGGCGGGGCAATATAGAAGTTATTAATAAAGCACAGCTGCTTATCAGTATAAATCGTGTAGGAGATAAAGCCGATCCCAATCCCGTCCTGCTCGATGCTCATAATAAAATGGGGAGCTTCTTTGCTTCGGGTTTGGTAGAGCAGCTGGGCGTTCAGCTCTTCGTCATACAAATCGGCAATTTCCTGCGCCAGTTCCTCCGGCGGACATACCTCCGTGTAATACTGCTCGTATAAAGCATTCAGCCTGTCCATATCGTCTTTTTCTTCTAAATGAAAATTTCTTAATTCAAGCATTTCAATCTCCGTTTTTTTTTACTGTTTTTTCTGAACATGCGTACCGCCCGGAGTGTACCGTATAACCGTAAAGTTATATAACCTGGTTTCCGATGCCTGCTTGATATATATCTGTTTTGTCTCTATAATTTGTTTTGTCCCTATATTTTTCGCAAATTTTAATTGCACCGGTTATAAGGAATTCAGCAGTTTCGGGATATTCTTTTTCAACATCCTTTATGAGCTGCCTATTATGTAAAACTTTATCTTATTTTTAATTATTTATGCATTTTATAAGCGGTCAGTTCTTTGAGTTCCGGTTTTTTGCAGAAGTTTTTCCAAAAATCAATCTCCGGAATTTTTCTGAAATTTATTATAAGCGTCTCTTATGAGTCTGTCAATAAGCAATCCGGAGAGTAAACTAATTGATTTTCTTATATAAATTGCGTTATAATGGGAGGGACAGGGGATAAGAAAAAATGTCAGTCTGAAGAATTACTGCACAGGGAGGGACGGATCATGATATCAATCCTGCGGGAAGAAGAAAATGCCGAAATTATGCTGCTGCCCGTCCGCCACCACAGCCCGGCCTGTTCGCTCCAGATAAGGCGCATCATCGTGGAGTGGGAACCGACGGCGGTGCTGGTGGAGGGGCCGGACAATGCGAACGCGCTGCTTCCGATGATGGTGCATAAGGAAACGAGCGCGCCGTTTGCCATATATTATTCCTATTATGACAGGGAGGGAAAAGTTTCCGAGGAGAAGGGGCGCTACAAATGCTATTACCCGTTCCTCGCGTATTCGCCGGAGCTCGTGGCGATGAGCGAAGCGGCTGGCCGGAACATTCCGGCGGCATTTATCGACCTGTCCTACGGGGATATCCTTGCAGCTTCGGGGGAAGGAAGGGGACTGCGCCGGGAGGAAGAGAAGAGCAATTACAACGATGATTATCTTCTCTCACGCAACGAATACATCGGGCGGCTCTGCGAGAGGACGGGGCTGCGCAGTTTCGACGAATTCTGGGAGAAATATTTTGAGCTGAACGGAATTGCGGAGGACTGCGAAACATGGTTTTCGCATCTGCTCACTTACTGCAGCCTGGCGCGGGAGAACACGCCGCAGGAGATGATGCAGGAGGATGGCTGCCTGGCACGGGAGGAGTATATGGCAGCGCGGGTGGTGCAGTGGATTTTGGAAAACCGGATCGCAGCGGAAGATGCCCCGGGAACCGGAAGCGGGCAGAAAAAGCAGAAAAAGACTTCCGGCAGCACTACAGCGAAGGAACGGCATCAGAAAGTCCTTGTTATTACCGGCGGTTTCCACACGCCCGCACTGGCCGGGCATCTCTCAGAGAAACAGTGGGAAAAAACCAGAAAAATGGCGGAAAAGCTTGCCGCAGGGAAGACCGCGGACGGGAAGCGCAGCAGGATTTCGGAAAAGGATCAGAGTGTGTATCTTATGCCTTACTCGATGGAGGCGGCGGACGCGCTGAACGGCTACGCGAGCGGCATGCCGTACACCGGATTTTACCAGAAGGTATGGGAGGGGCTTGCGGCGCAGGAGCCCGGCAGTGAGCTGCAGCCGTATTCGAAAGCGGTGCTCGACCTGCTTGTTGCCTCCGGCAAGGAGGTACGCAGCAGGGAGGGCAGTCTGTCCACCTACGACGAGATCTGTGCATGGCAGATGGCGCAGGGGCTCTGCGAACTCCGGACAAAGCCGGAGCCGGGCGCTTACGAACTGCAGGACGCGGTGCTCGCGGCATACATAAAGGGCGAATACAACCTTGCTTCCGATCTGCCGATCCGGGTGCTGCGCGGGCACATGACGGGCAAAGGCATCGGCAGGCTCTGCGCGCAGGCGGATGTGCCGCCGATCGTGCAGGATTTCGAGGCGCAGTGCGAGGCATTCCGCATGAAAATCCATTCCACGCTGGAAACGGAATTGACCCTCTCCATTTTTTCGGAGAAGAAACATCGTGCGATGAGCTGTTTCCTCCACCGGATGACATTTTTGAATACCGAATTCGCACGGCGGATAAAAGGACCGAATCTGCAGTTAAAGCGCGATAAAAACCTGATCCGGGAAATCTGGAAATACAAATGGAACACGCAGGTCTTATCGGGGCTGATCGACGTGTCGGTGCACGGGGCGACTGTTGCAGAGGCGGCGGCAAGCCTTGTTTCGGAGGCGCTGAAAAAGGAGCTGAACGCGGGCGCGGCGGCAACTCTCCTGACACAGGTGTTTGAGATGGGGCTGACCGGGCAGCTTGCGGCGGTATATGAGCGGGTGCAGGAGCTGGTTGTTGCGGACACGGATTTCTATTCTATTGCGGACGCGCTGAAATCCCTGATGATGATGGACGAGCTTTCCGGCCTTTACGGCGTGGAGATGGATTTTCCGGCACTGTTGCACACGTCGGTGCAGAAATTGATCACCCTGCTTCCGGCGATGGCGCAGGTGAAGGAAGAGCGTCTCTCCGACTGCATGAATATTTTAAAGCTTCTGTATCAGGTTACGGGCAGGGGAGAGGATATGCACATGGAGCGTGATGCGTACTACGAGGCGCTGGACCGGCTTGCGCAGACGGTGGATATCAATGCGGGCTTAAGCGGCTGCATCCACGGGATTTTGTACGGCTGCGGCAGGGAGGATGTGGACGGCGTGGAGAGAGTCTGTGTCGGTTATCTGACCGGAACCAGGGAGCAGCTTCTTAAGACGGCGGTGTTTTTCCGCGGACTTTTCTATACGGCGAAGGATCTGATCTTTATCGGCGGGCGGCTGCTCGGCATTCTGGATACCTTCTACGGGCAGGTCGGCGAGCAGGAATTTGTAGAATTGCTGCCGCAGCTGCGCATGGCGTTTGCCTATTTTACACCCGCTGAGATCGACAAGATCGCGAAGCAGGCAGCGGGGCTGCACGGGATGAAGCGGGAGGATATTATGGAGCGGGCCGAGGTGCTGCCGCAGTGGTATGCGTACGGGAAGGAACTGGATGCCTATGCGGCGGAGATGGCGGTGGTAAGGCCATAGATTATATTTCCGGATTGGATGCGGCGGGAAAATAAAGACCCTGCGGAAGGATTCTCATGCAGCATGGATAAAAAAGAGGTTATCCGGTCTTTGTTAAGGGCGGATGAAGCGAATAAGGGCTGCTGCAGATTTTTTGGATAATGGTTCATCGGTATATTATTGCCGGCGGGATTCGTTTTGGGCTGGCCGGAGAGCCGGCCGGGATTTTGTGCGGTTATCGCTGACCGGAAAGGATGTGAAGAATATGAACCCGGGATATTTTCGGATTAAACTGAATATGGAAGAGGCAGTAAAGCGCCTGTGCAGCTGGCTTGCGTCAGATTACAAAGAAAGGATAAAAACCGATTACGGCAACGCGGTGGATGTTTCGATAAACGAAAATGGGAAATGGAAGGGCTCCTGCGTTTATGTCTATGAAAACAGCGGATGGACGGTATTTGAGGACTTGTCCGGAGGGTTTTCCTTTATTGAAGCGGAGGATTGGAAAGCGTTTGCCAAAAAGGATTTATTTGTTTTCGCGGCATATAATGATGCCATGCCCTATGCGGAAATGATTGCTATCACGGACGGAATTGTGACAAAAAAGTTTCTTGAGTGCTGCGATGTTCCGGAGGAGAATACAAACGAGGGGGATGGGATTCCGGGGATTGAAAACTGGATAAATGTCGCGTCTTTTGTCGATGCAGATGAACTTGTCTTTTCGGAGGAAGGAACCGTTTTCGTTTTTTAAGCAGGAAGGGCGGGAAGGGGGAATTATTCTGCAGTACCATAAGCAGATAAGATTGAAGAACAATATGGAATGCTGCCTGAGAAGCGGACGGGAGGAAGACGGGCAGGCGGTATTTCAGAATTTCAATTTAACGCACTCCCAGACGGATTATCTTCTTACCTATCCGGATGAGAACTGTTTTGATGCCGTGCAGGAAGGGGAATTTCTGAGGAAGAAGGCCGATAGTAATAATGAGATCGAAATCATTGCCGTGGTTGGAAATACCGTTGCGGGAACCGCCGGGATTGAAGCAGTCGGCACGAAATCCAAGGTGCGGCACCGCGCCGAATTCGGCATCAGCGTTGACAAAGAGTTCTGGGGGCTTGGAATCGGTACGGCTCTGATGGATGCCTGCATTGAATGTGCGGGGAATGCAGGCTATGAACAGCTTGAGCTGAATGTCGTCGCCGGAAATACAAGGGCGGTATCCATGTATGAGAAGGCAGGTTTTGTGGAATATGGCAGGAATCCAAAGGGCTTTAAGTCCCGCACGGCTGGATTTCAGGAGCTTATATACATGAGGCTGGAGCTGTAAGGGAAGCATGTCCGGTTCGTGATATGTAAAGCAGGGACAGAAAAATGACCGGTGCAATGGGGAAAATCTCTTCCGAGAAGGGATATCGAAAAATGCTTGCAGAATTTGCGAAAAGTCTGCCCGAGCTGGCGGCGGAATGGCTGGACGCATTGGAACTTAAGGAGAAAGAACCTCTGATACAAAGCGGTATCCAACAGCTTAAGCTGCCGAAAAAATTATCAAAACTGCAGCGGGCTGACCGGCGGACAGAACAAAGCGATGCGGAGAAACGGGAGAAAGTATGGTAGGAATATATTTCAGCGGAACCGGAAACACGAAGCATTGTGTCGAAAAGCTGATTCATTTGCTGGACGGGACGGCAAGGGCAGTCCCGATGGAACAAAAGGGGGCCGCGGACTTATTGCGGGAGGAAGACTTTATTGTTCTGGGCTATCCCGTCCAATATTCTAATGTTCCGGTTATGGTAAGGGACTTTATTCAAAGCAATTCCGGGCTTTGGAAAAGCAAGAATGTGCTCTGCGTTGCAACGATGGCACTTTTCAGCGGGGACGGCGCAGGCTGCGCAGCACGGCTGCTGGAAAAATTTGGGGCGAATGTTCTTGGGGGCCTGCATATCCGTATGCCGGATTCCATCAGCGATGTGAAACTGCTGAAAACATCCGTGGAAAAAAATCAGAGAATTCTCCGGGCGGCAGACAGAAAAATTGAGAACTGCGCTGAGAAAATAGGGCGCGGTAAATATCCGAAGGATGGCCTGTATTTTTATGACAGGATAGCGGGTTTTGTCAGCCAGCGTTTATGGTTTTACGGAAAAACAAAGAATTATTCCGATAAACTGAAAATCAGCATGGACTGTACCGGGTGCGGCCTTTGCACGGGTCTGTGTCCGATGGGAAACCTTACATTGGAAAACGGCAGGGCAGCTGCGGGAAGCCGCTGCACGATGTGCTATCGCTGCATCAGTTCCTGCCCGTCACAGGCGATCACACTGCTGGGAAAGACCGTGATCAAGCAGGGACGCTATGAGAAGTATGTAAAAGAGTAGGAGACAAAAATTATGGGAAATTCGTTGACAGAGATTCGTTCGCGCCTGGAAGCACTGGGGGTGGATTTTGATTTTAAAGGCGAGATCAAAACAAGTATGAACGGGATAGAGAGGGAGACATGGCTTCTGGAATATGAAGGTTCCCGGTTTGTCTATGTAGCCGGGCAGAAAAATGTTGTGCTGGGCTGGGATACCAAAGAATGTCCTTTGAATGAAGGGGTACTGGAAGGCCTGCAGGAAGAATTTGAGCTGGGTCACGAGTATTATGAGAGCCAGACGGAAGAAATGAAAGAGGACTATCAGAAGAAAATCGCGGAAGCGGAAGCGGCCGGTGATGCAAAGAAGGCGGATGAATTGCGCTCGGAGCTCTCACAGGAGCTGGAAGCTTATGAAGAGGAGCGGGATGAGGGCGGTTATGGGAACTGGGAAGATTTTATGGAAAAATGGAATAAGAAGCTGTCCGGATGCTTATCCCCGCTGCGCACGGCTGATATCGGCGATATGATCGTGGAGGTGGATAACCGATATATCGAGAAAGATGCGTCCTCCCTGGCGGAGGCTGTCCGTTCGCTGAAAGAAGGAGTTTTTACGCTTGCTACGGAGGATGAGTGGGAGTATCTCTGCAACGGCGGCGCGCGCACATTGTTCCGCTGGGGAGATACCTTAAGCGATGTAATGGAAGAAATTTATAATGTGGGTATGGCCAGCGACAGTGAGGAAAAGATGCTGCTGGAGCAGCCCAATATGTTTGGTTTGTGTATTTCGTATAATTCTTACAAATGTGAAATTATTGATAATATAATGTATACAAAAGGTGGTGACGGCGGCTGTTCCCTCTGCGGCGGCGACGGCGCAATCCATATCCTTCCCTGCTATACGGCATTTTATCGCAATCCGGTTGATAATGGCGAAAGATTATCGGAACATTATTTCTGCTATCGGAGAATTATAAGATTGCCGTGAAAATGTATTAGAAGTATGCAGTTTACTCAATAAATATTAAGTTAAAAATATCCGATAATTATGTATTCTGCGAAACCTGCATGGAAGGCTTATTGATGGCTTTTATCAGAGGTATGAGATTAAAAGGATTTGGATAGCTTTTATCAGGAGGTTTGAGATTAAAGGGATTTGGATAGCTTTCATATCGGAAGTTTGAGATTAACAGGATTTGGATAGCTTTCATATCGGGAGTTTTGAGATTAACAGGATTTGGATAGCTTTCATATCGGAAGTTTGAGATTAACAGGATTTGATAACTTTCATATCGGGAGTTTTGAGATTAACGGGATTTGGATAGCTTTCATCGGTAGGTTTGGTTTAACAGGATTTTAATTATTTCAGGGAGGAAACCGTTATGCACGGTATGATTATACTGGGTTCCTCGGGGGCAGGAAAAACAACCCTTGGGAAGCTGACAGCAAAAAAGCTTGGGATTTCTTATCTGGATATTGACGATTATATCTGGAGAAGTGACACGGAAATACCTTTTACGGTAATGTATTCCCGGGAGGAGAAGATCAAAAACCTGATGGAAGCGGCGGAAAAAGCCGGGGAATTTGTGATGGCAGGTTCGATGAACAGTTTTCATGAATATTTTGACCCTTTCTTCCGGCTGGCGGTTTATCTTACCGCGGATGCCAAAGTCCGGGCGCAGCGGGTGCACGAAAGAGAGCTTGCAGCGTTTGGAAACCGCATTCTTCCCGGCGGGGATATGTATGAAGAACACCGGAGGTTTTTAGAAGAGGTTGAAAATTATGACAGCGGGGCAGCATCAAATAACAACAGCCAGCATGAGCAGTGGCTCAGCCAGATGGAATGCCCGGTTCTTAGACTGGACGGAGCGGATTCCCCGGAAAGCAATTCAGAGAAAATTGTGGAAATGTACCGCAGCGTCAGGGGCGGAAAGGCAGCACTGCGCAACATTTGAGCAATGAGGAAAGCCGGAAGTGCAGTCGGAAGATCAGGTTCAGACATTCAGGTGATATCCGGGAGGATGCGGGAGGCCCTCATGCCTGGGTGAAAAAATTTGTAGAATAGAAAGCGTACAGGGAGAATGTTATGGATAAAAAAACGGCAAAGGAATTGCTGTCCTTTCATTCATCGCGGAACAGCGATGTCCACAATCCAAAATGGTCAGGCGGATTTCTGGGTAGTTTCAGACCATTCCGCGGGGAACTTTGCGAAGATAATTTTATCGAAGTGATGGAGTGTCTGCAGGCACTGAAGGATGAATTCGAAAATGCGGCGGTTGATCGGGAAATCGTGGGGGATATTGTTTCAATGGTACATCTGACAAGGGCGTGGGCAGCTCCGGAAGGAATGCTGGGCGGAAACGGCATATTGACCGAAGAGCAGACGAAGCAAGTGCTGGTATGGGTTGATCTTATGGAAGGCTGTCTGATGTATTTGCTGGACGGCGATGTGGAAGATGCTTTCTGTGATTATGAAGATTATCGGAACGGGGAGTATCTTTAAAATTCTATTGATGAAGCTTACGTTCACCGACAGCAGATGCCGGTCCGGTTATTAAAAAAGGGCAGGAATTTGTTGCGGAGGATTTATGCCCTCCTCTGTGCCGCTAGCTTTGGAACGGCATCTGTCCGCTTGTTTATGCTCTGCTTAATAGGGTGGTGATACGATACAGAAACATCCGTACAAAAAACGCCTGAAGCACAATGCCCGGATGAGGGAAGGGTGAGTATCCACGGGATATTGGGGCGGACTGACGCTTGTTATTTCAGGGGGAGCCCGAGGAGAACTTCGAAACAGGAACCCTTTTACGGATAGGGGAACGAAAGGAGGCGGGGAATGAGTGATTGGCTGACATTTGAGAACCGGGAGGCATTCAGAAGGTGGCTGGGGCAAAACTGCCTGTCCCATACCGGCGTATGGCT
>ERZ777305.3338-NODE-3338-length-11275-cov-6.859537_pt1 | contig 11275 bp, 12 predicted proteins | sample MGYA00374965_ERZ777305 | MGnify/ENA primary metagenome ERZ777305 (study PRJEB29328, sample SAMD00013331) | mouse gut metagenome | study: EMG produced TPA metagenomics assembly of the Metagenome analysis of fecal microbiota from mouse which was promoted...
GGGGGGGGGGGGGGTGAAATTAGCGAAACACCATGATTTATGCATGCGTGAAACGATTGAGTGATATCATTATAGGCCTTATTGGGTTAGTTTTTTTGGTGCCACTCACAATCATCATCAAGCTAGTCTACATTTGCACGGGTGATTTTCATCCGATTTTTTATACCCAAGAGCGCATCGGCAAGCATGGCAAGACCTTCAAGATCTACAAGTACCGTTCCATGGTTTGGAATGCTGAAGCAAAGCTCCAAGAGCTAATGCAAAAAGACAAAAAAATCCGCGACGAATACGAAAAGTACAAAAAGCTTTCCAACGATCCTCGCATCACCAAGATCGGCGGAATTCTACGCCGCTATTCCATTGACGAAGCCCCGCAATTTATCAACATCGTCCTTGGCAATATGTCACTCATCGGCAATCGCCCATACCTACTCACAGAAAAGCAATACATGGGCAAATACTACCACAAAATTATCGAAACCAAGCCCGGCATCACTGGGCTATGGCAAGTCTCCAGCCACAATAACATGCTTTTCGAAGAGCGCCTACGCCTGGAGTCAGCCTACGAGCAGTGTTTTACGTACGACTTCAATATTTTTCTAGACACATTCAAGACCATCTTCGGCGGGGGTAATGGATAGATGAAACACAAAAGCACGCGCAAAATCCTCCTAGTTGGGTCAAGTGGCGGGCACTTGGCACATCTCTACATGCTCAAACCTATATGGGAAAAGGATGAGCATGCCTGGGTCAGCTTCAACAAAGAAGATACTAATAATATCCTTGATGAGGAAAAAATATACTACTGCTACTTTCCTACTAACCGCAATATTAAAAATCTTATCAAAAATTCGTTCCTCGCACTAAAGGTACTACGCAAGGAAAAGCCCAATATCATTATATCTTCGGGCGCAGGCGTTGCAATACCATTCTTCTGGCTTGGTAAATTATTGCGCGGTACAAAAAATATCTATATAGAAGTCTATGACCGCATTGATGCCCCTACAGTCACAGGCAAAATCTGCCATCCGGTTTCCGATTTGTTTATTGTCCAGTGGGAAGAAATGAAGAAAATCTATAAAAAGGCAATCAATCTAGGGAGCATTTTCTGATGATCTTTATCACTGTCGGCACACATGAACAGCCTTTCGATCGCCTTCTCAAATACATGGATAGATTTATCGACGAAAACGACATTGCCGAGGAAATAATCTGTCAGTCTGGATATTCCACATATATGCCCAGGAATTTCAAAGTGACAAGTTTTTTAAAACATACCGAAATATTAAATTACATCGACGAAGCTAGACTCGTAATTACTCACGGCGGGCCATCCAGTTTTATCCCCGTACTAGCAAAGGGTAAAGAGCCAATTGTTGTACCCAGGAAAGCGATGTATTCAGAACATGTCAATAATCATCAAGTGGATTTTTGTCGCAAAGTCAATGATACTCAACACACTATCAAACTAATCGAAAATTACTCTGATTTTAAAAACGCTTTACTCAACAAGAAAAAGCATACCTCATCATTCACTTCCCACAATCGTCAATTCTGCGATAATCTAGAACAGCTGATTCGAGGACTAAAATAATATGAGATACACACCAAACGTCCTTCACATCTCCAGAACAATGGGGCAAGGCGGAGCCGAAAAGATTGTCGAACAATTATGTTGCGATATTAAAAATCACAAGTTCATCGTAGCATCCACTGGAGGTTATCGTATCAATAACCTCAAAAAACATCATACTGCCCATTACACCATCCCAGATATTGCCAGCAAAAATCCGTTCACTATGTTCAAAACAATCATAATCTTAAAAAGTATTATTAAAAAAGAACGAATTGGTATCATTCATTCTCACCATCGCATGGCAGCTTTTTACGCTCAACTTCTCAAAATGCAACATCCGAAATTACGACTTATTTACACAGCTCACAATGTCTATACTGACAAGAAAAAACTAAGTCATTTCTCATTTAGGGACACTAAAATCATCGCTTGTGGCAAAAGCGTAGAAAAGAACCTCACGGATTTCTACCAACTGCCATCAAACCAAATCGCGCTTATTACTAACTCCGTTAAAAAACCAGAACTCCATGAAACTAATTTGCTCCCACCAAAACCAAAAGGACAAGTCTATCTAGCTTCAATCAGTCGTATTACTAATGATAAAGGTATAGATATTTTCATCCAGGCGCTAAGCTTAATTAAGCAAAATAATTCTCTGAATTTTCATGCATTCATCATTGGCGATGGAGAACAACGCCATGAGTTAGAAAATCAAACTAAGCGGCTTGGATTGAGCAACCATATCACCTTCCTTGGATTCCAACAAGACGCTTTATCAATTATTACGCCAATCGATATATTAATTTCACCTTCTAGACGTGAGGGTCTACCTCTAACATTAATTGAATTATTAGCTATAGGAAAACCAGTAATCGTATCGGACATCGACAATCATAAAGAAATTATCACCGACAAGAGAAATGGACTTCTATTTAAATCCGAAGACACCGAAAGTTTAGCGGCACAAATCATAAGACTCGCTACTGGCCTAAAGCTACAATCAAAAATCCGACAAAACGCCAAGTCAACATATGATCACACCTATAATTACATAAATTTTCTAAAAAAGTATAATTCACTATACGGAGAGAACCATGCATAAACTTATAAAAGCCATAAAAAGCCTGTTGTTTTATTGTTACGCAAAATTACGCTTCGGCAAAAAATGCAAAGTCCACGCAGTTAACTCATTGGAGGGCAAGTTTAAAATTGACATCAAACAGAAATCATCAATCAAAATTGGACATTTCCTAATGTCCAAGGGTCCGCTATATCTAACATCAATCAACGGCGCAAATCTTAAGATTGGAGACAATGTTTTCTTTAACCATAACTGTTCTATTACGGCCATGGATAATATCATAATTGGCAACCATGCTATGTTTGGCAATAATGTCGTGCTGGTTGATCATAACCATATTAATACTGCAACGTCATCCAATGATTTCTCACATGCTACGATCGAAATCGGAGACCATGTTTGGATAGGAGCAAATTGTGTGATATTGCCAGGAGTCCATATCGGTAACGGGGCAGTTATTGCGGCTAATTCAGTCGTTAACAAAAACGTTGCGAAAAATGAATTATGGGGAGGCGTTCCCGCAAAAAAGATTAAGGATATCAAACTTGCAAAAGATGCAAAAGAAGAGTATAATAAAATTAAACATACTTACGACATTCTATGAAAGAGCAAATACCTAAGATTATCCACTATTGTTGGTTTGGCAAAAAACCGCTCCCAAAAAGCGTCAAGAAATGTATTGAATCTTGGAAAAAATTTTGTCCAGGTTACAAAATCGTTGAATGGAATGAAGATAATTTCGATATTAACTGTTGCCAATTCATTAAAGATGCCTATGAAAGAAAGGCCTGGGCGTTCGTCTCTGACTTTGCTAGATTAAAGATTATCCATGAAAACGGTGGAATTTATCTAGACACAGACGTTGAAGTAATCAGAAACCTAGACGAATTACTAGGGCAAAGTTGTTTTTTTGCTAGGCAACAAGATCGTGGCTATATCGGCACCGGCCTTGGTTTTGGCGCAACTAAAGGGCACCCCACTATTAAAAAGCTTATCGACGAATATCAGAAAATAGATTTCAAAAGCGCAAGCCCAGAACAAATTGCATGTCCTATCATCGCATCAAATTTATTAGACAAAGGTACCCCACCCAAACAAAGTGACCAAATCGAATACAGGGACAAGTACTGTATATACTCCCCGGAATATTTTGATCCAATTTCTCATGGAGATACAGAAATTCTTTTATCAGAAAAGAGCTTTTCTATACATCATTATACTGCCAGCTGGACATCAAGAACCAATCGCTTCAAAAGATATATTTCAAACAGTATAGGACAAGCAACCATCAATAGACTTAAACAATACAAGAAGAACCTCACTCGTCGGATAAAAGATAAAGCCACAATTAAAGATACTCTCTATTACTACATAATAATTACTGCTGCCTTCTTCCCGCGCGGTTTATCTGGCGTCAACACAACTTACAAGATCGCCCTATCGGCAATTACATGGATGGCGATCATCCTAATCTGTATTCGAAGCGTCAAAGCAATACTGACAATTATTCACAATAAAAACTTCCCGCAACTCTTTGGCTATTTTTGCGTCCTTGCTATTATAACCATAATACTTAACGGTACACAAACTACTGGCCTACAACAATTGTTCGCATACCCGATATTCTTTCTCTTCATAATTATTAATATCCAAGCGAATCCAAAAAAAATGTTGAATACTATGAATAATGTCTCCCTAGCTGTTTTATCTATGAACTTGGTCCTAACCCATATATTCTTTACAGACTCATCGCATTCAACACTTATTGGACATGTGCAGGTCATATCTCAAATTGGAGCACTCAGTATTTTTACGGCAATCATCTACTACATTCTATATAAGCGCCATAAAGCTAAACTTTGCATTCTCTGCCTATTGTCTATATTTACTATGCTAAACGTTGATGCTATATCGGCCAATCTCACAGCCATATTTCTACTCATCGTTGTTCTTTTATATAAATATTTTGACTTAACATTATTCAAATCAAAAGCACCCTCGTATATAATCTGCAGTATTATAGCCAGTATTATTATTATCGCAATGTCAACTAACTTAAACACTACCATAAAAGCTCTTGACTTCTCCGGTCGCGGCATTGTATGGCAATCAACTCTCTCTAATATCCAAGAGAGTCCAGTCTACGGATATGGTCTCCATGGGTCGGAAATAAAAGTCTTCTGGAATAAATGGTATCCTGGCTCCAACAAACTCACTTATGCCCATAACCAGATATTGCAAAACCTCCTCGATGGCGGCATTATTACATTGTTAGCTTTTTGGATCATGGTCTTCACGTGCACGCACGACATAGCTAATATGAAGGACAAACGATACAATATAGTATTTAATATATTTCTAATAACATTTTTGGCTATATCAATATTCGAAAGCCCATCATCATATTGTTATATATACATTTTTCTAGCCCTGTGTTATAGTTTACCAAAAGTTATCAACAATAATGGGAGGGCGATTAATGAGCATAATTAATAATCTCAAATTGAAGTTTGCACAAAAATACTATAGTGAAAGGATAAAACGGAGAGCAGCGTCCTACAGCGGCCGTGTGTATACTGGTAGTAAAAGTTTCGTTACTCATAAAACACACCTTGGCGCCAATGTCTATTTTAACGGCATGTCAATGTATGGTGATGGCAAAATCATGATTGGCGCCAATTTTCACTCCGGCATGAATTGTCAAATTATAACATCTTTTCATAACTACGAAGGCAATGCGCTACCCTATGACGATACTTTTATCGACAGAGATGTTATAATCGGGGATAATGTTTGGCTAGGGAATAACGTCATTATACTTGGAGGAGCAAAAATTGGCGAAGGTGCCATCATCCAAGCTGGCAGCGTTGTCGTCAAAGATATCCCCCCATTAGCTGTAGCTGGCGGACACCCAGCCATACCATTCAAATATCGCGACAAAGAACACTACGAATCATTAAAAGAGCAAAAGAAATTTCATTAAACATGATCCGTAAGCTACTCACCAAATACAATAAACTCTCAGATCCAGTTAAGGCAACCTTCTGGTATACATTCTGTAACTTCTTAAATAAGGGCATTGCGCTACTAACGACGCCTATCTTTACCCGTATTATGTCAACCGAGCAATATGGTACATTCGCCATATTTCAGTCATGGTTTAATATCCTAATCATCTTTACGTCCCTAAATCTATTCTTATCAAGTTTCACAAAAGGTCTTATTAAATACAAAAAAGACCGGCAAAACTTTGCCTCATCACAACTATCCCTAACGACCATTATCACATGTGTATTTTTATTAATATACGGCATAAATATAGATTTCTGGACCAATATATTTTCGCTCCCGCCACTACTCATGGTCGCCATGTTTGCCGAGCTCCTAGCGATGCCAGCATACGAGTTATGGCTTGCTCAAAAACGTTTTGATTATAAGTATAAATCCGTAGTGCTATTGTCGCTTTCAATGAATATCATATGTCTAGCGACTAGTGTCATTGCGGTCTTGTGTACCGACAATAAAGTAGAAGCACGCGCTATTTCTGATGTGGTCATCAAAGTCATCTTTGCGCTACCACTCTTTCTAATTATCTTTAGCCGTGGTAAGAAGGTTGTTAACTTTAAATACTGGAAATATGCGCTTATCTTTAATCTGCCCTTACTACCGCACTATCTCTCGAATTTTGTCCTTACCCAGTCAGACAGGATTATGATCGGACAACTCGTCGGAGATACCCAAGCGGGGTATTACAGTGTCTCATATACAATATCAACTATTATTATGCTACTAATTACCGCTATTAATAGCTCTCTCACTCCTTATATATACAAGTCCATCGATGAGCAGAACAAAAAGCAAATTAAAACTATAAATCGTGTCACAAACCTAATCGCAACACTTATAGCGTTACTTTGCGCCGCTGTTATGCTTTTTGCCCCAGAAGTAATCAAAGTCTTTGCCGGCGAAAGGTACCTAGATGCAATCTATATCATTCCACCAGTAGCAACGTCAGTCTATTTCATATTGGTATATTCCGTTTTCAGTAATATTGAATACTTTTACCAAAAGAATAAAAATATTGCCATTGCAACCTCTTTCTGTGCTATAGTTAACATTGCCATGAATTATATTGGCATCAAATTATTTGGATATTATGCCGCAGGGTATACTACACTCTTATGCTATGTTCTATTGGCCATTTTTCACTATGTATTCTACAAAAAAATTGTCAGAGATAACATGTCATTTATCAAAAATAAAAACTTCTACAATTCAAAACTTATTTTTACAATAGGTATTATTCTATGCATATTCACAATCTTCATTACACTAATATACAGTATAGCTGTTATACGATATATAATTGCACTAGTATTGTTCCTGATAATAATCGTGCGAAGAAAAAATATTATGAAAACCATTAATACGCTTTTTAAGGAGGGTGCATGAAGATAGTCCAATACCTACGAGAGAAGGGAGTCAAGCGCGCGTTAACTGTACTATGGCAATACAAGATCGAGTTATTTTTAGAAAGGGTTCTACTAGTATTCTATAAACGACGTCCGCTTAAAAACATCATCGTACTAGAAAGCCACAACGATTTCGATTGCAATGGTGGTGCATTCTATGATTATCTTATTAAAAATGAGCTCAATAAAAAATATAAGATTGTTTGGCTCGTGCGTAGAAAATACAAAGTTCAATTGCCATATAACGTAACAACCGTCCCACTAAATGGACCGAGTTTTAGGAAAGCTTACTATATGTGCACCTACAAATACATGTTATTCGACTGCGAAGGTGGTAGAAAAACGAAGTCAAATCAGTGTCTAACATATTGCTCGCATGGAGCTGGCGGACTCAAAGCTAGTAAAGGAAAAATCATTTTAGCCGACAATATCGATTATATCCTGATGCAGTCAAAGCAATACATGCCAATACAAGCAAAACAATGGTCTCTTACTAATAAAGACCCACGTTTTATATATGTTGGATACCCCGCACACGACATACTTCTGAATGAAGATGGCAGTTCAGAGCTAAAAAAGTTGACTGCCAAAAAATATAAAAAAACCATTCTTTGGATGCCGACTTTCCGTAAAGGCATAGCCTATCAACGCAACGATAGCACCAAGGAACAGGCGCTAGGAATACCTTTAATACAAAAACTAGACGAATATAACGAATTAAACGATTTTCTCATGAAGCATGATATTTGTTTAATCATAAAACTACACCCAAAACAAGACATTGGTAGTCTCAAAATTACGAATAGATCTAATATTAAAGTCCTTACTGCATCAACTGTCAAAGAAAAGAAAATAGATAATTATCGTCTAATGAAAAGTGTTGACGCCCTGGTCAGTGACTATTCTGGCGCAGCATATGAATTTTTACAGATCAACAGGCCAATTGCATATGTTTTAGATGATATGCAAGATTATAAACTTGGATTTGTCGTAGATGATATTCACTCTTTAATAGCGGGCAAGGAGATCTATACACTGAATGACTTACAGGATTTCATTAAAGACATAGCCCAAGAAAAAGACCCTTACCGTGCAAAACGTCAGCAGATACGTAATTTTATTTATAATTTTCATGATACAAAGTCTTGTGAACGCCTAGCAAAAATTTTAGAGTTATGATATAATACATAAAACAAGAGAAAAAATATGCATACTGTATTTTTATTTGACCTAGATTCAACAATTACAAGACAAGAAATCCTTCCCACGATCGCCAAAAAGATCGGCAAAGAGAGGGAAATGCGTGAGCTAACAGAAAAAACTATGATGGGGGATTTACCCTTCGCTGACAGTTTTAGAATGCGAGTAAATATTTTGTCACAAATTCCGGTTTCCGAAGTCTCCAAAATAGTTTCAGAAATTGAGATCAATCCCTCAATTATTAAGTTCATACAAGAAAACCGCGAGAACTGTTATATAGTCACCAACAACCTTGACGTCTGGATCTATGACTTCTTGAAAAGATATAATATGCTCGACCATTGCTTTTGCTCACATGCAGAAGCGCAAAATGACAGTTTAACTGGGCAAATAACAATTAATAATAAAATTGATGCTTTAAACCATTTTGCAGATCAAGCCCGAGTTGTTGCTATAGGTGACGGAAGCAATGACTATGAACTTATCAAAAAAGCCGATATTGGAATTTCCTTTGGAGGAGTACGGACAATATCACCGATATTACACAATGTATCAGACTACTCTATTTATGACGATGACAAACTATACGAGCTACTCACAGCAATAGCAGGACGCGATAATCAAGATCAACCAGACCGCTCGGTTATTATATCTTGTGCTGGTATGGGGACTAGACTGGGCGCCGGAAAGCCCAAAGCACTCATTGACATAGAAGGCGAACCATTAATTGCACATACTCTAAAATACTTACCAGACACATGCGATATACGCATCGTCATTGGCTATCAAGCACAAAAAGTTATAGATACGGTAACGCAAATCCGCAAGGATGTTATATTTGTCTACAATCATAACTACAAAAACAATGGCACCGGGGCCAGCGTTTCACTAGCGGCTCATTTTGGCAAAAAGTTCATACTAACAATTGACGGTGATGTTATCATGCACCCAGACGATATAAAGAAAATTCTCACTATAGAGCATGAATTTGTTGGAGTATGCCCAAAATCAACCGACGACCCTGTACTGACAATCACTTGTGATGAAAAAGTGACGGGCTTTTCCAGACAAACCGGCGATTTTGAATGGACCGGAGTTACTATGTTGGATACTTCAAAAATACAATACACGGATGGACACACCTACCAGATCATCGAGCCCTTGCTACCTTTAAAGTACGAATTGATTCGTGAGAAGGAAATCGACACTCCAAACGATTATCAAAGCGCAATTCAGTGGATTGCTAATAATTTCAAGGACCAAAAATGATCATAGGGCTAGTTGGAGGCATGGGAAGCATTGCTACAGTGGATTACTTTCGTCGTCTCATCGACGCTTTTCCAGCACAAAAAGAATGGGACCGCCCTCGCATTATCATAGATAACCGATGCGATATTCCAAGTCGCGTTCGCGGTATATTATATGGTGAAAAAACAAAAGAAATCGTAGCATCGCTCATTGAGTCAATTCAAATGATGATCGCTCATAAGTGCGACTATATTGTGTTACTATGCAACACATCACACTATTATCTTAATGCTATCTACGAGCAACATCCAGGGTATGAAAAGAAAATCATACATATTATAGATCTACTCGCCCAAACGCTAAATACTAATAACGTCACTAGGTGTAGACTAATAGCTTCTGAAGGAACATATCTCACTAAAATCTATGATAAATCACTTCAAATATACAATATCAGTTATATAGAAAATGATGAGAGGCAAACCCGTGCCTGGATTGAAGCCGTTAAAACACATCGAGTCACGGAGGATATTAAAAAAGATTTTATAAATACTGTTAATAATTTTCAAGAGCAGAACGTTATACTGGGTTGCACTGAATTACCCGTCCTCTATAGCATATGTAAAAATAGTATCCATAAAAACGTCTACGACCCTCTAGAATGCACTATTAACTATCTAACAAAAGCATACTATACAGAGAACAACACACATAAACACTACCAATAAACGTCTCTATTAGATAGATTATCTCGAAACGATTGCCATCTTCATGGTTATTGTATACCATGGCTCACTATTCTCATACAATTTCAACTATTTACATTATTTCTTTTGCACCATTCTATCAACTTGCGTACCATTGTTTTTCTTTGCTAATGGATATCTTTTATTTAGCAAAAAGATAGACCTCAAGCGTCACTTCTCGAAAGTCATACGACTAATTATCTTAACCACCATATGGAGTACTGTCACAATTTTCATCCTCATGTTCATTAAACAAGAGTTCTTTGGCATTAAAGACTTTTTACAAGATGTTTGGTACCGCAAAATGCAATGGAACGAACATCTTTGGTTTATGGGCAGTCTAGTCACAGCTTATATCTTTTTCCCACTCCTAAAAAATGCCTTCGACACAAACAGAAAAGTCTTCTTCTATTTCTTTATCATAATTATCTTTCTAACTATCGGTAATACTTTATTAAACCATGTTCTAGACACAACTAGATTCTTTGTCGGTGCACCAATTAATATCAATAATAAAAACTATTTCAATATGTATAATCCATTCTTCAACAATAGAGGATGGGCACTGACCTACTTCTGTCTCGGTGGCATAGCATATCATTTCAAAGACAAGATTGTCAAAATACCGCAAAAGACTAGAAATCTTCTATCAATTATAGGCATTTTGATAAGTTGCGTTGGGCTCTTCGGCCTCGGCCTTATCTATTCTATCAGCTCACACTAATTCTGGTCATGGGACGTCGTATTTAATGGCTATGACTCCATCTTCATACTTTTAAATGTTATATTTATTTACTTCCTATGTCTCAATTGCAGAACATACAACAAGCTAGCCACTGTCATTTCACGTAATACCCTCGGCATATACTTTATTCACCTCATCCTCATAAAACTCACTAAGGCGTACGTGCAGCAGATTACATGGTTATGCAATCTGCCAGGTAGCCTGGCA
>ERZ777305.3340-NODE-3340-length-11273-cov-2.922892_pt1 | contig 11273 bp, 17 predicted proteins | sample MGYA00374965_ERZ777305 | MGnify/ENA primary metagenome ERZ777305 (study PRJEB29328, sample SAMD00013331) | mouse gut metagenome | study: EMG produced TPA metagenomics assembly of the Metagenome analysis of fecal microbiota from mouse which was promoted...
ATTTCCCGAACTGTCATATTATGTCCTCCTTATATTATGTATTATACGCCCTTTTCATGCGTATGTCAATAGTTTTTTGCGTATAAATTATGCGCATTTTATAAAACAAAGAGAAAAATAGCCCTGTCCCATTACAGGGCAGGACTATTAGTTTATGAGAGTTATTCTTATTGCGAGATTTGCAATGCCCTAAAAAGGGGGTTGTGGCGGTTCATGTTTATGCCCCAGTTTATTCCCACATACATAGGGTTTATAGCAACAAAGAAAAAGTTGCACCGGTGCAACACGGTTCATCCCCACTCGTGTGGGGTTTATACTAGCCCAAGCCAAAATTGGCAGCGGTTCACAGAGTTTATATTCCGAACAGATCAGCGTGTGTGCCAGTTCGGTTAAGATATATTTCGTTTCCGTCTGTCCGATATATAAGTAACCAATCCGAAGATATATGACATTCTCGCCATCCAATATAGTTTCCTTTTAAAGGGTGATCCTTATTTTTCGGAGGGAGTGCCGCTGGTATTCGTAGAGTATTAACTATGGTACTTAGCAGATTGATGTTATAGTTGCGCTTTTTACATAATTTTAGATCGCGCTGAAATTGTGTGGTTAGGTTGAGCTTTAACATCGGTTATTCCTCCAATATTTGAGCAAATAATTCTTCTGTTGTTCCCTCAAAGTGTTGTCCGCTGCCTGTCCTTATCATTTCGTCCGTTTCTGCCATTGCTGCTATTGTCGTTGCGTTTGGTTTAAAATCCGGATATAGGTTAAGCCCGGACATTTCCCCCAGACCTTCAAGCATATTGATAACGAAGATCATTTTATCCTCTGGTAAGCGGTCAATCATACTCTTTGCTATTTCCTTATAACTCATAGAAAACACTTCCTTTCGCAGATAGTATAAGCTGCAATATGTCTGCTATTCTTTTTTATCGGCGGGACTAAAGAAGATGCCCGCCGCGCCCTGCTGCCCTGCTGCCCTATTTCGTCATATCAGTATATTTTTCTTTTCTGTAGTAATTGTCTGCAACGCTTATAATATCGCTTGCATCATAACAATATCCCACTTTTTCCATGTTTTAATATCCTTTCTTTTCTTTAATCTGTAACTTTTTCACCGTCTGGAAGAATAAACGAACCCTCATAGCGACACCCCGCCGCCTCTGCCACCTTTTTTAAATCAGCAGGAGTAAAACCCTCTCTTTTCATTTTTTGACTGAACGCTTGTGGGCTTGTTCCGCATAGTCGCGCCAATTCAGAAACGCTTATATTCAGCTTTACGCAGAGGATTTTTAATTGTTCTGATACCGCCATTTGCCTCACCTCTCTTTCTATCTCTATTATAAACGATTATGTTTTAAATTGCAACATAAATATTTTAAAATTAAATGGAAAAGTTTAAACAAAGGTATTGACATTTTAAACGGAAACGTTTATACTTAATATATCAAATGAAACAGGAGGTAGCGAACATGAAGAAAATAACAAACATTCGCAAGGCGATATGTGCAATGGCTAACCAGTTGAAAAAGGCCGGCTATTCCTTATCGGAGGCATTTCGCAAGGCATGGCGGCGGGTAAAGCTGACAATGACTATTCGGGCGGCAGGAACGACATTCGAGAACCGGCAGGAGCGGTTACAGTTTCTGCAGCAGTTCAAGCCGGAGGATTTGACAGTAACCCTTGACCGCGAGGCAGACAACCAGCACGACAAGAACGCTATAAAAATTACGGTTCACATTCTCCCAATAAAGAGAAAAACCGTTATCGGCTATGTACCGGCTGGACTGGCGCGGGAGCTGGCGAAAGCGATTGACGCGGGCGCACAGGTAAAGGCAAAGCTGCTGCAGATCATTGGCGGGTACTCTTACAAAGAGAGTTTAGGCGCACTGATTAACATAGCAGTATAAATAAAAAGCCCATATCCGAGCCGGTAACTCTGATATAGGCAAGTAACCCCACAACTTATCAAATGAGGGTATGCAGGAATTATAACACGACTGCTGCCCTCTGTAAAGAAAGGATTATCACATGAAAAGAAAACAGAATAATGCAAAAGCAAGGGCAAGCAGACCAACACAGGAATTTTTAATCGGACTTGTGGCGAAGTATGAAAAGAGAACCGCACCGATTACTGATGAAATGGCAATGGACTTGATGGACACCAACGAAACAAACCACTTCTTAATGCTGCTGCAAATTGCCGATTATTTACCAATGGGAAAATCGCGGGCAATTCTGGACGCTTACAAGCTGGGATATTTGGCAGGAAAGGCGGCGGCAGAGCATGAACAGGGATAGGGCTTTATCTGCAATGGTACGCTATGCCCGGCTTAATTTTGGCGAACACTCAATATATAAGGGCAGCGAATTGGCAACGAAAAGAAAGGAGGTGATTTCAACCGGCATAAAGCAGCTTGATAATGCTTTAGGAGTGGGCGGGATTCCAGCAGGAAACATTATTGAGATACACGGACTTGAAAGCACAGGTAAAACCGCACTTGCACTACATATTGTGAAAAGATTTCAAGAGCGTAACAAGAAAATACTATATGTTGATGCAGACCGGGCTTTATGCGTTGAGTATATGGCTATGTGCGGAGTAACAAAGCGCAACATTTATATGCTGAATATGGACACACTGGAAGATACATTTCAGGCTATCAGAAATCTAATTCCAGTATTTGACTTGATTGTTATTGATACTCTATCAGCTATACCAACAGTTGAGGAAATAGAAACCACAGGGCAGTATCTGGAAGTGCAGAATAAATCGGCTAAAATACTATCTAATGAATGGGCGCACATTAAGCATAAATTAGTGAAATATAACAGCACTATGATTGTTATAAACCAAATGCGGGAGAAAGTAGGCATTTTATGGGGCAATCCTCTATTTGCATTAGGCGGCAGAGCATTAAAGGCATATAGCACTATATCTATTGATATGCGCTTTATGGGTATTGAAAAACACGATGGAGAAATCATTGGACAGCTTGCAAGGGCTGACATTGTAAAAAATAAATGCGCCCCGCCATACCGTTCTGCAGAACTGAAAATGATGTATGGATTTGGAATTGAATAAACACATGAGGCGGCGGGCTTAGTCCTGCTGCCCATTGGGAGGAATTGGATTCATGATCAAAGATGAAGAGTTAAAAATGTTCTATGAAATATTTACAGATTCATGGAAATTTTACAGAAGATATGCGGATGTACAACAATCAGATGAATATTGGAAAACCGTAATGGACGAAGCTAGACGGATAGCAGAGAAGTATAATAATGCGAAGCTGGCAATCGTTCTAATATTAGCGGTTATTGACGAACTGGAAAGAAAAAGCACCCACGACCCATAAATTTTCTGAACAAAAGGAGTATCAAGACATTCAAGACACCCTAAAAAAGACTATTCACAGATTATGCAACCCTTAAAAGGTACTTAGAGATTTTAGAGTCCCTAAAAAGATATTCCGACATTTCCGACACCCTAAAAAGAGGAACCAAACAGCAATATCTAATGTACAAGAAGTGCAAAAAGATATTGACACTCACTGCATACATGATATAATAAGGATGGGAAAAAGAATAAGAATAAAGACAGGAGGCGCAGAGCATGGAGGCATTGATCTCATATAACCAAAAAACACAAATTACATACCAGCAGGGACTATCAGCAGAACTTTTCATGAACTTTGTAAAATGGGTAGACCGCAGCGCAGGAACGACCCGAACATATATTATCAATTTGCGACAGTTTGCAGCATGGCTAAAATATACAGTATGCACCCGCCCAGAACGTGAGGACATTATTTCTTATCGGGATTGGCTTTCATCAGAACATGAAGCTATACAGATTGACCCGGAAAGCGTGACCGGCTGGAAGTACAGAACAGATAAAAGCGGAAAGCCCGTAAAGATAATATGCAAACCCTCCACAGTTACACAATACTTGCGAAGTGTATGTCAATTCTTCAAGTGGACTGCTGCCAGCGGTCTATATCCGAACATAGCACAGAACATACATACACCCAAAATAACAGAGGATTACAAGAAAGAGGCACTCACACCAGCAGAAGTATTAAACATCGAAAGCAGTATTGCACAAAAGGCGCAAGAAGCTATTATAACTGCTGCCAGCTATAATAAAGACACAGCCGGAAGAATACAGAGAAGCACAGAACAAGGCAAGCGATTATTTGCTATGTATCAGTTAGCGGTAAATGCTGGTCTTAGAACAATAGAAATCAGCAGAGCAAATATAAAAGACCTCGAAACCAAAGGCGGGCAGTCCTGGCTTTATATATGGGGTAAGGGTAGAAGCGAAGCAGATCAGAAGAAACCCATAGCCCCAGAAGTGGCAGAAAGCATAAAGAACTATCTGAAAAGCCGCACAGACCATTATACAGGCAACAGCCCTTTATTTGTCAGCACAGGGAATAGGAGCGGCGGCAACCGGATTGCGCCCACGACCATCAGCACCATGTTAAAAAGGGCAATGCAGGAAGCGGGATTTGACAGCGAGAAATTAACCGCACACAGTTTACGGCATAGTGCCGGTACTGCTGCAATGGAAGCTACAGGAGATAATATCTATTTGGCACAAGAGTATTTAAGACACAGTGACCCAAAAACAACAGAGAGATATACCCACAGAAAGAAAGATGCAGCACAAGCAGCAATAGCCAAACAAGTATATGATCTTTATCATGGGAACCGAAATAATGATCCACGGCAGCAGCTAGAACAAATCATAAACAGATTATCACGGCAACAGTTGGCGCAATTAAAGGGAATAGCTGCCACAATAGCGACATGATTTCTAATCAGAACTACTTAACTTAGCTTAATTAGAAATTTACGCAAAAAACTTAATATTTACACTTTACACAACATTTCAAAACATAATACAATAAAGATCAGGAGGCAAAATAATGAAAATATTCACTACAGCAGTTGTAAAAGGAGGCACAGCAAAAACTACAACCTGCACCGCACTTTCTCAAATAGCGGCGGCAGCAGGGCAGAGGGTACTTGCTATTGACCTTGACCCACAAGCGAATTTTTCAAGCTATATCGGCGCAGATCCGAACCAACCCGGCAGTTATGATTTGCTAAATGGCACAACTGCTGCCGCGCAACTTATCCAGCAGACAGAGCAGGGTATATTTGCAATATCAGCAAGCCGAAATTTGAGCGTTATAAAGACCACACCAGCAAGCGCAATGAAACTGCAAAAGGCATTAGAGCCACTAAAGAATAATTTTGATGTATGCTTCATAGATACCCCACCTGGAATATTGGAATTGCAAAATGTGGCTTTACACGCTGCCACAGGCTTGATTATTCCATTGGAACCGGACAGCAGCAGCTTACAAGGGCTTTACCAAATCGCAGATATGGCAAACCACGCAAAGAAGCGCAATCCGGACTTATCCTTTACTGGCATTGTCTTAACAAAGTATGATAACCGTCCCGCTATCAATCGTTATCTAAAGGATGTGCTTATAGAAAAGGGCGCAGAAATGGGGATACCGTACTTAATGGATATCCGGCAAGGGATAAAGGTTAGAGAAGCACAAGCGATGCAGCAATCATTATTTGAGTATGCGCCTCGGAGTAATCCAGCAAAAGACTATAAGAAACTATATGAAATGATCATGGAGGGCTAGAAAATGGCAAAGAAAGATTTTAGCGCAATGAATACCCGTAGAGCAGAAGCCGCAGAGAGCAGCGCAGTCATGCGAAAACTAGAGCAAGGAGCAAGTAACAAAGGGCAGCAGGGCGAAGCAACCAAACAAGAGGCAGCAGAGCGGGCAGCAGCTTTAAGAACGCAAGGAAGAAAGGGCTGCAAGGCTATCAGGATTAACATGGCTTTCACACCAGATAATCACGAATTTATTAAAATCATGGCAAAAGCTACCGGGCGCACCATGACAGAATTCACAAATGATGTAATAGCAGCATACCGCAAAGAACGCCCCGAATTTATGGAACAGGCAAACAATTTTTTACAATTCGTTAATTCCGGCGCATTTACATCCCTTAATAATGACGAGAAAAATAAGACAGAAAGGTAAGAAATCAAAATGAAATATAAAGTAGAAACTAGCAAAAACAATGATAAAGTAACCCTGACATTAAAGCAAGAGAATGGGAATACCCTTGATAAAGACCAGCTTCAACACCTGATTGACTTTGTAGAAGAATTTAAGAACTGCATGGACTTTCAGCATATAACCGACCTCTTGAAATTTGTTTTATTGCCATTATTGCAGGACAAAGAAAAACGCAATCGGTTTATAAATGTATTGGAAGCTGCCCGAATACAGGAAGAAAACGAAATTGCAGAGCGTTTACAAGAAGACCCAGAAGCCTTTCTTAGTAGCATACCACATAGCGGACTTGATCTCATTAAAAATACCCTCGCAGATTTTCAAACACTGAACGAGCAAGAAAAAGAAACCCTCTTGAAACAATTTTACAGAACACCCGGAATATTGAACATGATAAACACAAAAACAACTAATATTCTATTTGACCCAAAATATCAAGAGCAAATCACAAAACCAACGGAAATAGTTGTAGGCGGAAAAAAAAAAGATATAGTTGTTCAAACACAGCTCTTTCTCTCTTTACAGGATGAAAACGGAAATGGAATACAACTACCACAAACTTTGACAGCATATGATCGTATGGTTTATGATGGAATTTGCAGCGTTTTAATTCACAATAAAGATATGCTTGCCACAAACCGCCAAATATACGAAGCATTTGCAGGAAAAGGAACAACAAGTCCGCAAGCATTAGGACACGTTACCCGAAGCTTAAACAAAATGCGAAATACAACTATATATTTAAACTGTACCCCACATATCAAAACAAAAAACCCGGAAATTGAAAACATGGTATTTGATGAAAACTTGCTTTCCTTTTCCCGGCTTACAATCATTAGCGGCGGACAAGAAACCACAGGTTACAAATTTTTCAAAATGCCTATTTTGTATGAATACGCTTCATGTATGAACCAAATTATAGCTGTCGACCGAACATTATTGAACATACCAACAATTAACAATACTGATAACAATAACTTAATTAAAATTTATTTATTGCGCCGCATTGAAACCATGAAAAGCAAACATAACAACATTGCTAGTAATAAAATAAAATTTGATTCTATGATTGCATATTTAGATATACAAACAAACAGCAAAGCAGAATATGCTCGGTTTAGAAAAACAATTAAAACAATCCTTGACTACTGGAAACAAGGCGACTACATCAAGGATTATATCGAATATAAAGAAGGAAAAAAATTTGCTGGAATTGAAATTCAATTTTAATATCAATAGGTACATATCAAAATAACACTATACATTATAGCAAAAGAGCATTTATTTTTGTATACCTTACCCTTCAAAGTTGTATACCTTACCCTTCAAAGTTGTATACCTTACCCTTCAAAGTTGTATACCTTACGGGGTAACAAAAATACCCGTAAAGTAAGTAATATCAAGGGGTTGCAGATTTAAAAAAAATCTCTGTAAGTACTGTAGGTATTGTAAGTACTGTACCGCCTACCCGCCCCTCTTTTACAAAGAGCGGGTGGCGGGGTATAGCCGATAAAAGAAAAGGGAGAGAGAATTAGTCGCTTTTTGTCCACCAACTACCGATTTTTTGTCCAAGCCCGATTGCTGAAACCCGCATAAATACTGAATTTGCTGGCAGTCTGATTTTGTATAAGTCTTATAAGTCTTTATAAGGCTTATATTAGGCGCGGCGGCTACACTGATACCGCCGCCACGCTTATTACAAAAGATAAAGAACAGGACACGGTATAGTATGAGCCGATAAGAGAAAGTTTATTTCTTTTATCGGCTAACAAAAATCAAATTTTTTAAATCGGGGCTTGACTTTTGAGCGTGCATTTAATATACTTTATGTGTGCTTGAAAGTGAGGTGAAAAAATGTCGCCACGTACTGGCAGACCAAAACTTGATAACCCTATCAATATCAGAACAAGCGTTCGCCTTGATAGAGAAACCGATGAAAAGCTGAACCAATATTGCAAAAAATATGGAATTGCAAAAGGGGAAGCAATTAGAAAAGGGGTTCATCTTCTTTTGGAAAAAGAAAAATAGAGCGTTGCCACCCTGAGAAAGTACAACGCTCTATCAAAGCTAATTAACCTAAGCCAAACTTAGGTATGCAAATATTATAGCACTGTGTCCCTATGTTTGGCAACCTCAAAACATGATAGGAGTTGTTTTTTTACTATGAGAAACAGAACATTGGCGACGAAGATCTTCATAGTGGGCGCAATCAACCACATTAAGGGAGAGAGGCAGCAGAAATGAACATGGATATATTAAGGGATGCTGTAGAAGACGCAAGTCACGCGTCTGAAATCTCTCTTGCTACATTAACGATTATCAGTGAACGCCGGGACGCAAAGATTGATTCGTGGGCGATCATTGGCGTTTTGGAGCAGATTGAAAAAATCAGGGATTGCTTAACCACAATGGATGAAGAACTTGTCAAAGCGTAATCATACCATACTTAGAAAATTTTTCGGATTATATCTTGTAGGCAATCATTAAAGCTATCTAAACCCGCCCTACATAAAAGGGGCGGGTGTTGTTACTAGAATTGTCTTCTATTAGGCAGTTTTCTTTTATTGGCAATATATCAACAAGATAGAAACTAAAAGAAAGGAGAATAGATCATGAACAGAGAGGATGCAAAGCAAGAAATCAGGCACAAGATAAAAATAACCGACTATTTGGAAAAGAGTAAAGGCGGTTTATACTGCTGCCCTTTTTGTGGGAGCGGTCATGGAACGCACAAGACCGGCGCAGTCAAGTATTATCCCGAAACAAATACTATTTGCTGTTTTGCGGATTGCAATAAAAAAAGGTATGATATATTTGACATTTACGCGAACAAATACGGCACGGATTATAACACCACATTGCAAATGTTGGCGGGAGAAATTGGTATAGAGATTGATCCATATAAACCAGATGACACCATTGCCCAGCATAAAACAATGCATAATAAAGCCGTACAAGCCCCACAGAGCGATTTTAAACAAGCGGAGGATAAAAATACCATACAACAAAAAAAAGTCCCGGAAAAGGGCATACAGGAGCGCACAGAGGGCAAAGCAGATTATACAGAGTATTACAAGGTATGCCGGGAGAGAATAAGCAGCCCAGATGCAGTTTCTTATTTATCGGCACGGGGAATTAGTGTTGATACTGCCGCCGCTTACTGGATAGGGTTTGACCCACGGGCAGATCTAGCGAATGCGCCGGGAGGAATAGGAGAAATAAAGCACTCATGCCCCCGTATTATTATTCCTACAACCACTTGGCATTATATTGGACGTAGCATATCCCCAGATACAGAGCGTCCGTTTCAGAAAATGAATGTAAAAGGCGGTAGTCCTGGCATATTTAATAAGCGGGCTTTATACGCACAAGATGTGCGAGAAGTATTCATAACGGAGGGAGCCTTTGATGCTTTATCAATTATTGAAGCAGGGGCGGCAGCAGTCGCATTGAACAGCACCAGTAATGCGGATGTTTTAATCAAGCAGATCAAGGAGCAAAAGACCTCTGCAACTTTTATTATCTCCCTTGATAATGACGAGAGCGGGAGTAAGGCGACCCAAACCCTTATTGATGGGTTTAAGCTTCTTAATCAGCCGTATATTGTGGCGAATATATCCGGGAGATATAAAGATCCTAATGAGGCATTAACAGCGAATCGGGAGGCATTTTTTGAGGCGATAGAAACGGCGCGGCAGCAGACAGCAGCAAGACCAGATAATGTGTCCGCTTATATTGATAATATCATGCAGCGGGACATTGAAAGAATGAAAGGTTCAGTGGATCGCAAGACGGGGTTTGCTCGGTTAGATGAAATAAGCGGTGGTCTATATCCGGGATTGTATGTAATCGCTGCTACTAGCAGTTTAGGAAAGACAACTTTTTCCCATCAAATTGCGGACAATCTAGCAATGGCGGGAAATGAAGTGCTGTTTTTCAGTATGGAGCAATCAAGATTGGAACTTGTCACGAAGAGTATTGCAAGGATAACTGCACAGGAGAATATAAAAACAGCAGTCACAAGTTTATCTATCCGAAAGGGGAATTTTCCAGACAATGTAAAGGCTGCACTTCTCAAGTATAAGGACAGTGTGGCAGATAGATTAAACATAATTGAGGGGAATTTCAATTGCAATATTTCTTTTATTGGCGAGTATGTGAGGAAGTACATAAAGAAGAATCAGTGTAAGCCTATAGTGGTTATTGATTATTTGCAAATATTACAGCCAGCAGAGGAAAGTAAGCGTATGACAACAAAGGAAATGGTGGATAGTACAGTAACAGAGTTGAAGCGCATTAGTAGGGAGCATGATATAACAGTGTTTATAATATCCAGCGTAAACAGAGCGAACTATCTCACCCCGATAGATTTTGAAAGCCTGAAAGAAAGCGGAGGTATTGAGTATACAGCAGATGTTATTTGGGGTTTGCAGCTTCAATGTCTGAATGAACCTTTATTTTCAGAAGCGAACAAGATAAAGGAAAAGCGGCAGAGAATCAGACAGGAAAAGGCAGCAGAGCTGCGAAAGATAGAATTGTTGTGTTTAAAGAATCGTTATGGCATAGCAAATTATAGTTGTGGTTTTTACTATTACCCAAAGCATGATTTGTTTGTACAGACAGTTTCCGAGGAATTTAATCCCTATTATGGGGAAAATCCTTTTGAGGATACAGAGCCAAAGAAAAAATCGGGACGTAGGCTATAATTTAATTTGATGAATTTTTAACGAAGGCGAAAATGGCTTGGTTGAATTTGTATACGTATGCAGAATATGAACGGTTTTCGGACATGGTTACACGTGTGCGCGAAGAGTATAAATCTTTTCATGAGTTTTCTTATCTTTTTCCTTTACCTTTTTTGTTAATTATGGTATAATATGTGCAAGAAGTATATAATACGTACAAGAAGTGCAAAAATGAAAGAGAGGTATAAAGCAAGCATGGATGAGAAAGAGGCACGCAGAGCCTATAAGAGGAAATGGGCGCGGGAAAATCGGGACAAAGTGAGAGCAGCACAGGAAAGATACTGGAAAAAGAAAGCAGCAGAGCAGGAAGTAACAGAAGATGAGGCGGCAGTTGTAGTAGTGACTACCTAATTGACCTGAACGCAACACAGGCAGCGATAAGGGCAGGGTGTTCAGCAAAAACAGCTAATGAGCA
>ERZ777305.3342-NODE-3342-length-11257-cov-6.868863_pt1 | contig 11257 bp, 5 predicted proteins | sample MGYA00374965_ERZ777305 | MGnify/ENA primary metagenome ERZ777305 (study PRJEB29328, sample SAMD00013331) | mouse gut metagenome | study: EMG produced TPA metagenomics assembly of the Metagenome analysis of fecal microbiota from mouse which was promoted...
GGTGTCGATGACCATGAACGGCGCCGTGCTGCCCGTGCTGGCGTTCTACATCGTGGCCGGATTGGAACAGGGCTGCACGCTCGACCAGCTCAGCGGGACGATTCAGAACGACATCCTCAAAGAGTTCATGGTGCGGAACACCTATATCTACCCGCCGGAATTCTCGATGCGCATTATCGCGGATATTTTCGAGTACACCTCGAAGCACATGCCGAAATTCAACTCCATTTCGATTTCGGGGTATCATATGCAGGAAGCCGGGGCGACGGCGGATATCGAGATGGCGTACACGCTGGCCGACGGGCTCGAATATTTGCGGACGGGGGTCAATGCGGGGATGGATATCGACTCGTTCGCGCCGCGTCTGTCGTTCTTCTGGGCGATCGGGATGAACCACTTCATGGAGATCGCCAAGATGCGCGCCGCGCGGATGCTGTGGGCCAAGATCGTGAGCCGGTTCAATCCGAAGAACCCGAAGTCGCTGGCGCTGCGTACTCACTCGCAGACCTCTGGTTGGTCGCTCACGGAACAGGATCCGTTCAACAACGTGGCCCGGACGGCGATCGAGGCGATGGCCGCAGCGTTGGGGCACACGCAGTCGCTGCACACCAATGCGCTGGACGAGGCGATCGCGCTGCCGACCGATTTCTCGGCCCGGATCGCGCGGAATACGCAGATTTACATTCAGGAAGAGACCAATATCTGCCGCAGTGTCGACCCGTGGGCGGGCTCCTACTATGTGGAGTCGCTCACGAACCAGATCATGCACAAGGCGTGGGCGTTGATCGAGGAGGTCGAGTCGCTCGGCGGGATGGCCAAGGCGATCGAGACCGGGGTGCCGAAGATGCGGATCGAGGAGGCGGCGGCACGGACGCAGGCCCGGATCGACTCGGGCGAGCAGACGATTGTGGGGCTGAACAAGTACCGGCTCGAAAAGGAAGACCCGATCGACATCCTGGCGGTGGACAACACGGCGGTGCGCGAGTCGCAGGTGGCACGGCTCAAGGAGCTGCGCGCCAACCGCGATCAGGCGGCGGTGGACCGGGCGCTGGCGGCGATTACGGAGTGTGTGCGGACGAAGAAGGGAAATCTGCTCGAGCTGGCGGTCGAAGCGGCCAAGGTGCGCGCGTCGCTGGGCGAAATTTCGGATGCCTGCGAGGTGGTCGTGGGACGGTACAATGCGGTGATCCGCTCTATTTCAGGTGTTTATTCGGCAGAAGTGAAAGACGACGAAAAGTTCGCGAAGGCCAAGGAGCTGTGCGAACGCTTTGCAAAACAGGAGGGGCGTCAGCCTCGGATCATGATCGCCAAACTGGGGCAGGACGGACACGACCGGGGCGCCAAAGTGGTTACGACGGGGTATGCGGATATCGGCTTCGACGTGGATATGGGGCCGCTGTTCCAGACGCCGGAAGAGGCGGCCAAACAGGCGGTCGAAAACGATGTCCATGTGGTCGGCGTGTCGTCGCTGGCGGCGGGGCACAAGACGCTGGTGCCGCAGATCGTCGCCGAGCTCAAACGCTTGGGGCGCGAGGATATCGTGGTCATTGTAGGGGGGGTGATTCCGCACCAGGACTACGACTTCCTCTACCGGAACGGGGCGGCGGCGATTTTCGGGCCGGGGACCCCGGTGACCGATGCGGCGATCAAGATCCTCGAAATCTTGCTGGACGAGTAGCCGGCTGATTCCCTGCGATTTGTCAGATGTCGGGTGCGGTCTCTTTCGGAAGGGCCGCGCCCGATTTTTCTTTGCCCGGAGACTTTTTCGTCCGGAAATCGGTGCGGAAAACAAAAGGTTTTTGGAAAAGGAAAAGAAAAGTGTATCTTTGCATCCGGAATGCGCGTCGCCGGGACGCTCGGGCGTTGCGGCGGACGCATCGGACTCGGCTCCGTAGTTCAATGGATAGAATATCAGATTCCGGTTCTGACGATATGGGTTCGAATCCCGTCGGGGTCACGCATTCACAGGAAGTTTCGCCTCTCGGTTAACCGAGAGGCGAAACTTTTTTATTCGCGGACGGGTGAGCGTGGAGTGCGATAGCGGAGGGGGCGGCCATCTCGGACGGCAGTCGTATTTGGGGGAACGGAAATTAATGTGTAACTTGCTGAATTACAACTCTGTTAGAATCGTGTGCGAACTACAATAAGTCGCTCGGAAATGTCGAAGCCGGAAAGAACGTTTTTGGCTCTTTTTCAGGCGATTGCAGGTTGCGTGACGCACACACCCAAACCCGGTAAAAATAACAAAATCATGAGGAAAATCTGGTGGTACGCCGTATCTGTTTTGCTGCTTTGCAACTGCGCCTCGAGGAACAAAACGACCTTCCGGACCGACTACTTTAAAATCGAGGTTGACTCCCGAGGCTACATTGTCGGTATGTGGAACAATACCAAAACCGATCGCAACTTCAGCCCGTCGGATCAGCCCTCTCCCCTGTTGTCGCTGTACGACAGCCGGCTGAAACGCTACTACTACCCGCAAAAAGCCCGTTACAGCCAGGGACGCTACACGCTGGAGTACGAAAACGGAGCGGTCGCTACCGTCCGGCTGGAAGAAAAGGACAAATACCTGAAACTTAGTCTGTTGTCGGTCGACAACCGAGAGGGGATCGATGCCGTCCAATGGGGCAGTTTCTACACGAACATCGACAATCTGCTGGGCGAAGTGATCGGCGTGGCCCGGGACACTTCGGCCGCCGTAAACTACGCCATCGGGGCTTTGGCCTTGGATGACAACACCATCGGGGGCGAAGCACGCTATACCTCGGAAACGGGGGCAGGCGGATATATCGTCCACTCGCCCGACCACGTCAACCATCCGCTGCCGCTGACTCTCCACGAGGGACAACAGTTCACCATGGGGGGCGACGGGATCAACGACGTCGCTTTCTACAACCGCAAAGAGCCTTACTTCCGAATGGTCTACGGCGCCACGGCCGGAGTGGACTGCAATGGGCGGATTAATATCCGCTACCAGTCGCGCGACCGGCGACAGGGCGATTTGATCTATTCGCCCGAGGGTGTGCCGACCTTCACGAACAACGAACCGAACCACCTGATGCGTCAGGATCTCCCCGGGGTCGACTACATCGGCTCCTCCATCGCCCTGTGGGGCAGTCCCGACAGCGTCGCCCTGATGGAGGTGATCCAACGTATCGTGCTGGACGAAGGACTCCCTTATCCGACCTACCGCGGCAAATGGATCAAAGACCCCACCGCCTTCTCTCCCGATGTCTGGGTGTACGGCGGCGAGTACGACAGCATCGCCTCCTATACCAAACAGATGGGGCTCCACGGTATCCACGCTTACGATCTGGGCTTCCTGAATCCAGACCGAAACTCCGAAGGGTATATCGACGGCAAAAACGGCGAACGCAAACCGTTCCGACTGAGTTCCGGCAACCTCACCCATCGCGAATATGCGGCCCTGCTGGCCCGGGACAGCATCGTCCTGGGGCGCACGACCATCACCAACTCCATGGCGCCCGGAACGAAAGACTGCAGTCCCGTTCCTTCGGACAGCGCCTGCATCCAGCATCGTCGTTTCCTGACCGCCGACCTCTCGGCCACCGACACGACGATCTATATCGACGATCCGACCTATCTGGAGGAGATCGCCTGTTGGGAGGGACACTGCCCCGAACTGAACATGGTCAAGATCGGCAAGGAGCTGATCCACTACCTCGGCGTATCGGAAACCGCTCCTTACCGTCTGCTCAATGTGACCCGCGGATACTGGAACACGACTCCGGCGACCCATTCGAAGGGCGATGCCGTCGATAAACTCCAGGTGACCGTGGGATGGGGTTATCAGGGGCTGGTGCCGAATCTGGAGCTGCAGGACGAACTCGGCAAGCTCTACGGCGATATGGCCGCTCGCAGCGGGCTGGGGATGTACGACCTGGACGGGCAGGAGTTCCTGTTCCACAACGGGTTCGGAACCTACTCCGTCAAACGTTTCTTCCGCAACGTGTTCGAACAGGCTGCCAAACATCGGCTGCCCTCGCTGCGGTTCACCGGCGCCACGCTCTCGGAAGGGTCGTGGCACTACCAGAGCGTCTGGAACGTAGGCGGGGGACTGAATATCTACGATGCCGACAAACGGGTCTGGGGCAGCACCACCAGTCAGGGCAAAGATTTGCGCGACGTAACCTACGCCAACTTCTTCCCGTCGTCGTTCGGCGTCAACTTCCCGATCACGGCCGGTTCGACGGTCGAACAGTTCGAACACATCGAAGCGACGGCTGTCGGATACGGAGCCACTTATTTCCTGAAAATCGGGCAGAAAGATGTCGAAAGCGCGCCCCAAAAATATGCGATCTTCAAGGTGATCAGAACTTGGGAAGAGGCTCGTCGGGCCGATGCGTTCCCGCCGCACATCAAAAGGCTGCTCCAGGATCCGACCCTGAACTGGCGGCTGGAAGAGCGGGACGGCGACACGGGATGGACCCTGCATCGGATGGAGAACGGCCGGTCGGTGCAGGCGTACACGCTCTATCCGAGACAATAACCGCCCTCTCTCTGTCGGCTGTACACAAGAAGCGCGGAAGGCTATATCGCATACCTGATATAGCCTTCCGCGCTTCCGGTTGTACCGGTCTTCGTTCGAACGGGCGGAATGCCCGGATTTACCGGTCGGTGTCTGTACGGAACGGGGCTACCGGCAGGCCGTCGCCGTTGAACAGGTTGCCGATCGTGGCATCGTCGAAACAGTAACGTACGGCTACCGGCGTCTCGACTTCCGGAGACGAAACGACCAAACGGTTCTGCCGAATCTTCGCTTCGGCCGGGACGAACCGTCCGTCTGCCCCGGCGATCTGTACCCCGGAGATCGTTTTGGCCGGAGACGTCAGGCCGCTCTCGGTGTGTGTGAAAGTCAGGATCGCTTTTCCTTTCTTGACCTCCATCCGTTCGAACAACGGATTTTCATACCCTTTTTCCAGCACCTTATAGTGTCGGCCGAGCGCCAGATCGGCCAGCCGCGTACCGACTTCGATCTTTTTCGCCGGATGGATATTGTCCGGATCGCCGATATCCACCGTCACTACCATCCCCGTGTTCGGCACCTGCCGTGCCACACGATCCTGCGCCTCGCGAATCCGTGCCGGGCCGTTGTCGGAAGACCCGTAACGGTAGGGGGCGATCTGAACCAGATAAAACGGGAATTCCTTACCGAACCCGCTGCGCCAGCTTTCGATCATCTTTTGCATCAGCAGACGGTACGACGAGGGGTTGTCACGGTTCGACTCGCCCTGATACCAGATGGCACCCGCAATCTCGTACGGCATCAGCGGAAAAATCATGCTGTTGTAGAGCACGCCCGGTGCGACCGGCCACCAGGGATAGGTGGTGCCCGGCATCGCATCGGCGATTTCCGGCGTATTCATCACCACCTCGCGCGGTGTCCAGACTTCGGCCGGTGTCCCTCCCCAGGCCGACACGATCAGACCGACCGGTACGTCGAGCTGCTGATTCAACCGCTTGCCGAAGAAATAGGCCACCGCACTCCGCCGGCGCATCACCTCCGGCGAACAGCTCTCCCACCGGGCGGTACAATCTTCCTGCGGGTTGTCGCTGCCGCGTTTGGCCAGACTGAAATAACGGATCATCGGCCGGTCGGCCGACGCGATTTCCCGTTCCTGATCCCGGATCCCGTTTTGCGGGGCCCATTCCATGTTCGACTGCCCGCTGCACAACCACACTTCGCCCAGCAGGAGGTCTTTCAGTTCGATCCGGTTGTCCGGCAGATTGTCGGAGAAGATCTCCAATGTGTAGGGGCCGCCGTAATCCGTTGTCGGGATGCGCGTTTTCCATCGTCCGCACGCGTCGACCTGCACTGCGACCGTGTCGTTCGGTTGCCAGCTGCCGACGAGCTTCACGGTCGTACTCGCCTCGCCCCAGCCCCACACGGGAACCGTACTCCGCTGTTGGAGTACCATGCCGTCGGAAAAGATCGCCGGCAGATGCAGCCGGGTGTGGGTCTGTCCCTGAGAAACGGGGATGCAACATGTTGCCCAGCAGATCGATATGCATTTCAAAATGGTTTTCATCGTTTCTGAATTCGGAGTTATAATATCTTGTGAATTTATTTCCCGCGGTGTCGAATCGAAGCAGGTGTGCGGCCGCACGCCTGTCTCAATATTCGAGACGCAAGGTGACCATGCCGAACGGTGCCAGTGTCAGTCGGCCATCCGTTTGTTGTCCGGCCTCTTCTTCCAGCCCGCATACGGTCGTCCGGACGGGTTTCCTGTTCGGGAACGACACGGTGACATGTTCGGCCCGATCCGATACCGAACGGAGACGAACGATCAGGGTACGGTCGCATTCCAGCGATTTGACGATTGTGGAGTAGATTGTCGGATTGTCGATCCCGATCACCGGCCGTACCTGCGGATCTTGGTCTGCGGTCACGTAAACCAGCGGCTGCGCCTGCTCCACCCCGAATCGGTTGGCCTGCACGGCGTCGTAACCGTCGTGCGGCAGCAGACGGTAACGGAACTCTACCGGCCCCTCTTGGGTCAACGGGAAATTGGTGTGCCAATGGTTGTTCATTACCCACGAATAGATCGTTGCGCTGGGAGAGAGGTGCTCGATCCAGTTTCCCTGACTGCCCCAGCCCAGTGCGATATTGGCATGACGAGCCCCATGTTCGAACAACGGGGCGTCCGGCGAGCACCAGGTTACTCCATGGGTTGCATCGGGCACGGCATGTCCGGTCTTCTGCAACCTGTGTTCCGCACTATTTTCTCAATAATTATCTTTCGGTTCGCTCCCCAGTCGAATGTCGAGCCGGCCTCCCGCCGCCACTGCCGAAAAGGGCAGGCGGACGCCGTGCAACACCTTGTCGTTCAGGGTGTATTGGTCGACATAGGGGTGCCGGCCGTCGTTGCCGGTAGTCGTGATGACGAACTCCCGGCCGGGATAGTAGTCGCTATTCAGCCGAATCGTCACCCGGTCGAAAAGCGGAACGCCCAACCCGAAGGAGGGCTCTTCCCCGGTCAACCCTTTCAGGTCGAACAGACCCAGCGACGAGATCACGTACCAGGCACCGAGTTGACCCTGATCTTCGTCCTGTCCGTAGCCGTAACCGTGAATGCCGTCCGTGCCGTAGAACTCATTGAGAATAGCCCGTACCCATTTCTGGGTAAGCGACGGCCGGCCGGCTTCGTTGAAGAGCCATGAGATATGCAAACAGGGCTGATTCCCATGGTTGTAGAGGGTGCGCAGGCCGGAAAAAGCGTCGATTTCGGTGCCGCCGCTGAAGATTTTCTGCTGCGACAGGGTAAAGATGCTGTCCAGCCGGGCGTTGAAGACTTCGGCGCCCACTTTGGAAACCAATCCGGGAACGTCGTGAGGCACATAGAACGTGTACTGCCAGGCATTCCCCTCCTGGAACCCGCGCCATACCTGCATCGGATCGAAAGCGTCGATAAAGGTGCCGTCGGCCCGTTTCGGACGGACGAAATCGCACGACGGATCGTAGAGACGTTCCCACCCTTTCGATAGCTCCGTCAGCTGTTCGTACCGGGCCGTGTCGCCTCGTTGCCGCGCCCATTGGGCCACAGCCCAAGCACTATAAGAATATTCCAGCGTATGCGACGCCGAGAAGAGGAATGCCTCGTCGGGACCTTCGCCCTGATCGCGGTGAGGTACGTAGCCGTACTTCACGAAATCTTTTGTGTCGACTTTCCCGGCTCCGAGCGGACGATCCTCGCCTTCGAGTTCGTTTTTCAGACAGGCTTCATAAGCGGTCGTAGTGTCGAAATCGCGAATGCCGCAGGCGTAAGCCGCGGCAATGACGGTACTTAGCAGGTTGGTTCCCACGCCGGATACGTAGCGGCTGTTCGCCACGCCGTCGGCCAGCCATCCGCCGTCGCGATAGATCTGCAGGTGGCTGCTGATGTAGTCGGACAGGTATTCCGGATAGGCGAGTGCCCAGACCTGGGCCAGGTTCCACTGTCCGCCCCAGATGCCGTCGGTGTTGTAGAGGTTGTGCACCGGCGTTCCGGCTTTCGTCTCCAGCTGTCCGACGCTGCCGTCGTGACGCGGGTAGGCGCCGTTGACGTCGCTGGCCAGACCGCGTCCCAACAAAGCGTGGTATAAACCGGTGTAGAATTTGACTTTATCCTCAGGGTTGTCGGTTTCGACCCGGATGCGTCCCAGGTACTCTTCCCACGTGCGGTGCGACTGTTCGCGAGCCTGGTCGAACGTCAGCTCGGCGGCCTCCTGCTGAAGGTTCAGGCGGGCATTCTCGACCGACGTATAAGAGAGTCCCACCTTGGCCGTAACGACCTTTCCGGCCTCCGGACCGAAGTCCAAATAGAGCCCGGCTCCGACTCCGCTCGCCTGTCGGACTCCGGCTTCCTGCCGGTTGCCATGAAAGACACCGAACGATTCGGGTTCCCGGTCCAGCACGGCCGAAAAATAGAGCGGCACCACTGCGCCGGGTTGATATTTCTTTACGTATTCGGGTTCGGTGACGACCCACCCTTCGACACGTCCCTCTTCGGTATAGACGACCCGGGCGTCCCGCACGGCACCGCTTTCGCCCTGCCGGTTTCCGATGTCGAAAAGAAGATGGTTCCGGTCGCTCTGTCCGAAGGTAAAGCGCTGTATGGCCACCCGGGGCGTAGCCGTCAGCTCGGCCCGGATGCCGTAGTCGTCCAGCAAGACGGAGTAATAACCTGCCGTAGCGATCTCGTTCCGACGGTCGAAACGGGAACGGTATCCGGTCTTCACACTGTCGTCCGGATGGCCGGGAACGGTGATGAGTTCGCCGCTGGTGGGCATCAGCACGATGCCGCCGACCTGAAATTCATGCAGGCACGGAAAACCTTCGATCGAGCGGTCGCGATAATCGTATCCGGTGGCTTCCCAGCCGGTTTTGTTCCCCAGGCTGCCATTGGTCGAGGGGCCGGGTTTGGCCATCCCAAAGGGCATCGCGCCGGGGGTGAAGTGGAACCACCGGCAATGGGCGGTTCCGATCCGTGGTTCGACATACGGCGAAAGCTCTTCCTGCTCCGGTTGCCGAGACGACGGACTGCATGACGCTACCGTTATGGCTGCGGCAACGATACCGAACGTAACGAAGTGTCTGTGTTTCATATCTATTGAATGGGAACGAGTCTTCATAGGTGCAACTCTTGGTTCAAGTTTCTGTGCCGATCGGTCGCAGACCGGAGTGGGCTCCCGGAGCAATCGGGCGGCTGTGGCGGCCTCCGACCCGAATCGGCATCAAGTGCGCGCGGGGGGGGGCTACGGTCTGCCGGCCGGTTATTGTTCCAACAGCGGCCGGATGATGTCGGTTACCTGTTCGGCCAGCATCCGGGTGCCCTGGCTGTTGGGATGGACGCCGTCGCCGGGGTCGTAGAGATCGGGCCGGTCGGCCAGAATGGCATTCAGGTCGTTGACGAGCACTCCTTTGTCTTCGAGGTAACGGAGCACGCGGCGGTTGCGTTCGGCCACCCGTTCGTTGAAGGGTTCGAAGCGGTCGAGGCGCCCGGCATCGCGCACCGGGGTGATGGTGGCCCAGATCAGGGTGGCGTCGGGGGCATACTTGCGGATCAGTCTGTATAGTTTGGCGAAGTCGCGGATGTATTCGTCTTCGGTGTAGGCGCGTCCGTGAAGCCCGTTGTTGAAATGGATCACGTGATAACGGTTGTGCGAAAGGGCCATCTCGACCTCTTGCAGGTAAAGCGGATCGCCGAGCGATTTGGAGGTGGTCAGCCGGGAGAAGTATGCTTTGTCTTTCAGGGTCTCGGCTACGATCGGGGCGTAGCGCTGGGTGATCGAGTTGCCGATGAAGAGTACGTGGGGACGGTCGTCGCGGTCGACATTTTCCATCCAGAAGTTGGCCCATTCGATGTTTTCGCGATGAATGTCTTTCTGGGCCGAGGCGGAGCGGCTGCCGGCCAGAAGGGCAAGCAGCAACAGGAGGCTGAAGCGTTTGTGCAGCATGAACATATGGAGTTGGTTTGAAATGTAACGGTCGGTTTCTCGGGAACGGGATGCCCTGCGGGGTGTGCGGAAGGGGGCGGGCAGGCGCACGGAGCCTGCCCGCGGGAATCCGTCTTGTCCCGTATCCGGCTGTCGCGGAGCGCAATGCGCGTGGTTTTCGTCAAAAATGCGTGACTTTATCCTCGTGTGGGGCGGTGGTTAGGCACGATGCGAATCCGGGGATTCGTCAGGCGGGCGTGTCATGGCAGTGCGGATGGGGGGAGCGGTATGTAATCCCGAGAAATGTTGCAATATAATGAATTATTTCCGGATTTTTAGGCGGATGGCTTTAGCGGCTGCGGTTTTTCCATTGTTCGGCGCCCGCTCCGGAGGCTCGGGCGCAGCATTCGGTCACGATGCCCGGAAATTGCGAGACTGATCCGGTGCTTAAACGAGAGCTGACGTCGATCTTCCTCAAAAGCGCATTTGCGACAATACGAAGGGGGTGAAAATGGATGGTATAACCATTGTAGGCTGAGTCGGAGGTTAAAAGAAATCTTTTGTCGGCAACAGTCTGGCGGGTGTTGAATGCGCATGAAGTCCATAACTTGGAGGCAACCTGCCCCAAGTTATGGACTTCTCTTTTTGCGGTAAGCTCCGTTTATTCCGAGAGGCAACGCAACTGAAAACCGAAAGCACGGCGGTCCGAGCTGCTGGCGTTGAGGTCCTGCGAACCGAAATTCAAGTCTAGGCCGTAGACGCCGCTCGTGGCGGAAGACCCGCTGAACCCGCTGCTGCCGACGCCCACCGGATCGCCATTGGATTTTTCGCGGAAGCCCGGGGCGGGGTGGTTGGATTTGTTTCCGCGCGCCTTTGGGAAATCGTCAAAACTCGCTTGCGAGTTTTGACGATTTCCCTCTTAAGGCGTGGCGCGCGGGCTCGGCAAACCTTTTCATAGGCGGGCGGGCGACTTTCGAGCTTTGTGCCGGACGTAACTGCCCTCGGGCCGGGCAGGCCCCGCGTGCCCGCGGTGGGCAAATGGCTGTGTCGGCCTAATTGGCAGAGGCTGCCTTGGGGTAGATCCGGCTATTTCGGAGTGCCCGAAGGCACCGTTTATTCCGAGAGGCAACGCAACTGAACACCGTGGCCACGGTGGTTCACGCCGCTGGGATAGAGGGTCTGCGTGCCGAAGTCCAAGAACACGCCGTTAGTCCCGCTGACAGCGGACGACCAACTGTACCCGCCGACGCCGACGCTCATCAGATCGCCTAACCGCCCATAGTTGCCTGCGTCGCGGAAGCCCGGGGCGGGGTACCAGGCA
>ERZ777305.3343-NODE-3343-length-11256-cov-3.480761_pt1 | contig 11256 bp, 13 predicted proteins | sample MGYA00374965_ERZ777305 | MGnify/ENA primary metagenome ERZ777305 (study PRJEB29328, sample SAMD00013331) | mouse gut metagenome | study: EMG produced TPA metagenomics assembly of the Metagenome analysis of fecal microbiota from mouse which was promoted...
CCTGCGGAGCCTTGCCAGCTTCCGGATCTTCCTCCGTCTGTTCCACAACCAAATTGCCTTTCCCATCCGCATCATCTTCCTCCCTGGTATTCATATTCTCCGCCGTATCCCCGGCACTGCTGTTCATCAGCCACTCATATTCCTTTTCAAGCCTCTCATTCGTCACGTCAAAGAGAGTGTCTCCGGTAGCGTCATAAAAGACTGTTACCTCCGGGCGTCTCAATGTCTTGTATGTCTCGCCCATCACGACAATATCAGGACTTTTATCCTCGGCATTATATCCGCTTTTCAGATACTCATTTACAACCTGGTTCCAGATCACTCCATAGGCATTTTCCGCTGTGCTTTCGGCCGTGAAGTGCTTAACCTCTTTTTTCTCTTTCATGCTATCCCTGACTTTCTGCCATGTTTCCGACTGCAGAGCCTTTTTGCTCTCTTCCGACAGATTCCCATCAAATCCTTTGATTTCCATACTGCGCCTCCTTTTCTTCAAAATCGAAAAACATATAAAAGTGCTCTTTTTCCACTGTTTTTTCGGTGGTTACGGTTCCACCCATACTTCCCAGCGAATGAAATATCTTTCGCCACTGCCAAACATCCGACTGGAACATTGGCATATACCACATTTCCTGCCCCTCATTTTCCCTGGGGAATAATACCGGGCCGGTCAAAGGGTTGGTAATCGTATTCCCTACGCAGATATAACCGGCGCATCCCAGAAGAGAAAGCTGGATATAACACATCTGAGCCACCACCCGATCCACGTCCTGCCCCACGAAAAGCACATGGTTCTGAAAATTATATTTAGATCCTTTCAAGGTATTTGCAGCCGCTATCAATGTTGCCCCTGCGCCGCAGGCCGGATCACAAATGGATATGTAGCCCTGTTCTTCAATCTGCCTGTCAACGGTCCCCACCGTCATCTGCGACATCATTTTGCATATGTTGTATGGGGTGAAAAACTGGCCTTTCCAGTGGTTCCCCAGGTTTAGATTCATATACATTTTTCCGAGGAAGTCCTGTTCCGGTTCGTTTTCCAGAGCCATGACAATGATATTGAGTATCTCCGCTGCTATCTCCACCGAGCCGAGCCTCTCTATACACTGGGCATATTCCTTTTCCCTCGCCTCAAAATGCTTCTGCGTCCGATCTGTCACATTGCTCAGGGTACATGCGATTGCGCTTATCAAGTCAGCCCATACCTGCCAAGAGCTTCTGGAATAGCAGAGCCGGTTGAACACATCAAGGAATTCCTTTTCGGTACCCTGTATGATTTCACTCCGCTTTGCTTTAGCCACTTAAAATCCTCCTTCTCGCCTCCTCAAATTTCCTTGCCCGTTCCTCCAGCTGCTCCTGTGTAAGTTCTGCTCTTGGATCCGGCGGTCTCTCTGCGGTATCAATCCTCGGTGCCGGTTTCTCTTCAATGACCGGAATATACTGCTCTTGCAGCATCGCCTTCCCCTTTACCACAAACTCCGGTAGCTGGCGGCTATTCTGCAAATTATCGGCCCTGGCTTCATACGCTTCCCTGAAATTCGCTCTATCAGCTGTCAGATTTTCACTGCAGCACAGCCTGGTCCATCCGAGATTTTTCACTATCGTCCTGGTAAGCTCATCCATGGTTTCAAATGCTTCCTGTGGACGCTCCCGGCCATATCTGGATATCGCCTTCTGCACCACGCCCCACGCTTCGTCAAAGCTCGGCACCGGCTGTCTACACCGCTCCATGCACAGCTTCCGGATCTCCGCTATGTTCGGAGGAAATACATTGGTGCATATATGCTCCATAACAGCATTTTCAGCCACCTCATAGGGAATGTCTTTCAACATCATGTACCAGAAATCCATAGAGGCCGTATCTTCCAGTATCTTCGAGGCCGGATAGGCGGCTTTGATTCCAATGGAGATTGTCGCAAATTGCTGTTTATCCATTATTCGCCCACTCCCTTGCTCCCGCTGCAAACTGCTCTACTCTGGAAGCGCCGGCCGGTTCCCGGTTTGCTATGGGTCTATACCCCGGCGTCCCTCCCCGATCCTGTTCTTTTTGCAGCCATGTTGTTATAAAGCGCGTGATTCCCCGTGCCGTTTTTCTTTTTGCCGGATTAGACATCAACCAGCCTTTCATGTTCCGCAGACACTGCATAACATCAACAGCCGGATAAAGTTCCATCCACCCCGACACGTCTCTCTGCGTGACAGGGTATTCCTCCCCGGTATTCAGGGAGAGCGTGATCACCGGCGGCTCCGCAGCTGCTTTCTGCTCGGAGCATATATCCGTATTGGATTCCGATTCGGATTTGGATTCCGATTGGATTGGATTACGGACGCATTTGTTGTCCGATGATTCCTTTTGCTGTCCTTTGCTGTCATTTGACAGCAAAAGCTCACAATCGCATGTGTACTCCGGATATTTGCTTTTCTGGTTACGGATCCTCTGATGTTCCGCCCAAGTTACCAATTGCAGGTACGGTCTTCCCTGTGCCTTATACACTCGGACCAAGCCTACCGCCGACAACTTATCAAGCGCCTTATCAATATCCTTTTCCGTAACATCCTTTAAGGGAAAACATGAACCTTTGATTATCTTTGCCCGGCCGTCATATCTCCCAAAATCATCACAGATCACAATCAGCCTATAGAACAGAACTTCTTCAAACCAGGATAAGGAATCTATTTCTTCACTTCTGCAAATGCTCTCTTTCAATATCCTGTTTGGCATCCCACCACTCCTTTCATTCCCGGAGAGCGTTTCCGCCCTCCGGCCTATTTCTAATAAATAACCTTGCTGCCCCTCTCAGTCTTTACGACATCCAAATTCTGGGGGAACCTGGCCTTCATGGTAGGATCGTGCGTGATTGCCATGATTTTAATGTTTCTGTACCGGCCCTGGATGGTTTCCAGTGCATCACAGTATGCCTGAATCCCGTCCCCGTCCAAAAACGGCGGTTCGTCAATAAAGAGCATCCCCAGCTGGATCCCGGCAGATGATGACTTGATCTCCGCAAGGGCAAGGATAACTGAGAGGGAAGATTTTACCTTTTCGCCTCCTGACTTCGACAGATACGGCAGTACGGATTTCCCATATTCCTCAATGAAAATATCCAGAGAAACCTTTTCCTTTCCGTTTTTCTGCATCCTTTCCAGCCGGAACTCCACGCCCATTTTCCCGCCGGTCATCTGCCCCAAAATAGAATTGGATGTGGCCGTGAGCTGCGGGATAATGGAGCGGATAATCTGATGGGGGACACCGCTCTGGCTAAACGCAACTTTCAGGGCGTCATAATCTGCCGTTTCTTTCGCGTATTCCGTCTGCTTTTCCTGCAAAGCCACAATCTCCTTTTTCAGTTTGGAGATCTGATCTGATTTCTGCTGCAGAGCTCCGATCTTCATCTGCTTTTCCCGTACCAGGGCATTGATGGACTCCACTTCCACATTCATGCTGGCAACAATGCCGGCAAGTTCCTCTATGCCGTTCATGGCTTGCGCCTCTTTGTCTGCCTCGGCCTGTTTTTCACTGATTTCCGCCTCGATCTCTGCCATTTCTGCCGCCAGTTCAAGCACCCGGCCCATTGCCGTGGTCTTCCTTTCCTCTGCCACCGGAAGCTGCTTTTCTTTTTCAATCCACGGATCAAGCGCTGTGATTGCACTCAGCACCTGCGCATGTTCCTCCGATACCTTGGCATACCGGTCGCGCTCCCGCTCGGCCTCTGTGCCCTTTAATTTGGCCTCTGCAAGCCTTTTTTCTGCCCCGAGTATATTTGACTGCAAATGCTGTATATCGGCTTCCAGCAGGGCAATCTTGCCTTCCCGTTGGTTGATGGCTTCAAGCTTTGCCATGTAGGGCTTCAACTCGGCTATCCTCTTCGATACTGCCGCCACTCTCCCGGCATCAAAGGGCAGTCCGGCCAGCTGCTCTTCTAACTCGGCAACCCGCTGATTGAGGGGCGCCGCCTGCTCCCCATAGGCTCTCTCCAGCTCTGCATAGCGCCCAGGGTAATCATCCAGTGCCTGTTTTGCGGAAATCGCATCCGCCAGAAATCCACATTTAGCCTGGGATATATCCACGCATTCCACATTGGAGAGCAGCTCCGCTTTCTTTTTCAGTCCGTCCTCTCCGAACTGCAGACGCTTTATGTCCGAAGCATACTGTGTGGTGATCTGCTGTAAATCGTACCTTGCCTGCGTCAGCTGTTTCTCCACTGCCCGGTACGCCCTTTCCTGCTCATATGCCTCATCCAGCAGTTTCTTCTGCCGTTCATACTCTGCGGCGTTTTCTTTGATGACCGTATCCTGATCGGAAGGCTGTGCCCATGACAGTTCATTTTCCTTTTGCTTTACCCGCGCTTTGAAAGCATCGATAGCCTCCTGCTCCGATGCGGCCTGCCTTGCATAGCCTTCCGCCTCCCGTTTCTTTGCAGAATACAGCGCAGATTCACTGGCCAGATTTCTTTCACGCTCCATGAGGGCGTTATACTCTGCGACCTTCCCCTCAATCTCCTGCCGGCTGTCAAGAATAACCAAACAACTGTCTATAATCGCCTGCTGAGTGGCTCTATTTTGGTCTGTAGCAGCCTTTTTACTCTGCAGAGTGGTAATAGATGCCAACAGCTTTGTCCGCCTTTCTGCGGCTTCCTGTTGGTTTGTCAGGAGAAGCTTATTTTTATCCCGCTCTGCGGTCTTCGCCTGCAAGCTGCTCTCATATCCCGCCAGTTCCGTCCAGCAGTTCTCCAGTTCTTCATCCGGATTTCCAAAGCCGGATATCGTGCTCCTATGGATCTCGACCTCCTGCTTCAGCTCGCGGTTCTTTGCCCCATATACTTTTGCCTTATCCTGGGCAATCCTCTCCATGATCTGATAGACGCCCAGGCCGAGAAGCGTTCCGAGGACTTCCACCCGTTCCTCCGGCTTGGCCTGCAGAAAGAGCCCATACTGATCCTGCATGATCAGCGCACAGGATTTGAATGTGAAGCTATCCATGCCGATGATATTCAAGATCTCCTGCTGGGTATCGTTTGCCCTCTCCTTTGAGCAGTCTTTCCATTCCCCTTCCATGAAACACGCAATGTTCAGCGTTACCTTCCCGGAGCGGGCCCTGGTCCTTGTCACCCGGTATTTCTTTTCCCCGATACGGAATGTGAACATAATGGCGCCAGATCGGACCGATTCATCATTCCGCAGCCAGGGGGATCTCCCAGTATCGTCCTTGATGATGCCCTCCCTCGGCTGCTCATAAAGGCAGTCAATTATGGCGTCCATGAACAGGCTGCTCTTCCCGGCCCCGTTCTGCCCGTTGATGGTACAGAATGTGATATCCTCAAAATTAAAGGTTTCATCCTCATAGTTGCGGTAATTCTTGACCGAAATCTCCACCGGTTCAAATATCCCGGTGTTGGCCGCCGTCGGCATATTTGCCTCTGCCTCTGCGATAATGGGCCTTGCTTTCAGCACAAGCTCCTGCACCTTTTCCGGCTCTATCTGCTTCTCTTCAAGATATTTGATAAGATTGGCTTCCGGATCCGTGGCTCCGGCCAGCTCCGTCCGGTTTGCAAATTCATCTATTTTATCCGGGAGTATCTCCCATACCATGAAAGCCCCGTCTTCAAGCAGCGTCCTCTCGATCAGCGCCTTATTCAGCGCTTTGCTGTTCTCCGCAGAGCAGCTATAATGGATCCGGACAATCCTATCCTTCACGGCCCCGTTGTACCGCCAGTAATTGTATGCCACATCATCCATGTCTCCGAGATTGATCGCTGTGATATCCGTGTCAGTAAAATCAAAAGTGATGAATTCCCTGATCGGTGTCTTAAAAAACCGGCTGTCCCATCCCCCAAACGGCATATCCGTGTGGATCCAGAATCCCCGCTCCTGTCCTTCGTCATTGAAATTCATGGCATTTATGGCGCCGGAGTAAAACCAATACTGGTTCATCAGGTTCTGCGGTCTGTGGATATGTCCCAGGGCTACCAGGTCATACCCCGCCGCCAGAAGAGCTTCCTGGGGGATGATCGGCTCAAACTGCGTCAGCATCATCGTCTGTCCGCTTTCCGTATTGCACCCAGGGACAGTATAATGCGCCATAAGGATTTTTTTCTTACCAGGTCTGCACCGGGCCCGCATTCCGGTAACAATATTGGAGAGTTCCTGCGTGAACACCTCATTTTCTTCCTCGCTGGAGAGGCCGGGGAACTTTGCCCGGTAAACTCCCCTGTCAAATCCCGGAAGGACCGCTATGTCAGCATCCTCAAATGCAAGAACCTCCGGCGTGGTGACAATATGCACATTCGGAACGCCCTTGAACATTTCCGATAGGACATTGAACTGTCCGGCTCCGTCATGGTTCGGCGTTCCACGCATAACCACCACTCTCTTGGAAACTACTGCCAGTTCTTTGATGTAGTGGATCGCCATAAGAATTTCTTCGCAGCATCTGTCGGACCAGAGGCGACCGACATGGAACACATCACCGGAGATAAGGGAATAATCCGGTCGCTCCTCTTTTGCTACTCTTATCAATTCATCCAGACAGCGCTTTGTATCTTCTGTGCGGAGGTTCACTCCGTCTTTGACCGGGCTCCGGAAAGTTCCAAGATGCCAGTCCGCCGTATGTAATATCTTCATATACCAAATGCCTCCTTTGTCGCTTTCATTGCAAGAATCATGTTGTTCAGCTGCAGTTCCAGCATTTTAAATACGGAATCCTCAATACCGCAGAAATCTATTCCGTCACTGCTCCATTCCTCCCCAACAAAGAGGATGTTACCCATGATCGGGTGCCCGTGCCTATCAGTTTCATAGAGATAGCTGCCAATCAGATTGGGCTCGTTTTCCTTTAACAGTCCCTCTTCATCAATCAGCATGCTCACACACTGCCCCGGCACCTTGGTCGGATGATCTTTCATGTGCAAATCAGTGTACAGTCGGCCCGGCATGATATGCTCATAAATATCGCAATGATTCCCGATTAGCTCCCTCAAAAATTTATTCTGCTTTGTATAATCGCCGGCAGGAAACTCATGCACCGTCAATTCAAGATCTGTCGAAATCCTAATCAATTTCATTATCTTCCCGCTCCTTTCTGGCACTTCATGCAAAGGGGCCTGCCAAACTTATTCAGGGAATAGGCATACGCCCTTTCGCTGATTGCTGTTCCACATTCATCGCAGAAATATCCTGTGGTTTTCCCCTGTGGCTGCATCTGCTGTACTGGTGGCGCCTGCTGGCTCGGCGGAGCCTGCCGATAGTCTGCCGGGAATCCTTCATCTTCCCCACTATACTCAGATGCAAACGCCGGATTATCCAAGTTATCATCCAGGTCAAAAGCATCATGGGCTACATCCTCAAAGATTTCCATAGAACTGATCGCCGGCGGCGCGGATGCAGCACCAAACATATTCCCCATAGAGTTCATCCCCTGCTGGAGCATTGCCTGCCTTACGCTGGCGTCCGAATAGTCCGGAGAAAATGTGATGGTGGGAACCGCAAACGGTTTTTTCAGTTCCTCCAGCTGGTATGTTCCCTTGATTCCCAAAAGGGCCCGAATGACCCGAAGGATTGCCCCGGTCTGTGCCTTTTCGGATGCTGTCTTTCTGAGCAGCGTCATGTTTACCAGAATGGAACGCTCAATATATTTCTCCCGGTCACAGTCGGCAATCACATAGTATTTTTCTGGCTTGTTCCACTGGTTCAGCCTCTCCGGATCCTCTCTCCATTCCCCTTGGAACATGTCTGCTGCTGCCTTTGCAGCTTTCCAGTCATGGATTCCCATAATGGACTTGTCCATGAATTCCAGGCGGTACTTAGATTCTTCATCATCCAAGCAGATCCGCTTTGTCTCGGCGTGTGTCTTAAATGTCCCGTCCGGCAGACGTACCGCACCGTAGGCCTTGCCGACATAGGTATTTGCATTTTCCCTGAAAACCGTCGTGTACTCCGGATGGAACTGGATGCCCGCTGCAGTCGCAAGTTTCATCAAGAACGGCTTGGCCGGTGAAAAAACATCCTTGTAGATTGCTTTCCCGTTCCGGTCCTCCCCTACCTTGGTATTGCCTACTTTGAAAATATCCCCTGAGTTCTCCGAGGTGTCAGCCACGACTTCCATGACTGTGCATTTATAAAAGGGATTGATCTGCACTGATGTAGCTGCCGGTATCAGCAGATTGCAGTTCTGATATTTTGACTGAATTTCAGCCAATGTGTAAGAATTATTCATAGATTTTCCTCCATATTGTAATTTTTTGCTTGATTTATAAAGCAGAAACTGCTACAATATGATTATCCGTATGGGCGCTCTGGTCTTCGACCGAGTGCTCTTTTTCCATATTTCGCAGCGTTCTGCATAAATCCATAGAATTTTGAGAAAGCAAGACTTCTGGCATATTCCTCTGTCAGCTTTACGAGATACCAGCGCTGCAATACCACCGCCCTCGTGCTAATCAGCAACTTTAGTTTCATGTCGAACGTCCTTTTCATCCCAATGGAATGCCATCTGCCCAGTTATGGGATTCATTCTTGTACTCTCCATGTAGAACTGCTCCCGCTTGGACTTTTCGCTCTCGCAGTCGCATTTCTCGTCCGGATCCAGATTACTGCCACATAACGGACAAGTGCGATAATAAGCCATTTCATCACCATTTCCTGTCGTTTGCCTCCAACACTTTGTTGATGTCTTCGATTGGCAGCTTCGACATTTCAGAAAATAAATACTTGTTTGCCTTTCCTGCCGGGAAGGCCATGCCTCCCTCTTTCTTGGTCTTTTCGTTGATTTTCCGTATGTAATCGCTTGCCTTGGACTTCCTGCACCCCAGCAGTATCATCACATCGGCACTCTTAACATAGGCTCTCGTCGGAACTGATATAACGCCCGGCGCTGTTTCCAATGCCCCCATATATACCTCCTATCTTTGCGTCAGTGCCCACATCTCCCAAATTTCAACTTTGCAAATCTTCGCAGCCATATCAACGATAACTGGATCATCTGATTTTGCCTTGTCTGAATGAAACTGAAATCTTTCCACTACCAGAGCCAGAAGCTCATTTGTTCTGTGATCCATCTCTCTCATTTCACCTACGATAAATTCTTCTTCACCCAAATTTTCAGGTCTTGTGCTATACCTTCCAGCTCTTCAAGATTTTTCACAACAGAAAGCATCTCTCCTCTTTCGTTCTCTGTAACTTTGCCATCTTCAACAATTTTCAGAAGGCGCTGTTTCGTTTCATCAGTCTTCTGGAAAGAAGATATCGCCATAATTGTAATTCGATCCAAACTTTTTACATTCGCCTTTACATAGCATTCTCCAAGAGGACATATTTCAGTGCAATAATAATTCCGCAGCTCTGGCGCATTATACAAATCTGCCATCAAATGAATTTCCTCCGGATGGGGATTTACTACCCCACTTTCAATTCTATAAAGACGCCCCCGGTCAATGGACATAATATCCGCCGCCCCTTCCCGGCTACTCAACTGTTCGTTGTGCGCTGCCGCCTCGCAACGTGCCTGATAAAAGGCGTTGGATGCGGTCTTTGTTGTAACATTTGCCATTTTGTTTTCTACCTCCCAAATGTATAATCATCTTATATTTCATTTTGAAATGTTGAAAGGCAAGCAAAATCATCCAGAGACATTCCCAAGGCTTCAGCCAGTTTTTTGGCCATAGACAAATTGGGTCTTCTGGATCCGTTCTCATACTGAGAAATTGTCGTTTGCTTTAATCCGACACGATTTGCGAGTTCTGTTTGAGATAAGCCCTTTTTCTCTCTGAATTCTTTAAGTGTCATGTTTTCACCCCTTTCTCTTATTTCATTCTGAAATACAGATTATAGCAAAATGAAATATTTGTCAAGCATTTTTACAAAAAATATTTCAAATCGAAATTAAAAAATATTTCAGTATGTGATATAATGCTTTATAGGAGGTTTTGTTATGCTAGGCAAACAGTTGAAATTATTGAGAGAATCAAGACAGAAAAGCCAGCAAGAAGTTTGTTCTGCGCTAAATATAGAACAAAGCACTCTGGCAAACTATGAAAACGGCAAGCGAATACCCAAAATCGAAATCCTTATCAAAATTGCTGAATACTATCAATGTTCGGTGGACTTCCTGCTCGGAATAGAGAAATCCGGCAAAATTGATTACGCCAACTACCAGATGGACATCCCGGAATTTGCCCTCGATTTCAAAATGAGAATTCGGGATCTCATGACAGAGCAAAAAATGTCCGAGGAAGAATTTGCAAAGAGGACGGGCTTTAATTATGAGGAAAAAGATTCTTACCTATACGGCAATCGGATTCCCTCGATTGAGGACCTGATCAAAATCGCCGGTGCGCTGAACGTTTCGACAGACTACCTTTTAGGCATATCGAAGAGGAAGGGAATCACCACAGAGGAAGAAATGCTCCTTCAAACATTTAACCGTTGCGATGATGAATGCAAAAAATATCTTTTGGCAAAGGCAGGTGTTTTGTGCGTAGAGGGTATCTCGGCAGTTGCAGCTGGCGAATACGGAAAATACGTTGATGAAGAAAAAAAATTGTTTCCTTCGAGTGGTACCGAAGGAAAAATGGCTTAAAAAAAAGAAAGACTGCCTAGCAAGAAAGAAAGTGATAATTCTATGAAAATAACAAATATATTTAACAGAAAAAAGAAGGACAACCCAATACATAGCCTTCCTTTTCTACAAGAGCTGGTAACCATCACAAAGAACGGTTTTACTGATAAGGCTGTCATGCTATTGGAAACAAAAGGAAAATCAAATAATCCAGTTTCCATACCCTACACGTCAGACGCTATCAAAACAGATTTTGAAGCTGTTCGTCAATGTATGGTTTCCGAAAACCTTGATGACAATGAACTGGCTGCTCTCCTTGCTATAGCTATGATGAAAAAGCACCCAAAAAGCATTTCACAACTACTATTGGATAATGGCTATTCATTGCCATCACTGGAACGAATAATGTATCTCGGCACCTATACTTCAACATTAAGGTCATTGGCAGAATTTGCCTCTATTGGAGTAAAAAAATACAAAATCAGCTCCTGTGGAGATCCCAAAGTATGTGCGAAATGTGCAAAACATACTGGCAAAAAACACTTTGTTGATAAAGCTGTAATAGGAAAGACAGCTCCTCCATTTTGCGAAAAATGTAGATGTATAATAATTGCCGATTTTTAAGGAGGTGTTTATTATTCCTGCGTACAAGTACACCCTTAAAAATGGTAAAACCATGTGGTATGCTGCCTTTAATTATACAGACT
>ERZ777305.3348-NODE-3348-length-11239-cov-27.835926_pt1 | contig 11239 bp, 10 predicted proteins | sample MGYA00374965_ERZ777305 | MGnify/ENA primary metagenome ERZ777305 (study PRJEB29328, sample SAMD00013331) | mouse gut metagenome | study: EMG produced TPA metagenomics assembly of the Metagenome analysis of fecal microbiota from mouse which was promoted...
TAAAATAACAGGCTTTTCGGAAGCACAAGACTTTTTTAAATGAAAGAGCCGTGCCCTTGACTCAAACTTTTGAGGCGTTCCGGCCGTTGGCGCTTTTGGATATTTGAAAAAATTACTACTTTTGTAGCACATTGGATTGTATTGCCGAAAAACATGTTTGTATCCAAGCGCATTGCCAGTATAAAAATTGAAGGGAATAACGTTTAGACCATAATATATGTCTGATATATATATTGACAAAACCTCAATAATAGACCCCGGCGCGGTAATAGGTGGCGGGTGCCGTATATGGCACTTCTGCCATATAATGAGCGAGGCCGTTATCGGGGAGCAATGCAGTCTGGGTATGAACGTAATGGTGGGGCCGGGAGTGAGCCTCGGACGCAACGTCAAGGTACAGAACAATGTTTCGATATTTTCCGGAGTAACGGTCCAGGACAATGTGTTTCTGGGTCCGGGATGTGTTTTTACCAACGTCCGCAATCCGCGCAGCGAGATATGCCGCCACGGAAGTTTTGAAAAAACGCTTGTGAAAGAGGGCGCCACTATAGGAGCGAACGCCACTATACGCTGCGGCGTTACAATCGGGCGCTACGGCTTTGTAGGAGCCGGCAGCGTGGTGACCTCGGATGTGCCTGACTATTGCATGGTGGCGGGAGTCCCTGCGCGCCCGGTGGGGTGGATGAGCCGGCACGGGTGCAGGCTGGAATTTGACTGTAACGGCCTCGCTCAATGTCCGGAATCAGGGGCAAGATATAAAAACATCAATGGATTAGTGAGTGAAGAACAAGATGACTTTTAATATATACGGCCGTCTGAACTCGCGCCAGACCTCGGTGGCGGTGATAGGCATGGGTTATGTGGGCAGGCCGCTTGCCCTGGCGTTGTCGCGCCACTTCAATGTCGTAGGGTATGACGTCAATCCACACGCAACGGATTGCATTTCAGAGCCTATATCGCCACTCAAGCCGGAGAGCGGCGATGCCGGACGGCTCGAGCTGACTGATTGCGAAGGAGATATTGCCAACGCGTCGTTCTACATAATAACTGTGGGCACTCCGGTGGACAGCAGCAATAATCCAGACCTGAGTCAACTTCTGGCAGCGACAAGAACTGTCGGAGGGATGCTTAAGCCGGGCGACTATGTGGTTTATGAATCAACGGTATTTCCGGGGGTGTACAGAGAATGTGTGCGTGCCTCTGCTCGAGGAGATTTCGGGGCTTAAGTGCGGCAGTGAATTCAAGGCCGGATATTCACCGGAGCGTATAAATCCCACAGATGCCCTTCACGAGGTTGCGAATATATCAAAAATCATTGCGGGCTGCGATGAGGAAGCCACAGCGGAAATAGAGCGTGTTTACAGCCATGCGGTAAGCGCTCCGCTCCACAAAGCGCGCAGCATACGTTCGGCCGAGGCGGCAAAGCTTCTGGAAAACATACAGAGGTGCATGAACATAGCCCTGATGAATGAAATGTCGGTGACCTTTGGCCGGATGGGGATAGATTTTGGCGAAGTTGTTGAGCTTGCCGCATCCAAATGGAACTTCACCCCCTATTCGCCGGGGCTTGTAGGCGGTCATTGTATACCGGTGGACCCTTATTACCTGATGTCGGAGGCCCGACGTGCCGGAATAGACATGCCGTTAACCCGCATGGGATGCTCTGTGAACGAGATGATGCCCGGCTACGTGGCCGATTCGGTGGCGGCGCACATACCGGCCGATGCCCGGAAGAAGGGACGTCCGCGCGCGTTGGTGCTTGGAATTTCGTATAAACGTAACTCAGACGACGTACGAAACAGCGGCGTGGCAGAGATGATAGCCCTGCTGGAGGCTTACGGCATAGACTGTGATGTAGTGGACCGGATGGTGGACGGCGAGGCTGTGAAGCGCATGTATGGTCTGGAGCTGAAGGAGGGTCCGGAAGGTGTGTATGACGCTGTGATAGTAGCCGTGAACCATGACTGCTATACGGGTCTGGACGAAACGTGGTTTGAACGGTTTTCATCGGGTCCTGAAACCCTGCTTGCGGATCTGCACGGAGTGTACCGCGGAAAAGTGACTAATCTGAAATACTGGGCTCTCTGATGGCGGGGGCTGCGGCGGCATACTTCCAGGCTCTGCGCGGGGGCCGTTCGGCCGAGGCCGTGAAGGTGGGCGTGTCAAAGGGGGTGTCGATGTGCCTGTCGGTATTCATAGCCATGGCTTTGAGCCGTATGATGGAGCCGGAGGCTTACGGCACATATCTTCAGGTATTATATGTTTACGGCACCCTGCTGGTGCTTTTCTCGCTGGGCCTGCCGTCGTGCTATTCATATTTTCTGGCGAGAACGGCTCCCGGCGAAGGACGGGCCGTAGTGTTGAAGCTTACGGTGATGAGCATCGCCATGGGGTGTGTGTTTTCTCTCACGCTGTTTGTTTTTTCAGACGGTTTGGCCGGGCTGCTGGGCAATGCGGCTCTCGGACCGTGTCTGCGTCTGTTTTCGGTGGTGCCGGTGGCCATGATGCCGGTTGCCGGCGTGGAGGGAGTGCTGATGGCCTGCAGGCGCTCGGGTCAGCTGGCTCTTTACGTGTGTATGAGCCGATTGCTGACGCTGCTGTGTGTGGTGTGCGCAGCCCGGATGTGCGGAGGCAGTCCGCTGGCGGTTACCGGAGCCTTTGCTGCGGCATCGGTGGTGTCGGCGGCGTGGGGTCTCTGGCTTTCCTACCGGCCGTTCATCGGTGTAGCTCAGTCGGGGAGCGGTCCGGGATACGGCGATTTCCTGAGGTTTGCGCTGCCGGTGTTCTATGCGGGGATATATGGCTTTGTGATATCTTCGGCGAGCCGGTTTTTTGTAAGCCGCTATTTCGGAGCAGGCGAATTTGCGGTGTTTACCAATGGATTTCGTGAGATGCCGCTGGCGTTGGTAGTGATGTCGGCCGTTGGGGCTGTGCTTTTGCCGGAGCTTTCGAGACTGTCTATGACTGACAGGGAGGAATGCATAGGCTTATGGCGCCGGTCGGTTTATAAGTCGGCAATGGTGGTGTGGCCTGTGGCTGTGTTCTGTATGGTTTTTGCACCTGAGATTATGACGACGCTTTTCGGCGAGAGCTACCGTTGCGGAGCTGTATTGTTTCGGTTGTCTTCGCTGATATGTTTTGTGTTGGTGGTACCGTTTTTCCCTCTTATGACAGCACTGGGGCTCTCGCGCGGCTTTGCAAGGGCGCACCTGGTGACGGCAGTCGCGCTTGTGGGTCTTGACTGGCTGGCGGTGATGTATTTTCCATCGCTTACGGTTATTGCGGCAGTGTCGGTCTTCACAAGAATTATGTGTGTGGTGTCTCTCCTGCTGATGGTATCGGGTGCCACTGGTCTAAGTGTGGCGCAGCTGCTGCCACTGCGTCTGGTGTGGCGTCTGCTGCCGGTGTCGGGGGTGTTGTGCTGTATGGCCAAGGCGGTGACGGCGTTGTGCGGAATAGAGAGCGCTCCACTTACGCTTGCCGTGGCGCTTGCCGTTGCTGTTCCCGCGTATCTGTTGCTCAGCCGTGTCTTCACAGATGAAAATCATGAAGAACATGAAATAGGCGAAAGTGTGCCGGAGGCTCCAGAAACTATGCCGGAAAGTAGCCTTCCTGCCGTATCGGTGATAGTGGCATGCTATAACTCCGAGAAAACTATTGGAGCAATGATAGAATCGGTATTGTCGCAAAGCTATACCGACTGGGAGCTCATAATAACCGATGACGGCTCTACGGACGGCACACCGGGGGTGATAAGACAATATGCGGCCCACGACAGCAGGATTATAGCCATGCGGACCGATATCCACTACGGTGGCCCTTCTGAGGCGCGAAACATGGGCCTTGACAGGGCTTTGGGACAGTATATAGCATTTTTAGACAGCGATGACCTATGGTTGCCCGACAAACTAAGGGTGCAGATGGATTTTATAGAGGCCAACGGCTATGATTTCGTATATTCGTATTATGAGAAGATTTCCGGGGGAAATTCCAGAAGCGGGCGTATAGTGGCGACCAAGAAGATGGTAGGTTACAACGATATACTGAAGTCGAACCATATTCCATTCCTGACAGCGATAATAAAGCGGAGTGTTGTCGGCAACACCCGATTCAAGGATATCACACAGGAAGATTTTTGTTTCTGGCTCGACATTCTCAAGAAAGGAGTGACAGCACATAACCAGTGTGTAGTGACGGCGTTATACAGAGTATCTAAAGGCTCCCGGTCGTCCAACAAGTTTAAGATGGCACACTGTTACTGGCATGTAATCAGACACCATCAGCGCACGGGACTTGCACTCAGTTGCCGGTGTATGGTGACCTATGCCGTAGAGGGTTTAAGAAAGTATATGATATAGACCGGGTTAAGAATTTTGTCGGAGGATAACATGTCATGAAATACATGCTGAAATATTACGTGATATCTCTTCTCAGGCTGTTGATGACGGCAGGGTGTGTTTTTCCGGTGAGCCGTCGCCGGGTATTGCTATCGTCCGACGAAGGTTCGTGCTACAGCTGTAATCCCAGGTCGATTTTCGAGGCTATGTACCGGTTGTATGGCGACAAGTTTGAATATGTATGGGTGCTTAATGAGGCATCGAAACTCCCCGGCGCATTCAGAGGCAAGGTAAGAACCGTAAGATTTCTGTCGTTGAGGCATGTGTATTATCTGCTTACATCGGGTTTTATCATAAGCAATCTGGGAGTGGAACCGTTTCTGCCCCGGCGCAGAGGCCAGACTGTAATCAGCGCCGAGCACGGCGGAGGATCGTATAAGCGCATGTATATGAGGCGGCGAATGTTTTCGGCTGATGAATGGCGCTATATCATGCGTATGCGTAAGCTCAGAGGCATGCTCACAGACATAGTGCTGGCCAGCTGTGAGAAGCAGTTGCATGAACATGCCGAAGACTATGGAATAGCGCCCGAGCGTTTTATCCGGTCGGGATTTCCCCGCAACGACCGGTTCTTCGCCACAGACGAAACAGACCTACAGGCACGTAAGGGCGAGTTTCGCGCTCGATATGGTATTGCCCCAGGCAATCTGATGGTGCTTTATGCTCCTACTTTTAGGGGCACGCACCGTCACCGCCAACATTCCTGCAATGATGTGTGTGTGAAGTCAGTGGCGGTATCGCTGCGGCGCAGGTTCGGGAAGGAGGTAACGTTTCTCTACAGACGGCACCGCCATTCATTACCCGGAACCGACAGCGGGTTTCCGGTGGTGGATGTGACAGACTATCCTGACATGCAGGATTTGCTTGAGTTTGCCGATGTGCTGATAACGGACTACTCTTCTTCGATATGGGATTTCGGCATAACGTTGAAACCAGCTTTTTTATATGTGCCGGATCTGGAACGATTCGAATCAGAGCGCGGATTCTATACCCCTATAGAGCAGTGGCCATATCCCTATTCCACAACAGTGGAGGAATTGTGCACGCTGATAGAGGGCTATTGCAGGGAGAAGAGTATAGAAAGGCTTGGCTCGCACCAGAAGGAGATTGGGACGTTTGAGAACGGTGGTTCAGCCCAATATGTGGCGGCTGTGATTAATGATATTTTCATGAAATTGTGTGAATGAAAGCAAAGGGTCTGTACTTTTACGGTTATACAGAAACGAGTATGCTGTTCAGGGATACCGGTGTTGAACAGAAAGTGGAGGGGCAGATAAAGGCACTCTGTAGAGCGGGTCTGTCATGCCGTCAGATAAAGTTTGAGGGGAGGGTGAGACCGTCAGTCATCAGGAAGGTGGCGATGCGTCTTCCTTTTCGGGGGCCAATGTGTGACTGGCTGTCGGAATACAGGCCTGAGTTTGACGGCTATGACTTCTATTATATAAGACGTCCGAATTTTTTATCGCTACTCCATCTGCTGGCAATACGCAAGATTCGCAGGCGCAACCCCGATGCAGTGGTTCTTTATGAATTATGGACCTATCCGATAAAAAAGGAACTAACCAAACGGTGGCAGGATTATCCGCTGTGGTGGAAAGAGTCGTTTTATATGCCGCTGATGAAACGTTATATTGACAGATTCGTGGTGGTGGGAGATTTCACCAAGATTTCAGGTGTACCTGCCATACCGATGAGAAACGGCATTGATATGAGCCTTATCGCGCCATGCGAAGGTCGAATTCCCGACGATGGGACAATCCATATAGCGGCGGTAGCAAAACTGAGTGTATGGCATGGATACGACCGTTTTATAAGGGGGCTGCATGAATACTACAGAACCGGAGGTAAGCGGAAAATAGTGATGCACATAGTAGGAGACGGATATTGCCGGCAGGCTCTTGAAGAAATGAGGCTACGGCTCGGGCTTGAGGAGAATGTGGTAATGCACGGATATAAGACCGGCAGCGAACTCGATGCCGTGTTCGAAAGGTGTAGTCTGGGGCTGATATCTCTTGCCACGCAGGATAAGGACATATTTGTGCATTCCACGCTCAAAAGCCGCGAATATTTGGCAAAAGGGTTGCCGACCATCGCTACCGGCATTACGGATGTTTTTGTCGGGACGACCTATAAGTATAACCTGGAACTTCCCATGGACGAGAAGATTACGGATATCAGGCGGGTGGTGGATTTTCATGATGAAATCTATGGGTCACGGCCAAGAACGCAGGTGATTGCCGAGATAAGAGCTTTCGCGGAGCGGAATATAGCTGTTGAAATCACTATGGAACCGATAATAAACTATATTACAGAAACAGTTCGTAGCCGCAGGAAGGGGAAAAACGATGAAGTATGATTGAGTTGGGAACGGCCAAGGTTGCCAATAAGCTGATTGATAAGATGGGACAGAACAAAAATAAATTTGCAATTATAGGGGTGGGCGGTTACATAGCTCCGCGCCACCTCGGGGCAGTTAAGAACACGGGCGGCAGCGTAGTGGCGGCTTGTGATGTATCGGACAGTGTGGGAATTATTGACTCGTACTTTCCGGATGCCGACTTCACCACCAATCCGAAGGCTTTTCTCTCGGGTCTTAAGGAATGTGGTGCCGATTATCTTACGGTATGCACCCCCAATTTTCGGCATTGCAGTCATTCCGAAACCGCTATGAAGGCAGGGCTTGACGTGATATGCGAGAAGCCGGTGGTAATGACATGCGAGGAGCATTACAGGCTTACGTGCGCTGAGGCCGAGACGGGAAAAAGGGTGTTTCCCGTGCTGCAGATGAGGCTTCATCAGGAGGCAGCAAGAATCAGGGAAAAGATACAGAACGACGGCAGCGGAAAGAGCCATGAGGTGGAGCTGGTGTATATAGCGCCACGAGGCAAATGGTATGCGGCATCGTGGAAGGGCGACGTGAGCAAAAGCGGCGGCGTACTGACCAACATAGGAATTCATTTTATAGACCTGCTGCACTGGCTGTTCGGCCATCGCCGTGATTTTATACTCCACTATTCGGCGCCCGACTGTGTATCCGGCGTTTTAGAACTTGACAGGGCGCGGGTGAGCTTTTTTCTGAGTGTGAATCCGAGTCATCTGCCGGAGAATCACACAGGTGCGTGGCGGCATTTTACAATAGACGGCGATTCGTTTGATTTTTCGGCCGGTTTTGCAAATCTTCATGACCTTACTTATAATGAAATTCTTGCGGGCAGGGGATTCTCGCTGGCAGACACGTTTGACGCCATAGAAACGGTGGAGGAAGCGCGCCACCTTGCCATAACTCATACGGCAAGCGATTATCACCCTCTGCTGAGAAGGGTGGTGGAAGCAGGATGCGTAAACATAAAACCGATGTTATGATAAGAATGGTGGAGCTTTACGGCCAGTACCTGACGGTGAAGGACGAGGTGGATGCCGCTGTGGAAGAGGTGATGAAGAGTTCGGCCTTTATACGTGGCCCTCAGGTGAGGCTGCTGGAAGAGGAGCTTGCGGAATATGTGGGAGTGGACCACTGCATAACCTGCGGCAACGGCACAGATGCCCTGCTTCTGACATTTGCCGCCATGGGCATAGGTCGGGGCGACGAGGTGATAGTGCCTTCGTTTACATTCGGGGCTGTGGCGGAGAGTGTGGCGCTCACGGGTGCTACTCCGGTGTTTGCCGATGTGAATCCGCTTACGTTCAATATAGATGCGCAAAGCGTGGAGCGGCTGATGAGCCCGCGCACACGGGCTATTGTGCCGGCCCACATGTTCGGGCAGCCGTGTGATATGCCCCGGTTGCGCAGTATCGCCCAGGCAGGCGGCGTGGCTATTGTGGAGGATAACGCACAGTCTTTTGGCGCGGAGTGCCGTATGGGAGAATCGGCCAAAGCGAAGACCGGCAGCATAGGGCTGGCCGGATGTACATCTTTTTTTCCTACAAAGGTGCTGGGGTGTTACGGCGACGGCGGGGCGGTGTTTACCGACAACGCAGAGCTTGCGTCAAAGATACGGCAGCTTGCCAACCATGGCCAGAAGCCGAAATACCATTACAGGAGTCTGGGAATGAATTCGCGCCTTGACACGCTTCAGGCGGCTGTGCTTCGCGTGAAGCTGAGACATCTCGACGAATGGATAGCGGCGCGGGTAAGAGCCGCCAAGCGCTACGACGAGGCTTTGGCGGGAGTAGCCGGGATTGTGCTGCCGATGGTCTCTGAAGGAGTAACGCATGTGTATCACCAATACACGCTGAAAATGATACCTGAATTGCGCGACGGTCTGAGGGAGTTTTTGGGCAGTCAGGGAATAGAGACAATGGTGTACTATCCTGCGCTGCTCAACGAACAGTATGCCTATAGAGAGATAAGCCGGAGCGACATTTGTATGGACGGAGCCCGGCAGTTGCCCGGCAGTGTGGTGTCGCTCCCAATATGCAGCCACCTTGAAATGAGGTCCCAGACAAAAGTTGTTGCGGCCATAAAAGAGTTTATGTCAAAGGGCGCCGGTTCTCGGGGGATGTGAAGGTATCATGTGTCATAATGCGCTGTAATTTAGGTGGACAGGACTTCGCAGGTGAGCCTAGCACGGACGAGAATGTCGGAGATTTCCGCTTTTGTATTGGAAATTCCGTTTCATGTCCACACCAAGGATTTGAAGAAGGACTCTGCGACCCTCTTTATCCGCATCCATACCAGCAAGGTTGACGTGCTTGTTTCTACCATGCTTCAGCTTCACGCCAAGCCGACACAGATTGAAGGCATCGTAAAGGCGCATCTTGCAAAGGTGAACTTTGACCGTGAGGCTCTCGACATGGATGTGCGCTTTATCTCCGAGCCGGAGAAAGTGAACGCTGAACGTCGGGCGATGGAGGAAGCCGCCGAGGCTGAACGTAAGGCTATCGCCAAACGTAAGGCGGCGAAAGAAAAAGCCCGCAAGAAAGCCGAGGAAAAGAAACGTATTGAGGAAGAGAAGAACCGCCTTATCTGGCCGTTCCTCGTTCAGTTTGTCGATGACATCAAGAGCGGGGCGCGAAAGATTGGCAGTGACGACTATGCCCCCGGCACCTGCAAGGCATGGAAAAGTTTTATCGGTGTTTATGAAGGTTTTGACCCATTGCACAAATTCGGGTGGGCGGATATTGACCGTGCGTTTGTGTCGCGCTACATCAACTATTTGCAGAAGCACGGTTACATGGCAAAGGTTGTCAACAAGCATCTGACAAATTTGAAGGCTCTTATCAACGCGGCATTCATTGACGGCGTACACGACAACCAACGTGCGGCAGCTCTCATTGTAAAGAAGAAGATTGAAGACCGCGACAAGGCTGTTGAGATCTATCTCACCGAGGAGGAATTGCAGGCTCTCTATGAAATGCCGCTGACAGGAAAGAAAGAGCATATCCGCGATGTTTTTCTCATTGGCTGCTATACCTGTCAACGTGTAAGTGATTACAACAACCTCAATGCCGACAACTTTGAGACTACCCGAAAGGGAACGCGCATAATCCGTCTTGTCCAGCAGAAGACCAAGACCGAGGTTACCATACCTATTCTCAACGAGAACCTAATCACCATCTGCGAGAAGTACGGTTACAACATTCCGAAAGCCAACGAGCAGGTGCTGAACCGTTACATCAAGGATATTCTCAAAGACCTTTCAGAGCAGTTGCCGTCACTGAAAGAGAAGGTGCCGACCAAGCTCACAATGAAACAGAAGGAGGCGTTGAGGAAAGAGAAGAAGGAACCGGAGACCGACCTCAACGGCAATGTGATTGTGCCACGCTATGAATGTGTGACGAGCCACACTGCCCGACGCACCGGCATCACCAACATATATCTGAGCCACAAGTACACCATCCTACAGATGATGCACGTCAGCGGCCACAAGACACAAAAGACCTTCATGGACTACATCAAGCTATCCTCCGAGGAGATTGCCGACGAAATCGCCGCCATGTCCAAGAAGGACAACGAGCTGTGGTAGAAATACCGCTGAAATGTTAAAAATCAGCCTGAAAATGAACTTTGGAGGCTGCAAGGCATTGTAATTCCAAAATAAAGTGCTAACTTTGCACTCAATATGACCTCCCACGCTTCCCGTAAGATTAGCGCACCCGGGGAGGTCTTCGAGTTTTATATGGACTACACAAAACGCCCACTTACCTTGCATCAGCAGGTTGAAAAACTGCGTAGCCGTGGGTTGCTCATTGACGACGAGCAACTTACGGAACGTTATTTGTCAAATATCAGCTATTATCGTCTCAGAGCATACACGTATCCATTTCAGGACAATACAAATCCGAAAGCAGACCATAAATTCAAGAAAGACGATATCCATTTCTCCGATATTGTCGATTTATATTGTTTTGATAGAAGACTCAGATCTTTAATGTTTAATGCGATTGAGAAAATTGAAGTCGCAGTAAGGGCTAAAATTGTACAGGCTTATTCCGAAGCTACAGGGAATAGCCATTGGTTCAACGACCGTAATCTATATAAGCATAAGGATATCCTTGACAGAAATGGGCAGCCAACAACGGCTTATGATCTTCTGATGAAGGATGTCGAAGGTGAAATTAAGCGGAGTAATTAAGATTTCATCAAGCATTACAATAACAAGTATGACAACCCTCCTATGCCTCCTGCATGGATGACGCTTGAAGTCTTGTCTCTTGGCACATTAAGCAAACTGTATCAACTTCTAAAGAAATCTCCGCAGAAGAAGTCTATAGCCAAGCAATTTGGTCTGAATGACGATAGAGTATTCGCCAACTGGCTTCATGCAATTGCCGTATGGCGAAACTGTTGCGCAACTTATCCAAACGTTTGGATAAGCTGCGTTATCCAAACAAGAATAAAA
>ERZ777305.3351-NODE-3351-length-11232-cov-2.198264_pt1 | contig 11232 bp, 12 predicted proteins | sample MGYA00374965_ERZ777305 | MGnify/ENA primary metagenome ERZ777305 (study PRJEB29328, sample SAMD00013331) | mouse gut metagenome | study: EMG produced TPA metagenomics assembly of the Metagenome analysis of fecal microbiota from mouse which was promoted...
AACGAACACCACTGTTCTCTTCCTCCTGGTGTACAATAGTTTCGTTTTCATCAGCTTCAAATACATATGCCACATCTAAGTGTATATGTGACGAAACAAACTTTCCTCTTCTTCTGTGACCCGGAACTGCAATTACAGTCACCCCTCCAATTTCCTCGCTTATGGGGTAAAATCTGGTAATTCCACTCTCTTCGTTTATTTCCAATTTGGCACGTTTTAACAAATCCATCATTCCATCTGCATGTCCGCCAAGCCAAGCTAAAGAATGATCCACTAAATGATCACACATAAGCATTTTTGTATGGCTTTTGTTGAAAATAATTCCAGATGCTGTAAAATGTCCGCCAGGGCAATCCCGTTCCAGCGATCTTTTCCCTAATACATCAATAAATTGTAGCATTAGAGCCCGGTCTTTTTCCTCCTGTTCAGAATAAGGACGATAATTAGCAATCATTTTTCTCAATTTTTCCATATAATAGTCTCCTTTTTGTTGTTTTTACTTTTCTGAATCATTGATTAATCGTTACGTATTACATCCTCCTCTTTAATAACAAATGAAATTTCCCATATTATTTTTATAACATTTTTATTATACCATATTTATGTTAACTATGCAAGTCATTATTTAGACAATATTTCACAAATAATATTACTAAATTCTGTAGGATTTTCAATATTTAAACCTTCAATAAGTCTTGCTCCATTATAAAGAACTTTTGAATATTTTTTCAATTCTTCTTTATCAGAATTATATAAATTTTTTATTTTTTCTGCTATTGGGTGATTTGCATTAATTTCAAGTATTGTTTGAGCTTTTACATTTTGATTATTAGGCATAGCATTTAATGTTTTTTCCATTTCTACTGAAATTGCTCCTTCACTTGTTAAGCAAACTGGATGATTTTTTAATTTATGTGTAAATCTTACACCTTGTACATCTGAAATGGTATCTTTCATTAATGAAAACATTTCTTTATTTTCTTCATTTACTTTTTGTAATTCTTCTTTTTCTTCTTTAGAATCTAAGTCTAAATTATTTGCACAAACATTAGCAAATTGTTTTTGTTGATAGTTGAAAATAACTTGAATTACAAATTCATCAATGTCATCAGTTAAATAAAGTATTTCATAACCTTTGTCTTTTACCCCTTCTACTTGTGGTAACATATCAATTTTGTCTACACTTTCTCCTGATGCATAATAAATTTTATCTTGTCCTTCTTTCATTCTTCCAATATATTCTGATAAAGTTACTGGTTTCTTTTCTGTAGAAGAATAAAATAAAATTAAATCTTGAAGATTTTCTTTGTTCATTCCATAATTACTATAAATTCCAAATTTTAATTGATTTCCAAAGTTTTTAAAGAATTTTTCATATTCTTCTCTATTTAATTTTAACATATTTTCAAGTTCTGTTTTTATTTTCTTTTCAATGCTTTTGGCTATAATTTTTAATTGTCTATCATGTTGTAACATTTCTCGTGAAATATTTAATGATAAATCTTGACTATCAACTAATCCTTTTACAAAACTAAAATAATCTGGTAATAACTCTGCACATTTATCCATTATTAATACACCATTAGAATATAGTTGTAATCCTTTTTCAAAATCTTTTGTATAGTAGTCATATGGCATACGTGAAGGAATAAATAATAAAGCATTGTAACTTACATTACCTTCCATTGATGTATGAATTATTTTGGCTGGTTCTTCAAAATCTCCAAATTTATCTGTATAAAACGAATTATATTCTTCTTGTTTTATATCAGATTTATTTTTCTTCCAAATAGGAATCATACTATTTAAAGTTTCATTTTCAATATATGTTTCATATTCTGTTTTTTTCTCTTCAGAATCATTAGTAGATTCCTTAGGTTTTTGATGTTCAACTTCCATTTTTATTGGAACTCTAATATAGTCTGAATATTTTTTTACAATATTTTTAATTGTATAATTATCTAAAAATGTACTATAATTCTCCTCTTCCGTATCGTTCCAACATCCTGTTTATCACATTCTTCTATTTCATACCCCTGTACGCCTTTTGATTTCCAACAATAAGCCTTCTCTACACCATAGGCTCTACTATAAACTTTAACTTCTTTACTTACCATAAATGCTGAATAAAATCCAACACCAAATTGTCCAATTATATCTATTTCTTCCTTTTTTTCATTTTCTTCTTTAAATGCTAAAGAACCACTTTTAGCAATAGTTCCTAAATTAGTTTCTAATTCCTTTTCTGTCATTCCTATTCCATTATCTATTACTATCTGTTAATGAATTATAATATAATTTATCTATTGCATCACTTGCATTTGATATTAACTCACGAAGAAAAATTTCCTTATTTGTATAAATAGAATTAATCATTAAATCTAATAATCTTTTTGATTCTGCTTTAAATTGTCTTGTTCCCATAATATCCATCCTCTCACTATTTTTTACTAAAAAAGAATTGTTTTTACTAATCATCAAAAAAGACCATATATACTATTTGTATTCCAAAAACTTTCTTTTGATAAATAATAATTTCAACAATTACTTTTTCTATACTAATTGGAATTATATACCTCATTTTTAGCAATGTCAATATATGAGTGCTAAAAAGTAACATATATATATGCTACTTTTTTAAAATAAATATCTCCTTAAATAATGCTAATTTTTCATTAATGTTTTCTACATCTTCTATAGGACTTTTCTCTTCATCTTTATTTATTAATTTATTATTGTTATCATTTTATATTATGTAATTATTTTAATCAATATATAACATGTTTTTTTAAATAGCTCTATGGTTATTTCTCCGAAGAGCGGACGTGCAATGCACGCCCCTACATGTTGCAAATAAAATTAGTGCGAAGGAAGAAATGTATAAAAATATGTATAGTATTATCCCTTGATTTTAAAAAATTACTATGATAAAATCCACAAAGAATTTACAAAAGATATTGGAGAGGAACAATGGAAGAAGAGAAAAAAATTTCTAAAAGAAGAAAATTAAATATGAAATTATACCCATCATATAAAATGCTTGCTAATGATGTATTGTTTTTTAATGCAATCAAAGTTCTATTTTTAACAGGAGTAAAGGGGCTTTCAAATGCTAATGTTGTTTTTATGGAAACAATATATGCTTTTTTTAAATTACTTTTGCAAATTCCTATGACAGTTGTAGTTTCAAAGTTGGGAATAAGAAAAAGTGTTATATTAGGAAATATATTTTGGATATTAGAAGTAGTCTTAATTTTATTTTCAAAAAATTATTCTATGATTATTATTGCTCAACTTCTTTCTGCTATTGGATGGTCATGTAAATCTGTAGCTGAAGAACCTTTATTAAATAAATCTATTCCAGAAGGAAAATTAAAAGGAAAAATATTTTCAAAAATTGATAGTAAGGGATATTCTAGACATTGTTATATTGGTGCAATAACAACTGTTTTATCTGGCTTCTTATATGAGGTAAATCCATATATTCCTGTTGTACTTACTATAGTATTTATGATATTTGCACTTATTATTTCTTTTAATTTCACTGATATTAAAGATGAAAAAGTAAAAACAGTAAGTGAAAGTATAAATGATGTAAAGGATGGATTTGTGTTTATTTTTAAGTCTCCAAGATTAAAAAGTTTACTGCTAATGCTTGGATTTATGTGGGGATTTATATGTTTATTTGGAACATATGGTACAACCTTATTAAAAGATATTAATGTATCTGCTAAATATATTGGTATAATACTTGCTACTTTAGATATAATTCAAGGTATATCTTCTACAACGGCAATTAAATTTAACAAAAAGCATAATAATAATTCATTAACGTATATATCTCTTAGAATGACTATAGGGATTGCAATTGCTGGTGGCGTGGTTGTATGCGGATTATATAGAATACCTCAACTTGCAATTATTATATTTACATATATATTAAGATGTTATGATAAAGGAATATTCCAAATTATTAAAAAGAGATATATGGGTAACTTTATGACTCCAGAAATATTACCTAAGATATATTCTGTTCATAGTATAATAGCAAGTGTATTTAGATTACTTGTAGGAGGATTAGGTTCTTATTTACTTACAATTATGACCATAGAATATGCTATGGTAACTCTTGGAATATTGTTTAGTTTCATTGCATTATTATTTTCATTGTATATGAAACCAAGGATTGGATTAAAACCAGAAGAATATACCAAAAAAGATGTTGTGTGTGTAGAATAGAATAAAAAAAGGAAATGAAGTGAATTAAATAGATTTCACTTCATTTCCTTTTTTATTCTATTTTATTTATAGCTTTTTATTTCTTCTTTTATTGTACTAATAAATTCTTCTAAATTCATTTGTCCTATATCTCCTTGTTCTCTTGAACGAATTCCTATTACATTTTCTTCTATTTCCTTTTGTCCTACTACTATCATGTATGGTATTTTACTAAGTTGTGCTTCTCTTATCTTGTATCCTATTTTTTCGTTTCTATCGTCTACTTCTACTCTTATCTCTTCGTTTGCTAGTTCTTCTTTAATTTTATATGCATATTCTCTATGTGCTTCAGATATTGGTAGAATTTTTACTTGTGTTGGTGCAAGCCATGTTGGTAGTGCTCCTTTTGTTTCTTCTAATAAGAATGACATAAATCTATCTAGTGTTCCTAATATTGCTCTATGAATTACTACTGGTCTATGTTCTTTTCCATCTTCTCCTATATATTCAAGTTTAAATCTTTGTGGTAATAAAAAGTCTAATTGACATGTAGAAACAGTAATATCATGTCCCAATACTGTTTTTATTTGAACATCTAATTTTGGTCCATAAAATGCCGCTTCTCCTTTTGCTTCATAGAAATTAACATTTAGTTCTTTTAAAATTTCTCTTAATTGGCTCTCTGCATTATCCCACATTTCGTCATCATCATAGTATTTTACCTTGTCTTCTTTATCTCTTAAAGAAAGTCTAAATGAATAATTTTTAAATCCAAAATCTTCATATACAGATAAAATTAATTTTACTACATTTTTAAATTCTTGCTTAATTTGGTCTGGTCTTACAAATAAGTGTGCATCATTTTGACACATTTGTCGTACTCTTTCTAGTCCGCATACACTTCCACTAGATTCATACCTGAAGTCATGTGCTAATTCTCCTATTCTTATTGGTAGGTCTCTATATGAATGAAGTTGATTTTTATATATTAACATATGATGTGGACAATTCATTGGACGTAGTACTAATTCTTCATTTTCCATTTTCATTACTGGAAACATATCTTCTTTGTAGTGATCCCAGTGTCCACTTGTTTTATATAACTCAACATTTGCAAGTGATGGTGTATATACATGTTTGTATCCTAATTTTGTCTCTTTATCTACAATATATCTTTCAAGGATTCTTCTGATTGTTGCTCCATCTGGTAAATACATTGGTAGTCCTGAACCTACAAGCTCATGTGTCATAAATAAATTTAAGTCTTTTCCTATTTTTCTATGATCTCTTTGCTTTGCCTCTTCTAATAATTGTAAATATTCTTCTAAGTCACTAGCTTTTGGGAATGATACTGCATATATTCTTTGAAGCATTTTGTTTTTTTCGCTACCTCTCCAATATGCTCCTGATGATGATAGTATTTTTATTGATTTTATTTTTCCTGTACTCATTACATGAGGTCCTGCACATAAATCTACAAATTCTCCTTGTTTATAAAAAGATATTTCTTCACCTTCTGGTAAGTCTTCTATTAATTCTACTTTATATGGTTCATTTTTTTCTTTCATAAATTTAATTGCTTCATTTCTAGGCAACACAAATTTTTCTATTGGTAAATCTTCTTTTATTATTTTTTTCATCTCTTCTTCTATTTTTTGTTTATCTTCTTCTGTAAATGGATTTTCTGTATCAAAATCATAGTAAAATCCTTCATCAATTGATGGTCCAATTGCAAGTTTTACTTCTGGAAATAATCTTTTTATTGCTTGTGCCATAATATGTGATGTTGTATGCCAATATGCTTTTTTCCCATTTATGTCATCACTTTCAAATGTTAAAATATTAACGCTACAATCTTTTTCTAATGTATCTCTTAAATCTTTTACATTCCCATCTACTTCGGCTACAGTTGCCATTCTTGCAAGACCACTACTAATTTGTTCTGCAAGTTCAATAATTTTAATTCCTTGTTCTACTTCTTTTATAGAACCATCTTTTAGTGTTACTTTTATCATTTTAAAACCTCCTATGAATACAAAATACCCCTAGGCATTTTGCTTATTAAATACCTAGGGGTGCATATTACACGGTTCCACCCTATTTTTAACTTAATTTATGATTATAACGTAATCAACGTCTAGTTTTTCTAGAAACTGTTGAGGTAGTTTTTCAAATATGTTTACTTATATCGTTTTACAGCCCAATTGAACGATACTCTCTTTTAAGTAACCTTTATTTTACTTTGTCTCAATACGTTTTTATATATATTTATAATAATCTTATTATGTTAAATTGTCAATAGTAAATTTTGGATTTTTTTAATTAATATAAGTTATATTGTGTTTAATTGTTTTTGTAATATATAAACATTTTGTTCTAATGCGTTTATGTGATCTTGTTTTTCAAATTTATTAGCAATATAACCTATTACAAAACCTATTACAAATGCTACAACTATTATTATTGTTGTTTGCATAATTTGTTCTCTTTGATATATTTCTTTATCATATATTTTCATACTTTATACCTCATTTCTTGTTTTCATAACCTGGCTTTCCTAATAAGCAAAACATATTTTTTTTGTATTCTTCCACTCCTGGTTGGTTAAATGGATTTACTCCTAATATTTTTCCAGACATTGCACAAGATAGTTCAAAAAAGTATATTAAATGTCCTATTGCAACAGGAGTTAATTCTTCTATACTTATTACAATATTAGGCACATCGCCTGATACATGTGCTTGTATTGTTCCTTCCATTGCTTTTTTATTTACATAGTCTAAAGTTTTTCCTGCTACAAAGTTCATTCCATCAAGATTATCTGCATCTTGTTTTATTATAATATCTTGTTTTGTTTTTTCTACATTTATTACTGTTTCAAATAAATTTCTTCTTCCTTGTTGGATATATTGTCCCATTGAGTGTAAATCTGTTGTAAAGTCAACTCCTGCTGGGAATATTCCTTTACCATCTTTTCCTTCACTTTCACCATAAAGTTGTTTCCACCACTCTGTAAAATAGTGTAATTTAGGTTCATAGTTTACTAGTATTTCTATATCTTTTTTGTTTTTGTATAATATATTTCTTGTTACAGCATATTGATAACATTCGTTATATTTTATGTTATCATCTAAATATTTTTCTCTTGCAATTTGTGCCCCTACCATTAAATCTTCTATATTGATTCCTGCTACTGCTATTGGTAAAAGTCCTACTGCTGTTAATACTGAATATCTTCCACCTATATTATCTGGTATTACAAAACATTCATATCCTTCTTCATCTGCTAGTTTTTTTAATGCACCCTTTTGTTTATCTGTTGTACAATATATTCTTTTTCTTGCTTCTTCTACTCCATATTTGTTTTCCATAAATTCCCTAAATATTCTAAAAGCTATTGCAGGTTCTGTTGTCGTTCCAGATTTTGATATAACATTTATAGATATATCTTTATCTCCAATTAAGTCTATTAAATCATCTATATAGTTTGGGCTTAAGTTATTTCCTGCATATAATATTTGTGGAGTTTTTGTTTTTTTATAGTTATAAAATGTATGTGTTAGAGATTCTATTACTGCTCTTGCACCTAAGTATGATCCTCCTATTCCTATACACAAAAATATTTCTGAGTCACTTTTTATTTTATTTGCTGCTTCTTCTATTTTTTTAAATTCGTCTTTATTATAATTTATAGGTAAGTTTATCCATCCTAGAAATTCATCTTCATTTTCTGATAATTCATGTATTTGTTTATGTATTTGTGATACCTTATCTTTGTATTCTAATATTTCTTCCATTGATATATTTGTATTGCTTAAGTCTATTTTTACATTTGACATTTTGCATCTTCCTCCCATAAATTTTTATATTGTAATTTTATAATATTTAATTTATTATTGCAATAATTTTATTAAATAAAATTATTACTTTTATAGACATTATTTTTAGTCATTTTATATTTTACATGGTATCCTTCTATATAATGAAAAATTAATTATAATTTTTTATGTTTTATAAAATTACGATTATTTTCTTTCTTTTTTTTTATTTATAACATATAATATAAATTATAAATAATATTATTATATTTTTTATTAATCGTAATATTTTTAAAGTATCTAAGTACTTTAGAAAGGATTTTATATGAAAAAATTATTATTCAAAGGCTGTGCAACAGCTATTTCTACTCCTTTTAATAAGGATGGCATTAATTTTACTGAGTTTGGAAAGTTAATTGATTTTCAAATCTCAGAAGGAATTGATGCGTTAGTAGTATGTGGTACTACTGGTGAGTCTGCAACGATGACTGATGTTGAAAGAAAACAAACTATGGAATTTGCTATAAAAAAGGTGGCTGGTCGTATTCCTGTAATTCTTGGAACTGGTAGCAATAATACTGCTTCTGCTATTGAACTTTCTAAATATGCTGAAAGTATTGGTGCTGATGGTGTTTTGGTTGTTACTCCATATTATAACAAAACTACTCGGTAAACGGATTAGTAGCTCATTATAAAGCTATTGCTAATTCTATTAATATTCCTATTATTGTTTATAGTGTTCCTAGTAGAACTGGAGTTAATATAACTCCTAGTGTTTGTCTAGAATTATCCAAAATTGATAATATTGTTGCTATAAAAGAAGCTAGTGGAAATATATCTCAAGTTGCTGAAATTGCTGCTATGTGTGGAGATAATTTACATATTTATAGTGGAAATGATGACCAAGTCCTTCCTATTTTATCTGTTGGCGGAAAAGGTGTAATTTCTGTTATTTCTAATATTGCTCCTAGAAAATTTTCTAATTTATGCAAACTTTTCTTTGATGGAAAAATAGAAGATGCAACAAAACTACAACTTGAGAGTATAGAGTTAATAAAAGCATTATTTTGCGAAGTAAACCCAATTCCAGTAAAAGCCGCTTTAAATATGATGGGATATAATTATGGTACTCCTAGACTCCCTCTTATAGAAATGTCAGAAGAAAATAAAAAAGTATTATATAATGCAATGAAAAATTATGATTTAATATAAATAAATATGAGTTGAACAAAAGAGGCATGATTGACCTTTTAGATTACTTTTCATGCCTCGTCTTTGTTTACTTATTCACCATTATTCAATTTTTTTATAATTTTTATTTAATTTATATAAAAATTTATGGTATAATATATTTTAGATAGTACATAAGATATTTTAGGAGTGAATTTTTAATTATGAAAAAACTTACAATAGATAATTCGAATTCTATACAAAATCAAATAGATTTTGAAAAGATTATTTATGATATTGTTTCAAATAAAACAGTTCAGCAAATGAAAAATTTTAAACAACATTATGATACAAATTGTTATGAACATTGTAGGAATGTAGCTTATTGCAGTTATATAATATGCAGAAAATTACATTTTAATTATGTTAGTGCTGCTCGTGCAGGAATGTTGCATGATTTATTTTTGTATGATTGGAGAAAACGTGAAAATGGCAGAAAAGGATTACATGCTTTTACACATCCTAAAACTGCTTTAGCTAATGCAAATAAATTATTTGATTTATCTAATTTAGAACAAGATATTATTTTAAAACATATGTGGCCTATTACTATAATACTTCCAAAGTATAAAGAAAGTTATGTTATTACTATTGCAGATAAATATTGTGCCATAAAGGAATCTTTTAAAGCTTATATGTCTATGAAGAGAGTTCAAGTATTATACAGATATGCTTATGTTTTTTTAAGTATGTTTATATTGTTTAGATAAATATAGGGATGAACCAAAAGTCCATCCCATTTTAAATTGGAGGTATTATATGATAAAAGTTCTTATTAATGGTTGTAATGGTAGAATGGGACAAGTTCTTTGTTCTGAAATAGATAAGTTTGAAAATTTACTATTAACTTGTGGATTTGATATTAATGATATTGGCAAAAATTCTTTTCCTGTTTATTCAAATGTAAATGATATTGTTGATGTTCCAGATGTTATAGTAGATTTTAGTATTCCTATTGCAACTTTAAATATATTAGATTATGCTATTAAAAATAAAGTTGCAATGGTTATTGCAACTACTGGATTTAGTGAACAAGAACAGCAAAAAATTGAAGATGCTTCTAAAGTTATTCCTATTTTTAAATCTTCTAATATGTCTTTTGATATTTGTTTAATGAAAAAAATTGTTGCAGAAGTTGCAAAAGCTTTAAATAAAAATGATATTGAAATTATAGAAACACACCATAATAAAAAAATTGATGCCCCTAGTGGAACAGCAATTTCACTTGCTAATGCTATTAATGATGCTTTGGGTAATACAAAAACTTATGTTTTTGATAGACATAGTATTCATGAAAAAAGAAATCCTTCTGAAATTGGCTTTTCTTCTATTCGTGGTGGTAATATAGTTGGAGAACATAGTGTACAATTTTTTGGAGAGCATGAATCTTTTGAAATAAAGCATACTTCTTATTCAAGAAATGTTTTTGCTGAAGGGGCTTTAAAGGCTTGTGAGTTTATTGTGAATAAACCTTGTGGAAAAATTTATACTATGGAAGATATTGTTAATTAGTAATAATCTAAAAGGGATGATCTAAGTCATCCCTTTTAAAATATATTATCTAGAGTTACTTTTGTTTTGTCGTCTAAGTGTTCTAACAGATATTTACATTTATCTATACTTTCTATTCCATTGTTATATTCTTTAGTTTCTGAAAATGTCCTAATTTCCGTCAATTCAGTTTTTATTTTTTCTAATTCATTATGTTCTATATAATATGCTAATGTATCGTCTACTTCCTCCCACTTTTCATATAACTTTATTGCTTTTTCATTTACATTATCTTCTTCAGATTTGAAACTTATTCGTACATCGTCCAAATTGGATTTTATTTCTTTTGTTATTTTTTTTGTATAATCCCATGTTATATTATTTATTGTAATAATACAAATTATAACTACTATACTTACTATTAATTCCTTATACATCTTTATTTCCTTTCTTTTGGCAAAATATTTGTCCTTTT
>ERZ777305.3352-NODE-3352-length-11228-cov-8.931979_pt1 | contig 11228 bp, 10 predicted proteins | sample MGYA00374965_ERZ777305 | MGnify/ENA primary metagenome ERZ777305 (study PRJEB29328, sample SAMD00013331) | mouse gut metagenome | study: EMG produced TPA metagenomics assembly of the Metagenome analysis of fecal microbiota from mouse which was promoted...
CGGCTGAAAAACAGCCGATAAAATTGTCGTGGCGGAAAATAGAATGATTACGTCTGTTATTTTAATCTGTATAGATAGAAAAGTAGGTCGAACTTCTAGATGAAAAATAATTATGTAGTGAATTAACAAAAAAGGTATGGTATAAAATAAATGTTGAGATGTAATAAACACGTGAGTGTTTCGTATGTGAGATGAAGAAAAATGTAGGTCCCTAGCTTCATGCTGTTTACAGCATGATTCCCCTACATTGTAGATCAGAAAAAGCGCGACGGCACATTTCTGATCTACGCCTTGGCATCGGAGGTTAAAGCCGATGTGAATTTCCCACTATATCAACTGTCTGTGAAGATCGTTGATATTTCCCGATTTATTCTCATAATACCAGATAATAGTATCCTCTTTCTTTGGTAAGCAGTCAAAAAAAGGCTATTAATTGAAAGTGATACCTTCGCTGCCCACCAAATTTATAGAATTATGTATAACAGTGAAGATCTAGAAAGGTTTTACTTTCAGTACCAGAGCGAGGCTTTTCCTCATGGAGAATCTCTCCAATCGTTTTGTGTTAAGAATAAAGTTCCTTATAACATTTTTCAGAAATGGTTCAAGGATACTCGGAAAAAAGTAGTTTCAGTTCAGATTGATGGTGCTCCTGAGATTAGCCATTCGGAAAAAAACAAGAGTAGTGCTCAACTTCAGTCAGTATCCAAAAGCAGTAATGACACTCCTGTTCGTATATGGATTGACATTCGTATCAGCAATGGGCTACATTTATCCCAAAAGAATTTAAGCTATCAGGATTTAGTTCGTATGGTAGAGAAATTGCGTTGCAAGCACAGCCGTGTGTTGTCTATCATTCGTGAACGGCTTCAAATCGACTCAAAAAAGGATGTGTTGAGTAGGGAAACCAACTGAATGAGCGGATGGCATCCATGCAATCGAAACAGTCTGATTGGGAAAATCAGTTATCGGAAGAGCGTAAGCTTCGCAAATCGGCTGAACTTAAGGCAAAATTCAAAAATATCTTTAACGGATGCAGGGGTTATGTTAACATGGTTCCTGACAAAATTACTTTGGCTACAAGCCAATGTTAATTTCAAAACTAATTAATTAACAAAACTCGATTTAGGGCACTGAAAAGTGCCCTTTCAAAGGGGGATGCCCTAAATTGAGTGCTTACCAAAGTTAGGAAGAATACAGTGGTATATTTCTAACTTTATCCCTCATATCGGCCTAAAAACTGATATGTATCTATATGTGAGATATGCCAACTGTCTGTGAGGATCGTTGGCATATTTGTTTTTAAGGTGAGATTGCCAATTTATACAATTAGTGGTATTGGCATGCCGTTGTGCTATATCAGGAAATGCAAAACGGATTTGTGTCTATATGTGAAATATGGCGTTTATGTTCTTTATTTTAATAAAAAAGCGGTGTTGCTCTTGGAATAAAATTGTATATTTGCATCTATCATAAAAACAAAGTTGACATGGAACAGGTACGTAAATTGCCGATTGGCATACAGACTTTTGAAAAGTTGCGTGAGGGTAACTATCTTTATGTGGATAAGACAGCGATGGTTTATCAGCTCGCTTCCGCTTCTGTTCCTTATTTTCTGAGCCGTCCCCGCCGTTTCGGCAAAAGCCTGCTTCTTTCCACTTTCGAGGCCTATTTCGAAGGGCGTAAGGACTTGTTTCAAGGGCTTGCCATCGAAAAACTGGAAACTGAATGGGAGTCATATCCGGTGTTTCATCTGGATTTGAATGCGCGGAAATATGAGACTTTTGCAGACTTGACCGCTATGCTCAATCAATATTTGGAACGATGGGAGTTGAAATATGGTACTGAGAAACAGGACCGTAGTCCGGAAGAACGTTTCGCATATATGATAGAGCAAGCTTACGAACAGACGGGCAAACAGGTGGTCGTCTTGGTTGACGAATACGATAAACCTTTGCTTCAAGCCCTTTTGGATGAATCCTTATTGTCCGAATACCGTCGGACATTGAAAGCCTTTTACGGGGTTTTGAAAAGTTCTGACCGTTATCTTCGTTTCGTTTTTCTGACCGGAGTTACCAAGTTTTCTCAAGTGAGCGTCTTCAGCGACTTGAACCAGTTGAACGATATCAGCATGAAGCCTGCCTATGCCACGGTTTGCGGCATTACGAAAGAGGAGTTGGTGCGGACGTTCGCTCCGGAAATAGATGCCTTGTGCGTGAAATACGGAGAGTCTTTCGATGAGATACTCACTCGTTTGACTTTGATGTACGACGGTTATCATTTTGAGGAGACTGCCGCCGGGGTATTCAATCCTTTCAGCCTGTTGAATGTATTCGACGGTTGCAAGTTCGACCATTACTGGTTCCAGACGGGCACTCCCACTTATCTGGTGGATTTGCTGAAGGAGAGTGATTATGACCTTCGTTTATTGGTAGACGGGATGGAGGTGGACGCTTCCGCCTTTTCGGAGTATCGTGCCGAGGTTGGCAATCCGCTTCCTATGATTTACCAGAGCGGTTATCTGACCATCAAGGGATATGACAGGGAGGTGTATCTGTATACGTTAGGTTTCCCGAACGATGAGGTCCGTTACGGCTTTCTTAACTTCCTGCTTCCTTATTACACGGAGGTCTCGAGTGACGCGACCGGTTTCCACATCGCCAAGTTCATGCGTGAGTTGCGTAATGGCGAGGTGGATGCTTTCATGGAACGTCTTAAAATATTCTTTTCCGGTATTCCTTACGAGTTGAGTGATAATACGGAGCGTCATTACCAGGCCATCTTTTATGTGGTTTTCGCCTTGTTGGGGCAGTTCGTGTCGACGGAAGTTCGTAGTGCCCGCGGTCGTGCCGATGCCGTGGTGAAGACACAGGATGCTGTCTATGTGTTTGAGTTCAAGTTGAACGGTAGTGCGGAAGAAGCGTTGAGACAGATTGATGATAGGGGATATCTGATACCTTATACGTTGGAGGGCAGGCGTCTTGTGAAGGTGGGTGTGAATTTCAGTAAGGAGACTCGGAATATAGACAGGTATATTGTGGAGGAATAATTCTTTTTTTAGTATTTTTAGTGAAATGAACAATCTTAAAAATATCAAAATATGGTTTTGGTAGGGATGGTTGTTTAAAAATTGCTGATTTATAACGTGTTATACGATTTTTCTTTTAAAAAGAGCTCCGCATGGGGCTTTTTTCTTTTCTATTCGAAATAAAAGCACCACCTTTGCATGGTTGATCAACAAAACGTGAATAAATAATTTGAATTTAAATCTTTAAAAAAAACGTAGTATGAGTGTAATTTACAAAGTCGTTACGCGTCCGACGGATCCGCGTGTTCCCAATTCTCCCAAGAGATATTATCCGCATCTGATTACTTTAGGTCAGTCTGTTAATCTGAAATATATAGCGCAAAAAATGCAGGAGCGTTCTTCCTTGTCTATCGGTGATATCAAGAGTGTGATCCAGAATTTTGTGGAAAAGATGAAAGAGCAGCTACTGGAAGGTAAGTCTGTGAATATTGAAGGATTAGGGGTGTTTATGTTGGCTGCCCGTTCCAAAGGTGCAGAGCTGGCGAAGGATATCAATGCGAATAGCATAGATAGTGTTCGCATCTTTTTTCAAGCGAATAAGGAGCTACGTGTCACAAAAACTGCCACCCGTGCGGATGAGAAGTTGGATTTGATTAGCTTGGATGAATATCTGAAGAAGCTTAATATGAAAATTTCTTCTAATGATCCTGAAAAACCGGATGATGGTGAAGAAGGTGGAGGAGATGAAGGTAATGGGGATGGGGAAGCGCCGGATCCTGCCGCATAATGAATCGTCAATGAACGATTGATGATTAAAAAGCTTATTGAGTGTTTAATTAAAAAGAAAAATGTCTATGAAGAAAACGTGGAGTATCATTTTGAAGATGATTATTGCTGTTGCTGGGGCAATTGCCGGAGTGATTGGCGTGCAGGGAGCAAATTTGTGATTGATTATTTTATAAATGGGCTGATTGTGAATGAAAAACAGGCGGGGTTTTTCCCGCCTGTTTGTGTTTTGTTTCGTAAAATAGAAAATCTAATCAATCTCGTTGGCTGAATAACGGATTTTATCTACCTTTGCATCTTAATTAAAACGTCATTTTAAGCAAGAAAAAACATGATTCGAAAAATAATAAAAGCTCTTTGGATATTTTTGGTAGTCGTTGTGTTGGCTATTGTTGTCATCTTTGTCTCTATTTCAAAGGGTTGGATTGGCTATATGCCTCCCGTAGAGGAGCTTGAGAATCCGAGCTATAAATTTGCAACGGAGATTTTCTCTGAAGATGAAAAAGTACTTGGTACGTGGTCTTACAGTAAGGAAAATCGGGTGTACACAGCTTACAAGGATTTGTCACCCAGTATTATCAATGCTCTTATTGCGACAGAAGATGTTCGTTTTGTTAAACATTCTGGAATTGATGCCAAAGCATTGTTCCGTGCGTTTGTGAAACGTGGTTTGATGTTTCAGAAAAATGCAGGTGGAGGTAGTACTTTGTCGCAACAGCTTGCCAAACAGTTGTTTACGGAAAAAGTGGCGAGGAATACGCTTCAACGTCTTTTCCAAAAACCGATTGAATGGGTAATTGCAGTGAAACTTGAGCGTTACTATACCAAAGAGGAAATCTTGAGTATGTATCTCAATAAGTTTGATTTTCTGAATAATGCGGTTGGTATTAAAACTGCTGCACATACATACTTCGCATGCGAACCGAAAGATTTGAAAATCGAAGAGGCAGCTACGTTGGTAGGGATGTGCAAGAATCCTTCACTTTATAATCCTGTCCGTTTCAACGAACGTTCCCGTGGCCGTCGTAATGTAGTGCTTGAACAGATGCGTAAAGCTGGTTATATCACAGATGCAGAATGTGATTCTTTGCAGACTCTTCCGCTGAAACTAAAATATAACCGCGTTGACCACAAAGAGGGATTGGCTACTTATTTCCGCGAATATCTCCGTGGTGTGATGACAGCACCGAAACCGGTAAAAAGTGATTATCGTGGTTGGCAAATGCAAAAATTCTACGAAGATTCTATAGCGTGGGAAACTAACCCGTTGTATGGCTGGTGTGCAAAAAATAAAAAGAAAGACGGTACGAATTATAATATTTATACAGATGGTTTGAAGATTTATACAACGATCAATTCGCGTATGCAGCAATATGCAGAGGATGCAGTAAAAGAACATTTAGGTGATTATTTGCAACCTGTGTTTTTCAAAGAAAAAGAGGGAAGCAAAAATGCTCCATACGCAAGATCACTGCCGGAAAAACGAGTGGAGGAGTTGCTGATAAAAGCTATGAAGCAGACGGATCGTTATCGTCTTATGAAAGAGGCGGGAGCTTCGGAACAGCAGATTCGTAAGGCGTTCGATACCCCGGAAGAAATGACTGTTTTTTCTTGGAAGGGAGATAAAGATACAATTATGACACCGATGGATTCAATCCGTTACTACAAATCCTTCTTGCGGACAGGATTCATGTCGATGGATCCGGTAAGCGGACATGTGAAGGCTTATGTAGGCGGACCGAATTATGTATATTTCCAGTATGATATGGCAATGGTGGGACGTCGTCAGGTGGGATCTACTATCAAACCGTATTTATACACATTAGCAATGGAAAATGGATTTTCTCCTTGCGATCAGATACGCCACGTAGAGCAAACGCTGATTGATGAGAATGGAACTCCTTGGACGCCTCGTAATGCAAACAATAAACGTTATGGGGAAATGGTGACTCTGAAGTGGGGATTGGCTAATTCTGACAACTGGATTTCTGCTTATTTGATAGGCAAACTGAATCCGTATAATCTTGTACCTTTGATCCATAGTTTTGGGGTTCGTAATAAAGCAATTGACCCGGTCGTTTCGCTTTGTCTAGGACCTTGTGAAATTTCTGTTGGTGAGATGGTAAGTGCATATACAGCTTTTGCCAATAAAGGAATTCGTGTGGCTCCATTGTTTGTTACACGCATTGAAGATAGTGATGGTAATGTGCTTTCTACCTTTGCACCGCAAATGGAGGAAGTGATTAGTATTTCAAGCGCATATAAAATGCTGGTTATGCTGCGCGCTGTTATTAATGAAGGAACAGGTGGGCGCGTTCGTCGTTATGGAATTACCGCCGATATGGGTGGGAAAACAGGTACGACCAATGATAACTCTGATGCCTGGTTTATGGGATTCACTCCTTCGCTGGTATCCGGTTGTTGGGTAGGAGGTGATGAACGTGACATTCACTTTGGTAGAATGACCTATGGACAAGGAGCTGCTGCTGCTTTGCCTATTTGGGCACTGTATATGAAGAAAGTGTATGATGACCCGACTTTGGGATATGACCAGCAGGAGAAATTTAAACTCCCTGAAGGGTTTGATCCGTGTGCCGGTTCGGAAACTCCGGACGGAGAGGTGATAGAAGAGGGGGGATTGGACGATCTTTTTAACTAAATCTGAAATAAGTATTAAGTATTAACCTGTAGCGTTTGGGGCACTGAACTGTAGGTATAATATCTTTAATATCTAATGTTTAATACTTAATACCTAATACTTATTTTTTAATGCATAGGTATATTGTTTGCATAGGGAGTAATTACAACAGGAAAGAGAATTTGACTTTTGCCAGACAGAAACTGACTGAATCGTTCTCTTCTATTTGTTTTGCGCCTGAATTGGAAACTGAACCTTTGTTTTTTAAGAATCCGGCCTTGTTTTCCAACCAAGTAGTTCTGTTCTTTTCCGATAAGGATGAAGAGGAAGTGAGGAAAATACTGAAAGATATAGAACAGAGGTCCGGACGTCGTCTGGAAGATAAAAAAGAGGAGAAAGTTTGTCTGGACATTGACATGCTTTTATATGATAACAAAATAGTAAAACCGGAGGATTGGCAAAGGGGATATATACAACAGTCATTATCTGCCTTCCATTCTTCATTATTTATTAAGTAGATGAAATTTCTTGGAATTATACCTGCCCGCTATGCATCCACTCGTTTTCCTGCAAAACCGTTGGCTATGTTGGGTGGAAAAACTGTTATACAACGTGTGTATGAGCAAGTGGCAGGCGTTTTGGATGATGCTTATGTAGCCACAGACGATGAGCGTATTGAAGCTGCTGTCAAGGCGTTCGGAGGTAAGGTTGTGATGACTTCTGTTCATCATAAAAGCGGTACGGATCGCTGTTATGAAGCTTGTACAAAGATTGGAGGTGACTTTGATGTAGTGGTCAATATACAAGGAGATGAACCTTTTATTCAGCCTTCACAATTGGATGCGGTAAAGGCTTGTTTCGAAGATGTAACCACGCAGATTGCCACGCTGGTGAAACCTTTTACTGTAGATGAACCGTTTGCTGTACTGGAAAATGTAAATTCACCGAAAGTGGTAGTCAATAAGAACTGGAACGCGCTTTATTTTAGCCGGTCCATTATTCCTTATCAGCGTAATGCTGAAAAACAGGACTGGCTGAAGGGACATACCTACTACAAGCATATCGGACTGTATGCTTATCGTACAGATGTGCTGAAGGAGATAACCATGCTTCCGCAGTCTTCTCTGGAACTGGCTGAATCTTTGGAGCAGCTCCGTTGGCTGGAGAACGGATATAAAATAAAGGTGGGCATTAGTGAAGTAGAAACTATCGGAATTGATACCCCACAAGACTTGGAACGGGCAGAAGAGTTTTTGAAGAATAGAATCTAATCGTATGGATCGTAAAATACAACCAGAAATACAAACCCTGAAAAATTTTTGTATACTTCCTCCCGTCCGAATGACATTGCCGAATGGTATTCCATTGACTGTTATTAATGCGGGTGAACAGGAAGTGATACGCATGGATGTGCTTATCGCTGGAGCTCGTTGGCAGCAGTCGCAGAAACTGCAAGCCTTGTTTACAAACCGGATGTTGCGCGAAGGTACGACAAAATATACGGCTGCTACCATTGCCGAGAAACTGGATTACTACGGTTCGTGGCTCGAACTGTCCAGCTCGTCGGAGTATGCATACATCACTGTTTATTCGTTGAATAAGTATTTGGCGAAAACATTGGAAGTGGTAGAATCCATGATTAAAGAACCGCTTTTCCCGGAGAAAGAATTGCATACCATCCTTGATACCAATATCCAACAATATCTGGTCAATACTTCCAAAGTTGATTTTCTTGCACATCGCAGTCTATTGAGGTCGCTTTATGGCGAACAGCATCCATGCGGTAAAGTAGTGGTGGAGGAAGATTATCATGCTATCACTCCGGAAGTGCTTCGTGAATTTTATGAACGGTATTACCATTCGGGCAATTGCTCTATTTTCTTGTCCGGCAAGGTGACAGAGGATATTATCAGCCGGGTGACGGATACATTCGGCACTTCTTTTGGTAAACATCAACAGCCGGCATTGAAATTAAGTTTTCCGTTTACTGCCGTTCCCGAAAAGAGAATTTTTACAGAACGTGAGGATGCCATGCAGAGTGCTGTAAAGATGGGATATACAACCATCACTCGTAACCATCCTGATTATCTGAAACTCCGGGTATTGATGACTTTATTCGGAGGATATTTTGGCAGTCGGCTGATGTCTAATATCCGTGAAAAAAAGGGGTATACTTATGGCATTTCAGCGGGAATCATGTTTTATCCGGATAGCGGATTGCTGGCTATATCGACAGAAACGGATAATGAATATGTGAAACCGTTGATACAGGAAGTATATCATGAAATAGACCGTCTGCATCAGGAGCCAGTGTCGATGGAAGAACTGATGATCGTACGCAATTATATGTTGGGCGAAATGTGCCGTAGTTATGAGTCTCCTTTTTCACTATCGGATGCATGGATCTTTATTGCTACTTCCGGTCTGAATGATGACTACTTTTCACGTTCTCTGCTGGCTGTAAACGAGGTTACTCCTGCAGAAATACAAGATTTGGCACAACGCTATTTGTGCAAAGAGACATTAAAAGAGGTCATTGCAGGTAAAAAGTTGTCATAAATTGCTTTCCGAAAGTGGGCTGTTTGGGATAGAAATTGTATCTTTGTCCAAATTGTAATTCTAAAATGAGTAACGACTAAAACCAATGAGGAAATATCTATATACTACACTTTTATTGGCTCTCCTCTCACAAGAGGGAGTAATGGCACAAGAAAATGAAGGAAAGAAAGGCGGATTTTTCGGAAAAATTAAAGATACATTTTCTACTGAAATAAAGATTGGCAACTATACTTTTAAGGATGGCAGTGTCTATACGGGAGAAATGAAAAGCCGAAAACCGAACGGAAAAGGAAAAACGGTTTTTAAAAACGGCGATGTCTTTGAAGGTGAATATGTGAAGGGGAAACGTGAAGGATATGGAATTTATATGTTTCCTGACGGAGAAAAGTACGAAGGACAATGGTTTCAGGACCAGCAGCACGGAAAAGGTATCTATTATTTTATGAATAACAACCGTTACGACGGAATGTGGTATCAGGATTATCAGCATGGTGAAGGTACTATGTATTATCATAATGGTGATTTGTATGTAGGTCATTGGGTGAATGATAAGCGCGAAGGCGAAGGGGCATATACTTGGGCAAACGGTGCCAAATATACCGGTCACTGGAAAAATGATAAAAAGAATGGCAAAGGTACCATGAACTGGGATGATAGCTCTAAATACGATGGAGACTGGAAGGATGATGTTCGTCACGGAAAAGGGGTATTTGAGTATACCAATGGAGATAAATATGATGGTGACTGGGCGGATGATATTCAACATGGAAAAGGTACTTATTACTTTCACACGGGTGACCGTTATGAAGGATCATATCTTTTAGGGGAGCGCACTGGTCCGGGAGTTTATTATCATGCTAACGGTGATAAATATGTAGGTAATTTTAAGAACGGCATGCAAGACGGAAAAGGTACTTTTACCTGGGCGAATGGTGCTGTGTATGAAGGAAGCTGGAAAAACAATAAACGCGACGGTAAAGGAGTTTATAAATGGAGCAATGGCGATGTTTATGACGGTGACTGGAAAGATAACCGTCCCAATGGACAGGGTACTCTGAAAACTGTTGCTGGTATGCAATATAAAGGTGGGTTTGTTGATGGATTGGAAGAGGGGCAAGGTGTACAAATCGACAAAGATGGTAATCGCTTCGATGGCTTTTTCAAACAAGGAAAGAAGGATGGTCCTTTTGTAGAAACAGATAAAGATGGAAAAGTGATTAAAAAAGGAACCTATAAATTCGGAAGACTCCAATAATAAATGATAGATGATAAATATAATGGGCTGCGCACTGCGTGGCCTATTTTTTTGTATATATGCGTCAGGTAATGAAGTGATGATAAAGGTATGGTACAAAGAAAAATGGATAATAACCAAAAGCAGTCATTATCCATTTTATAATTTCCTGTTGAAAGTAATAACTTCAACTATCAATTATTATTTATCACCTGTCAGCTATTAAATGATATATTGTGAACTGATAGATTCGTTATTCATCACTCGTTTAATTGTTTCAGCAAACATATCAGCGATGCTCAACTGTTTTACTTTCGGGCACTTCTTAGCATAAGGGATGCTGTCTGTAAATACCATTTCTGTCAGGGCAGACTCTTGCACACGGAAAGAAGCCGGGTCAGACATAACACAATGGCTGGCGATGGCACGTACGGACTTAGCACCAGCTTCCATCATGATATTAGCAGCTTTCGTGATTGTTCCTGCTGTATCTACGATGTCGTCAATCAACACCACATTTTTACCTTCTACATCACCAATGATTTGCATAGATGCCACTTCATTGGCTTTTTCACGTGATTTGTTGCAGAGTACCAATGGTACACCGAGGTATTTGGAGAAAGTGCTGGCGCGTTTTGAACCTCCTACGTCTGGTGTAGCAATAACCAGATTTTCCAACTGTAAAGACTGGATGTAAGGGAGGAATACTGCCGATGCGTACAAGTGATCTACCGGGATATTGAAGAATCCCTGGATCTGGTCAGCATGCAAATCCATCGTAATCAGTCGGTCGATACCTGCAACAGACAGCAGATCAGCTACCAACTTAGCCCCGATAGATACACGAGGTTTGTCTTTTCTATCCTGACGAGCCCATCCGAAATAGGGGATTACAGCCACAACGCTCTTTGCTGATGCACGTTTAGCAGCATCAATCATCAGGAGAAGTTCCATTAAGTTGTCTGAGTTAGGGAAAGTGGATTGAA
>ERZ777305.3353-NODE-3353-length-11224-cov-3.716716_pt1 | contig 11224 bp, 10 predicted proteins | sample MGYA00374965_ERZ777305 | MGnify/ENA primary metagenome ERZ777305 (study PRJEB29328, sample SAMD00013331) | mouse gut metagenome | study: EMG produced TPA metagenomics assembly of the Metagenome analysis of fecal microbiota from mouse which was promoted...
AGGACGAAATCGCGGCAAACGGGCAAACGTCGCTCCGCGACGATTGGTTTATCGAGGTGTAACGTGAACATCGCGGCAACCATTTTAACGGCGTTTATAAGTACCACCGTCGGGGTCGTCGTAACGGCGGTTATTGCGCATTTTAAGTCGGGCAAACAGCGACACAAGGCACTTAATAACGGCGTGCAAAGCCTTTTACGCGCGGAAATCATACGGCAACACGAAAAATGGACGGAGCGCGGATATTGCCCCGTATATGCGAAGGACGCGGTACGGCGCGAATATGAAGCATATCACGCGCTCGGCGGTAACGGCGTAATAACGGAACTTTACAACGACATTATGGAGTTGCCCGAAACACCACCGAAGCACACAAAACAAAATAAATTATCGGAGGACGATTAACTATGAGTTGGCAACAAATTTTAATTAACATCGCAATTACACTCGCCGCCGCGTTGCTTACCGCGCTCGGCTCTTGGGTTTTGGTTAAGGTCAAAAACCTTGTTGCGACCAAAATCAAAAACACAAAGACGCAAGCCCTTTTGTTGGGCGCGGTCGACGTTGTTGCGTCGGTTGTAAAGGCAACATATCAAACGTATGTGCAAGCAATTAAAGGGACGGAAGCGTGGACGCAGGAAGCGCAAAAAAACGCCTTGCAACAAGCATTACATAATGCGCAAGTGCAATTATCAACCGAAGCAAAAGACTACATACAAGCAAACTTCGGCGATGTGGGCGCGTGGGTGCAAAATCAAATCGAAGCGACGCTCTACGACTTGAAAAACAAGCAATAATTTAACTACATAGCAAAACGCCTCCCCCGTTCGGGAAGGCGTTTTTTATGCCGCGCGTCGGCGATTATTCGGCGGTATGCTCGCCCGTTATCTTGATATTGCAACCATAATTTTGACCGTCGCTCCCACCCGTTATATCGGCAATTACGCCGTCCAAAATAAAGTCGTCGTCGAAAGCGTCTAACATCGACCACGCAAGGTCGGAATTTATGTGCCCGATACGTTGCCGCGTGCGTGCGTTTATTATATCGGTGCTATTTTCGTACTCGTCCGTCGGCTTATGCTTGATTAAAACCGCGTCGCCGATATTGCTTTTTTGTATCGCCGATTGGCAGTTATCAAACGTAACGCCGACCGCTTTTGTGTACATCGGCAATTTGATACCGCCGTCAACGGGTGCGCGTATTGCCGCGTCGGACATTGTAATTACTGAAGGTCGCCGTACATCGGCGGCGGGCGACGTATCTTTTTTCCGTTCGGGAACGGCGGCGGGTTGCGCGTCCCGCTCCGCTTGCTTTTCGCGCTTGCGGGCAAGCACGGCAAAAACCGTAAACGCAATACCGACAGCAAGCAACAACAAAAATACAATCGCTTGCCACGTTTGCAAATTCTCGGCGTTTTCGCCTATATCGCCCCCGATAATTCCGCAGAATATAAACACGGGCAACCACGCAACAACGGCAATTATTATCCGCACCGTCCGTTTAAGTTTGTAAAACCACATCATAATTAAAAGCCTCCTTCGTCTTTTATTTGTTTTTCGATTTGATATGCAAAGTTTAATAATTCGTTTTTGCGCCGCATATCGAACGCCCCCGCAACCGTTATCAATTCGCGCTCGTATTCGGTAAGCACCACGCCCGCCGCACTGCCTGCAATGGCGGTATTATTCGAGTTATTGTTACCGATAATTTGTTGCACGGGTGCGCCGCGCGGCTCGCGCCCCGTGATAAGGTAATCAAGCGACACGCCGAAATAGTCGGCAAGCGTTACGCAATGCGTAAGCGTCGGCGACCGCTTGCCGCTTTTCCACTCCGAAACCGTATTTGCCCGCACGTTTAACGCCCGCACAATATCGCTTTGACGCTTGTTTTGCGCCCGCGCAAGGTCGAATATTCGCTCCGTAATTGACATATAAAAAAACACTCCTTGAAACGAATTTTTTTCAATCCGCGACAAGAAGTGTTGACAATATCGGCGTATCGGTATATAATATACGCAAGGTTATCGGCGCACCGATAAAAACGGTCGCCCCTATCCGTTAGCCGCGTTTTGTTGGCAAACTTCTTGTCGTGGTATAGGTATTGTCGCAAATTCATTATACCAAACACGAGAAACTTTGTCAATGAGCGCGGCTATAAAATTATGCGTCGACCGTTATCGGTACATCGAAAAACGCCCCACATCGGGAGCGTTTTTTGTTTGCAAAAAAGTTAAATTTTTTTGAAAAAATGCGTAAAAGTGTTGACATATCACGTTGAACGTGATATAATATAATCAAGAAAAGCAAAGGAGGTGAGCAACGTGGACGCAATAAAAAAAGCCTTGCAAGACTTGGCAAATGCGATTGATAACCAAACAGCGGTCGAAAGCGTAAAGGTTACTATCACATTGAAGAAGCCGAAGCCCGACAAGGCAACCACCACCGCCGACAAATAATCGGCAAAGGCAGAGCGGGCGGGAAACCGCCCCTCGTAAGTCCTATTGTAGCACATCGGCGCAGGGTTTGTCAACCCGTATAAATGGACTATGGAGGCAAAAATGGCAAAACAAGCAAAAAAACCGTATGCAATAACCGTTATTTTAAGCGGACGCACAAACAATTTTGACAAAAGCAACCCCGACGGGACTTTTACGTTTAAGCCGATTGGAAACAAGCGAACAACGGAAACTTCAGCGGTCGCCGCCGTCAAAAGGACTTGCGCTCTTTGTGGTTGCAAGGTTGAAAAAATCGTAAAAATCGAAAAATTGGAGGTATAATATGACTATCGAAAAAAACGGCAAAATTTACACGGTACGCGAAAATAAAGCGTCTTGGACGGTATCGGTTGCCGCCGACCGTGTTACCGTATCGGCGAATGTATCAAAAGTCGATTGCCCCACTTTTGAAAGTTTGAAGGCGTTTGTCGCCGAAAATAGCATTTTTTAAGGGGGTGCGGATATGGCACGAAGCGAAGCGCAAAAAGCCGCCGACGGGCGTTACCGCGAAAAAACGCAAGGCAAATACAAGCATTTTGTCGTAAACTTAAAATGCGACGAGTGCGACCGTATCGAAGCCGCAATATCGGCGGCGGGTTTATCGAAAGCCGAATTTTTGCGGCAAGCGGTTGAACAGTTGAAAAAAAAGCAATAAACACGACAAGCGGGCGACACATCACGGTTGCCCGCTTTTACTTCACGGAGGAAAATATGAAAGGTATAAAATTTACAGCACGGGAAAAACAAAAAGCCCTCGAATTATGGGGCAAATGCGGCGACTACTTTTACGCCGCGAAAAAATCAAAATGCACGGTGCAAAGCCTTTACCGTTGGCGGCGGCAGTTCGACGGCACGCTCGCAAGTCTTGATAACAAGTCAAGCCGCCCCCACACACCGCACCCGAACGCACACACGGAAGCGGAAGCGGCAAACATCGCCGCCGTTTTCAAAGAACGCCCCGACATAAGTTACGCGGAAGCGTTGGGCGTACTGCGCACGCAATACGGTTACTCGCGCACATACGGCGGTTTTTATCGGTATTTAATGAAGCATAAACTCCGCCCCGCCCGCGAATACGACGGCTATATCCCGCAACCGTATGACACGCCGACAATGCTCGGCGTAAAATGGCAAATGGACGTAAAATACGTCCCGCGCGAATGTTACAAAGGAGTCGTCCCCTGCGACGAAAAACGCACGCGCTTTTTTCAATACACAATGATTGACGAAGCAACGCGCGAGCGTTTTATTTATCCATATACGGAACAAACGGCAACAGCGACAAAAAACTTTATACAACGCGCAATCGTTTATTTTGGATATATTCCCGATTGTATTCAAACGGACAACGGCGGCGAATTTACAAACCCACGCGGGGCGGGTTGCAAAAAGGTACATATCGCCGACGAAATAATGAACAAATTAAAAATCAAACATCAACTTATACGGGCATACACGCCCCGCCATAACGGAAAAGTCGAACGGTCGCACCGCACCGACAGCGAGAATTTTTACCGCTTTTTGAAATTCAGTACATACGGGGAATTATGCGAAAAAATGCGCGATTGGTGCAACCGTTACAATAATTGTCCCCACTCCGCGCTCCGCGATAAAGACGGGCGGCGGGTTTGGCAAACACCGCTCGAAAAACGCGCCGAATTATTGGACGAATTGAAAAACGCGGCGGCGGGCGTTTATCACGTTCGATTATTAAAGCCGAAAGCGGCATAAACGCTTAACCGACCGCACAGACACGGCGACATCGGGCGAATACAACCGCACCCGAACGGGCGGCGGTGCTTTTCTATGTCCTTTTATCGGTTTTTCGCCCGCCTATACCCCGCCGCAAGGCTCGTCAAACCCCTTTTTACTTGACTTTTTGCCCGTTTTCGGGTATATTTAAGAAAATTTATAAAAACTTCTAAAAACCTATTAAAAAAGGCTTGACAAAACAACAAAAATGCTAAATATTTGAATTTACCGCGTATTTAACGTAACTGCAACGGGAGGCCTTGACAGCCAGCTCCACTCCTTCCGCGTCGGCGTCGGTAACCGTGAGCGACGACATAGCTTTGCCGTCGGCGAAAATTTCAACGGAAAATTTGTCAATCAAAACGATAATTTCGTTTACTTTCTTTTTTGTGTAAGGCATGCGGCGTATGCCCGCGACGCTGTCGGCGTCGGTTTCAGCCCCGCAAATTTTCAAAGAACATTTTGACCTGTCGAACACCCATTCGCCCTGCGACAGAGAAAAGCTTACGTAAGAGCTTCCCTTCACCCGCAGTTTCAAAGAAAATTCTTCAAGATTTTCCGCCGTTATTTTCAATGCGCCTTCCGTAATTTCGTCGTCGTATTCGTTTAATACGTCGACGGCGGCAAGCTGTTGCAAGCATACGGCGGGCGACTGAACAAGTCCGCTATCGTCAAAGCTTATTTTCCGCGGAACCGTAAGCATGCCCGAAAATCCGTAACTTTCGGTTACGGGCGTTCTGTCCCACATGCTCAGCCAGCCTATCATTAAATTTTCGCCGCAGAACGTCTGCGCGGCGTAAAAATCGAAGCCGTAATCTATTATCCCCGATTTTTCGTAAACGAATTTGCCGGTTGCGTAATCCAACCTGCCCTTATACCAGAGAGAAGCGTGTATGTTTTTATGTAAATTTCTGTCGTCGGGAAACTGCACGGAAACAAACATCATCCCCTCGTTTTCGCGGTAATCGGGACATTCCGTCATTTCGCCCGCGCAATCCGCACCGAATACGTCCGCAACGAAATCCCATTTGAACAGGTCGCCGGAACGGTACAAAAGCACGCGCCCGCGTCCGCCCGTCTTTTTCGCCGCGACGACGCACCAGAACGCGCCGTTATGCCGCCAAACCTTGGGGTCGCGGAAATCGGAAGGCTCGTACCCGTCGGGTAAACCGTCCGAGTCAATTATTACGCCGTGCTTTTCAAAGTTGATTCCGTCCGCGCTTGCCGCAAGGCACTGAACCTGTCTTTGGGATTTTTCGTCCGTTCCCTTTACAAAGCCGGTATAAACCAGCCAAAGCTTATCCTTCCAAACTATCGCGCTGCCTGAAAAGCAGCCGTCCGCGTCGTAAGGCTTATCGGGACAAAGCGCGACGGGGTGTCTTTCCCATTTTACCAAATCGGCGCTTGAAACGTGTCCCCAGTGCATGGGTCCCCATTTTACGCCGTAGGGGTAATATTGAAAAAACACATGGTATCGTCCTTTGAATACCGCCAGACCGTTAGGGTCGTTTATCCACCCTTCTCCGCCGGTAATATGAAAAGCGGGTCTCAAGTTTCTGTCTAATTTACTTTCCATAAAATATTTGCTCCGTTTGAATTTACCGCGGTTTTTATGAAAACCGCGGTAAATTTACTTTACTTTCAAAAAGTTATTACGGTTTTACTCGGGCTTGCTCTGCCCAGCGACGAACGCCGCGTCAGGCAAATCCGCCGTGTCGAAGCTGGGAAGGTCGTCCGCGCTTTCGTAATAAGTTACAAGGCTGTCGAACGTGAAGAATCCGAAACCGCCCGTAGCGTTGTCGTGAAGCACCAGTTTAACTTCTCTGCCTTCATACGCGCTCAAATCCGCAACGTACGTTACAAGGTTAAGCGCGAACTGGGTTTTGCCGACCTCCGCGCTTGCCCAGTCGTCGGGGTCTTTAAACATGTAATTGCGCCACGTTTCCAAAACGTTGCCGTCGGCGTCCTCAAGCGTTATATAGCAATCCGCGCTTCCCGCGGCGCCAACTTTGAAGGATTTTTTATTGAGTCCGCCCACCGTAAACAGCGAGCTTTCGAGCGTGCCCGTATTGCCCTCTACGCTGTCGCCCCTGAAATACTGTCCGTCGTTATGAACGGGCAGTCCCGCGCCGTTTTCAAGGTGAGTCCAGAAAACGGGGTCGTTAGACATAACGCCTATATCGCCCGTCATTGTCCAGCCGTCAAAACCGTTATCGAAATTGCCGTTTACAACGCGGTAAGCGGTAGAGTCTTTGATTTTCAGCGTATAAACGTAGCTTACCGTCAGATTGTTTTCCTCGCTGCCGACTACTACGTTAAACTTAACCTCTGTAGCTTTATCGGTATAACCGCTACCGAAAGTATACTCGTAACAGTTGTCGCTGTCAAGCGTTAATTCGTCCGTCTGACCGACTTGCGTAACCTTGTAATTCAAAGTAAGATTTGCGGGATTGCCGATATTTCCGGCAAAATTCAACTTTATTTTCGTCTTGTCGGTAAGAGTGTAAATGTCAACCGGAAGCTCTATTTCAGGATTGTTAACCACAGGCTTATCTCCGCTTACGACCTTAACCGTAAGATTAACGGTAAGAACTTCGCCGCCCTTATAATAAACCTTTAAGGTAAGCGTTACGTCGGTATCGTCCGTTACCGTTCCGGCCGTAACCGTAAATTTACCGTCGTTTTCCGTTACCGTCAACAGCTCCGTATTGCCTGAAACAAGCCCGTATGTGACAGAGCTTAAATTTTTATCGTCAACGTAAGTTGCGGGGTCTATTTCCGTATTGTTGCCCGACTTAACCGAAAGCGTCGTCTGCGCTTCCGTCTGAACGGGTACGCGCACGGTCAGCCCGTCCTTCGCCGCGTCGAGAGCGGCTATTGAAGCATTAACCTTTTCCGCCGTGGCGCCCTTGTAAGCGTAAAGCGCGTTCGCTTCCGCTATCTTTTCCGTAAGAGCAGCAAAGCTCCCGTCCGTGTAGTCACCCTGCGTTATAGCCTCGGCTTCGTCTATCGCCGCTTTTAAAGCGGTTTTGTCGCCTATCGCGTTTATCGCGTCGAAGGCGCCCGCAGGCAGCTCTGCCGCGTCTTTGTAATATGTTACAAGCTCGTCAAAGGTCACAAAACCGATGTCGTTTGTTGCCTCGTCGTTGATTACGAGTCTTACGGTTTCGCCCGCCCACGCCGACAAATCCGCAACGTAGGGCACAAGGTTCAAAGCGAACTGCGTTTTGCCTATTTCATCGGCGTTCCAGTTGCCGACGTCCGCAAATTTGGAGTTCGTCCAAATTGCAAGCACAGTGCCGTCGGGTTTTTCCAGCGTAACATAGCAGTCGTGCTTGCCCGCGCCGAGCATGAATGAAATTTTGTTTATTCCGCCTATTTTAAACTCTGCGCTCGTCAGCGTGCCGGTGTTAGCCTCTTTACCGTTAACCTCGCCGCGGAAATATTTGCCGACGTTATGCATAGGCAAATTCTCCCAGAAGGTAGCTTCCTCCGTTATTTCGCCTATTTCTCCGTTTAAGGTCCAACCGTCGAGATCATTGTCGAAGTTGCCGTTCTGCACGCGGTAAACAGACGTATTTAGGATATTGAGAGTGTACGCATACTGTATGCTTTTGCCTTCGCCGTAGTTTACGGTAACCGTAATTTCGACGGGCGCGGCCGTTTCGTTATAATTGCCGCCAAGCGTTACGTTTGCGTTCGTTCCTTCGACCGTGAGGGTAACGTCAGCGTTCGCGCAGACCGCGGAATAAGTAAGCTGCAAATCAAAGTCGTTTATAACGTTTTCCGACAAGTCTATTACCGTATTGTTATCGGTAAGCGTGAACACGTCTATTTCTTTCGAAACAGCTTCCTGCTTTAAGACGGGTTTCTGCTCGCTTAAAACGGTTACGTTGATTTGAACGGTTAATTCCCCGCCTTCGTACCCGGCTTTTAGCGTCGCCGTCGCGGAAGTATCCTCCGCCACGTCGCCCGCGGTAAGCGTGAACTGTTTGGAATCAACAGGCGTCACCGTTAAAGGAGACGACGCGGTAAGCTCGTACGTGACGCCGCTTACGCCGTTTTCGTCAACGTAATCAGCCGCGTTTACCGTCAATTGCCCGCCCTTCAATACGGAAAGGTTTTTGTTTGCCCCCTCTTTTTCTAAAGGAGCGGCTGCCGCAGTTACCGTCACCGAAAACTCTACAGAAACTGTATCCGCCGTAGCGGTAACTACTGCGTCGCCCGCGCTTTCTCCGTAGAGCGTGGCGATATTTTCCGTCACAGAGACCGAGCAGACAGCCGTCGCCGACGACTGTACGGAATAGGTATAATCGGTACCCTCCACGGAAATATACTGCGACAAATCCACAGTTTCGCTTTTGCCCTGCCCGACCGTCAAGGAGATTCCGTCCTTAATTTTTACGGGCTTTTTGTCTTCCTTTTTGTCGTTGCATCCCGCCGCGGCAAACACCGTTGCGACACACATCGCTCCGGCACAAAGACCGGTAAGAAGTTTCTTTACCATTTTCCCCAACCTCTTTTAATTTTTTGTTAAATCCACGGCCTCGACTGCGGTTGCGTCGATATCCGTTAAAGATTCGTAATGAGTAATAAAACTGTCCACAAACATAAGTCCCCAATCCTCTACGGCGTTATCCACTATACGGATTACAAGCTCGTCGCCGAGATAGTCCGAAAGGTCCGCCTTGAACAGGTTCATGTTTGCAAGATTGCTTCCATTCAAATTGCCGGAGGCTATTCCGTTATCCTTAAACAGAGTGTTGCCGTATCTTGCGACGCTTTTGCCAAGTGTTTTATCGTAAATTTCGATATAGCACAGGCTTGTATTCATGCCGCCGCCCAGTTTAAAGGTTATGACGCCGCATCCGCCAAGCGTAAACGAACTGCTTTCAAGCGTGCCCGTAGCGGCTTCCGAACCTGCCCAACCGTTGAAGAAGTATTCTCCGTCCTTGTTGAAAGGCAAGCCCTCGTTCCACCATATAGTATCGCTTGAAATTCCGCCGATGTTGCCGTTTAAAGTCCAACCGCGCAAATCGCCCGTTTCAAAGTCGCCGTTATATACCTGATACTCGTCGTCCTCGCCGAGAACGGGGATATGCAGCATATCCACCGCCTTGTAAGCCCTTGCGGGAACTGCCGAAGCTTTTTCGTAATAGGTCACGAAGCTGTCCGCCGTAACAAGTCCCCAGTCGTTTACCGCGTTGTCGGTTAAAACAAGCTTTACTTTTTTACCGATATGTTCGCTTAAATCGGCTTTGTACCAGACCAATGTGCCTTCGTTGAAAAGTCTGTTGCCGAAGCGCGCCAGCTCGTCGACAGCGTTTCCGTCCGCGTCGACTTCCACAACCGACAGATAGCAAAGACTTGCGTTTTTACCGCCGCCGAGCAAGTAGGTAATGTAGCCCGAGCCGCCTATTTCGAAAGCGGAGCTGGTAAGCGTACCCGTGTTGCTCTCCAAATTTATTCCGTCGTGCTCGAAGCCAGAGAACAGATACTTGCCTTTTTTGTTATAACCCTTGTTAAGATAACCGTCTTCGTCCACTACCCTGCCTATGGGAGACGAGGTATTGCTTAAAGTCCAGCCGGTCAAATCGCCGGTTTCGAATCCGCCGTTTGTAACCTGATATTTGCTTACGGGCATGATATCGGTTTCAACCACGGCAACGTAACTTTCCCTGTCGTACCAGACGGGCTTGCTTTCCCAATAGGTCTGCACGCTGTCCAAGGTGATACAGCCGAGTTCGTTTCCGTCCGAATTTTTATCGACAACCTCTATATACATGGTGCTGCCGAGATACCGTGAGAAATCGGAATAATACTGTACCATGTTTAAAAGTCTCATTCCGTTTTCCACATAAGGGAACTGGTAATCGTAATATTTGAAGTTTGAAAATCTTGCGACTTCCGTGTCCTTTGCTTCACCCTTGACCATAAACCTGAGATAGGTTGCCGAGTTGTTCTGACAGCCGCCGAGCTTCCAGCTTATATAGCCCGAGCCGCCCAAAACAAATTCCGACGAGCGCATAACGCCGGTAGCGCTCGGATGATAAAATCCGTAATGGTAATTTCCGTCGCGAGAGTAGGTAATGTTTTCGTTCCACCAGCTCTTGACGGAAGCCACTCCCTCATGAGAGAAAGCGTCGCCCTCGGTGACCGTCCAGCCCGCCAGAGAGCCTGTTTCAAACCCGCCGTTGGCAATTTCATACTCGGAAGGGGCTTGCGCCTCCTCGACATAGGTGCGCGATTTTACGAAGTAGTTGCCTTCCGTCTGCGCTTCCGTTCCGTCGCCTATACGGATATCGTCCACGGAAATATAACCGTAGTACCAGCTTTTGTCGTTATCCACTATGCGCAGATACACCTTTTCGCCGGCATACTCGGATAAATCGAGCGTGTACTCGGCAAAGTTGTCGGTATGGTACGCGCCCGAAACGTACTGTGAAAGATTGACGTAATCGGTATGCTCGACGAAATAGTCGTTAGTCTGGCGCGCAATCATTTTATCGTCCGAGGAACGGTAAACGCCCACAAAGCACATTTCCGTTTCCGCCTTGTTTTTGACGTTTTCGCCCGAGCCTCTGTCCGTCACGGGTGCGCCGCCCGCCAGCTTCATTGATATTATTCCGTCCTGCGGCAGAACGAACTCGGAAGAACGTATCGCGCCGGTACGTCCGTTTGCATAGGATTCGCTGTAAGTCCGGCTGCCGCGTCCGTTTGCGTACCGGACGTCCGCGCCCTTTCCGCACAGATACCAACTGCCAGTGTGATTTACGGGAATTTCGGTATAGCGCGGGTCGTCGCTGTAAGTAAACGTCTTTTGCGAAACCACGCTGTTATCCGAAAAAGCGTCGCCGTACTCCACGGTCCAACCGCTTAAATCCGCCGTTTCGAATCCGCCGTTAAGCGGAGCGGCGGGCGCCGTTTCACCCTTGTCTTTCGCGCAGGCTACGCCGCAAACGGCGCTTCCGACGCAG
>ERZ777305.3354-NODE-3354-length-11208-cov-2.696674_pt1 | contig 11208 bp, 11 predicted proteins | sample MGYA00374965_ERZ777305 | MGnify/ENA primary metagenome ERZ777305 (study PRJEB29328, sample SAMD00013331) | mouse gut metagenome | study: EMG produced TPA metagenomics assembly of the Metagenome analysis of fecal microbiota from mouse which was promoted...
GGGATTTATGAATATAAGATGAAAGAGATAGCGGATTATGCAAGAAGCATCACAGACAAAGCGGGTATCATAAAAAGATTAAATGTAGGAGTACAAAGAGTATATTCTGATTTTAAATCAGGAACTTATGTACCATTAACTTGGTTTACGGCAATTATAACGATACTTGCGGTTTGGGTATGTTGGAAAAGAAATAGCAAGCAATTTTATTTAATATTTGCGTGTATGGGTGTTCAATTTCTTTTGTGGTGCTATCTGGGACTACAGGGACGTATTGTGGGAAGAGTGAGTTATGCAATGCACTTGTATATGCTGATATTAGCATTTTCTGTTCTATATTGGGAAATGGTAAAGAACCCGGATCAACAAATTAGAGGCTGGAGGAGAGAGTCTGGAATCCTATTGGGCATTTGCAGTGTACTGCTGTGTACGATTGCTTTGCTAGAATGGAATGAATTAAAGCAGGATGCGTTACAAATAGCAAAAAGAAATCAGGAAAATATAGAGTTGAGTCGGTATTTGACGGATCAGAAGGAAAACGTATATCTTGCACATACCTATTCCATATCACATTATACAGATAATTTTAGATTTAGGAGAGAGTTTGAATTTTCTAACATAGTGCCATTTGGAGATTGGCAGACTTATTCTCCGATAGAAATGAAAAAGAGGGAACGGTTAGGTATTTCTGATACCAGAAATGATTTGTATACACAGAAGGATGTCTATATAGTCAGCCGCTTTGATATGACTTACGTTGAAGAGTGCCTGCAAAAGGCGTATGGAAGCTGCCATGCGGAAAACGCTGATGTAGTGGCATTTAGAGATTATCTATATTGGATAATAAAATATAGCGAGTAATGAAAAGAGAAAAATTATGAAAAAAATTGTGATTATTGGCGCAAACAGCTTTCAAAATCCGTTGATTTTAAAAGCAAAGGAAATGGGATTTGAAACCCACGTATTTGCCTGGAAGGATGGCTCCATAGGAGAGCGGACGGCAGATTATTTTTATCCCATCAGTATTGTGGAACGGGAGAAGGTGCTAAAAGAATGCCGGAGGATTCAGCCGGATGCCGTTGCATCCATCGGTTCGGACTTGGCGATGCTGACTGTGAATTATGTGGCGGAACAGTTGGGTCTGCCAGGCAATTCCATGGAATGCACGATTATGTCTACCAATAAATATGAAATGCGCAAGGCATTTCAGGCAGAAGGGGTGTCCGTTCCAAAGTTTGCGGAAGCAGATCTGGATACAAAACCGGAGGATTTGGAAGGATTTACACTGCCCGTGATTGTAAAGCCCACAGATCGTTCCGGCAGCCGAGGGATTACCAAGGTGGAAGCGTGGGGAGATTTTTCAAAGGCAGTTCGGTTTTCCGTGGAAAATTCCTTTGAGAAAAAGGCTATTGTGGAAGAATACCTGACTGGGGAGGAATATAGCTGTGAGTGTATTTCCTATCGGGGCAGGCATCATTTTTTAGCTTTTACGAAAAAGTTTACCACAGAGGCCCCGCATTTTATTGAGACTGGTCATCTGGAACCGTCAGGGCTTTCTCCTTTGCAGACAGAGAGAGCTAAGAAAGAGGTTTTCCAAGCCCTGGATGCTTTGAAGGTAGAGAATGGGGCCTCTCATACAGAATTCCGCATAGATGAGAATGACACGGTAAGGATCATTGAAGTGGGAGCCCGGATGGGAGGAGACTGTATCGGTTCTGATCTGGTACAGATTTCTACAGGATATGATTTTGTCCGGATGGTGATTGATGTGGCATCCGGAAAAGAACCAGATTTTACATTAGGCGGGGAGAAAAAGGTAGCGTATGTCCATTTTATTTTCCGGAAGGAGGATCTGGAACTTCTGGAGCGTTTGAAGGGGGAATGTCCGGAGAAGATTCGCTTTGTCAGTGAGCTGGAAGAGATTCGGGAAGGAGAGGTGACAGACAGTTCTACCAGGTTTGGATATTTTATTGCTGCATTTGATACCATGGAACAGGTAAAGGAGTATATAAATCTATGAAAAAAGTGTCTTGGAAAATCATTGCATTCCTTCAGATAGCGGTCATGATTTATACCCTTTCCAGTGTTGCAGCCAAGCTGGCTGCAGGGGAGGAGGCTTTTAGCATTCCTTTTTTACTGCTTTATGGACTTCAGGTATTGATGCTTGGCGTTTATGCGCTTGCGTGGCAGCAGATCATCAAACGGTGTGATTTGTCGGTGGCTTATGCCAACCGTTCTATGGCAATTCTGTGGTCATTAATCTGGACCGTATTGTTTTTTCATGAGACATTGTCTGTAAAAAATGTAATGGGAGTACTCATTGTCTTCGCCGGGACGATGATGGTGAACAGTGATGGTGAATAAATATGCTCTTTTGTTTTTATTGTCAGTGGTGGTATCCTCTTTTTCACAGATTCTTTTGAAAAAAAGTACACAGAAAACATATCCTTCTGTTGTACGGGAATACCTGAATATTTATGTCATTACAGGATATGGAATGATGGTAGTTTCTACGCTGTTGACTGTGGGCGGTTATATAGGGCTGGAATTTAAAAGCGGGGCAGTAATAGAATCCCTGGGATTTGTACTCGTAATGTTTTTAAGCCGTTTCTTTTTTGGCGAAAAAATCACAAAGAAAAAGCTATTGGGAAACAGCCTGATTCTTTTGGGAATATTTGTGTTTTATAGCTGAGAGGATTCCTGCCGGACCATCTCCCGGATGGTATATTGGGGAGCATTGTTGATACTGATATAGATTCGGCCGATATATTCGCCGATGAGTCCCAGCATAACGAGGATCAATCCCCCCAGAAAAAAGATGGAGGCGATGATGGAACTCCATCCCATTTCAACCGTGGAATCTACCAGCTTGCGGAAAATGACATACAGGCCATAACAGAATCCCAAAATAGCAGAGGCAGTTCCGCAGAATGTAGCGATACGCAGCGGTTTTACGGAAAAAGCGGTGAAGCCGTTGAACCACAGGGAAAGGAGTTTGTGGAAGGTGTAACCAGATTCCCCGACCATACGGCTGTGATGGGTCACTGGTACATTGGCAATGTGTTTGGTCGCCCGGAAAATCAGTCCTTCAATATAAGGATAGGCATTATGGTAGCGCAGGATTTCATCTGCAATAAAGCGCTGCATAATAAAGTAGCTGGTGACTTTGAGCCCTTTGGGTTTCCCGATCAGGCTTTCGGTCATCCTTTCATTCATCCAGGTACCGAAATTGCGGAATCCGCTGTGCATTTTATGTGTATAGGAAGCATATACGACATCCCATCCCTCGCTGAGTTTGTCCACCAAGGTAAAGAACTCGCAGGCAGGGGTTTGTCCGTCATCATCCAGAGAGATTATCAGATCGCCGGTACATTGGCGGTAACCTGCCATCAATGCGGCGTGTTGTCCAAAATTCTTTGCCAAATTGATTCCGGTTATATGAGGGTTGGAAAGAGCCAGGGATCGGATCCGCTCCCAGACAAGATCCGGGGAGCAGTCGTTGACTAATATAATCTCATAGTCATATTCCGGGCGTTTTTGGAGGGTGTCTATAATTTCAGATACCACAATTTCAATGGTAGTCTCGGATCCATAACAGGGAATTACAAATGACAGTTTACTCATCAGAGCAGGATTCCTTTCTCTTGGATTTGCTTCAATTATTATTTAGTATACCGTTTTTTCGGTAAGGGATCAATTAGATCGGGAAAAGTTTTACTTTTTGTTGAAAAGTGTGTATAATGGCAAAAGAATACAAAAAGATGAGGTGTGTAGAATGATTAAATTTAATGTACCTCCTTATACAGGGGAAGAAATGATATATATAGAACAGGCGATTCAAAAGAGAAAGATATGCGGGGACGGCGATTTTACCAAATTGTGCCACAACTGGATTGAACAGACGGCAGGAATTCAGAAGGCTCTTTTGACGACTTCCTGTACCCATGCACTGGAAATGGCAGCAGTACTGGCGGATATCCAGCCGGGAGATGAAGTGATTATGCCATCCTACACCTTTGTGTCTACAGCGGATGCTTTTGTACTGAGAGGTGCAAAAGTGGTTTTTGTGGATATCCGTCCGGATACCATGAATATAGATGAGACGTTAATTGAAAAAGCGCTCACAAAGCGCACGAAAGCCATCGTTCCGGTCCATTATGCAGGCGTTGGGTGTGAGATGGATGCGATCTGTGAGCTTGCCCGGGAATATGGGGTGAAAGTGGTGGAGGATGCTGCCCAAGGGGTTATGGCGACCTATAAGGGCAAAATGCTGGGGAGCATCGGCGATTTCGGCTGCTATAGTTTCCATGAGACAAAGAACTACAGTATGGGAGAGGGGGGAGCCCTTCTTATCCGCGATCGGAAGGATAATGAACTGGCAGAAATTATCCGGGAAAAGGGAACGGACAGGAGTAAATTTTTCAGAGGTGAGATTGATAAATATACATGGGTGGAAGCAGGCTCATCTTATTTGCCGAGCGAATTGAATGCGGCGTATGTATGGGCGCAGTTTCAGATAGCGGATAAGATCAATCAGGAGAGGAAGAATAGCTGGAATCAGTATTATAAAGAGCTGGAGGGACTAAAGGAAGAGGGATATATAGAGCTTCCCTTTGTTCCGGCGCATTGCAGTCATAACGGGCATATGTTTTACATTAAGACACAGAATATAGAGGAGAGGACGGAGCTGATTCAATTTTTAAAAAAGAAAGAAATTCTTACGGTCTTCCATTATATTCCTCTGCATTCTTCGCCAGCGGGCAGAAAATACAGCGTTTTTTGCGGGGAGGATCGGTTTACCACGAAGGAGAGCGAACGTCTCTTGAGGCTTCCTATGTATTATGGGCTGGAAAAGGAGCAGATTGCTTATATTGCAGAATGTATCAAAGAATTTTACAGATAAAAGAAAGGGATGCCTTATGAGTTTGTACTCGGTTGTAGTTCCGGTGTATAATTCGGAAAAGACGTTGGAAGAACTGTATCAAAGGCTTTGCCATATGTTTGATGAGACACTGCGCCTGGGCTTTGAATTGGTCTTGGTGGATGATTCTTCCAAGGATCACTCTTATGAAAAGATGCAGGAACTGCATAGGCGGGACAAAAGGGTAAAGATTATCCAGCTGTCACGAAATTACGGGCAGCACAGTGCGCTTTTGTGCGGTTTTTATTATGCCCAGGGGGATGCAGTGATTACTATGGATGACGATCTGCAGCATCCGCCGGAGGAGATTCCCAAATTGATCCGGATGTTAGAGGAACATCCAGAGCTGGATGTAGTCGTTGGAAAATATGCTTCGAAGAAACATGGACCGGTTCGGAATTTTGGGACATATCTGATGAACCGCGTTTCTTCTTCGATCTTTCATAAGGATCCGAATCTTCAGTTGACCAGCTTTCGGATTATGAGAAAATTTATTGTGGAGGCTCTTTTGAGGCTGCATGTAGATTTTCCACGTATTGGCCACTTACTATTGCTGGTATCCAATCGGATTGGAAATGTGCAGGTAGAACATGACAGCAGAAAATATGGAAAGAGCGGTTATACATTCAAAAGGCTGGTCAGGGATTTTTTTGGAAATATTTTGACTAATTCCGCGTTTCCGCTGGTTGTAGTGCGAAATATAGGTATTTTAAGTTTTATTGTAAGTGTGTTTTTGAGTTTCTATTATCTTTTAAGATATATGGTTTATGGCGTTTCCATACAGGGATGGACAACCTTGGTGCTTTTGACACTTTCTTATTCAGGGCTGGTTTTGCTGGCAATCGGTATTGTGGGTGAATATTTAATGAGGATCTTGAAGGAAACTAAAAAGATACCCAACTATACGGTGCGTCAGTGTGAAACGGATGAAGAGTAGAGACGATGAAAAAGATCAATTATGCAGAGTTTGCAAATGCTTTGCGCACTACATTGAAATTGCAGCCAGTGGTAGTTTTGTACAGCTTGGTTTCTGTAAGTTCCAAGCTTGCGTCCAGGGCTATGCCGTCAGGCAGCGGCACAGCAGTTGATTTTATCAAGGATTGTCTTTTGAATACGAAACTGCTGGCAATCTATGCGTTTATGCTGGCAATCCTGATGATTTATGCAGTTATTTGGCAGAAATTGATTAAAAATGTAAATATCACAATTATGTACGCCAATAAAAGTTCTTATATTTTTTGGACTCAGCTTGCAGCTATTGTACTGTTTCACGAACGGCTGAGTTTTTTCAATATAGCTGGGATTGTGGTAATATTTATTGGAGTTTTGGTGGTGAATAAACATGACTGAGCTTGAATTTACATGGCTGTGCGCAGGTATGATGCTGGTAAATCAGTTTTTTTCTGCGTTTTCACAGATTCTTTTGAAGAAAAGCGCAATGGCAGATCATAAAAGCAGCTTGGGTGAATATTTGAATATTCGGGTGATGACAGCGTATGGGATTTTTGTTGCCGTACTGTTTTTAAACTCTTTTGCATATAAAGGGATACCATATAAATATGGCTCCGTATTTGGCGTAACTTCTTATGTGTTTTTGATGATACTTTCAAAAGTTTTGCTGAAAGAAAAGATCGAGAAAAATGTCCTGCTTGGCAATTTTATCATTATTGCAGGAATTATTATTTACTCCATAAAATAAAGAGGAAGAAAATGAACAAGGTATTGGTTCTGGGGGCGATTGAGCCTTTTTGCGATTTGGTTTGTGATATCAAAGCGAAGGGATTTACTCCGGTAGTCTGCGATTACTATCAGAATGCACCTGCCAAAGGAATGGTGGAGGATGCCTATGATGTCAGTACTATGGATACGGAGGCATTGACAAGGATAGGAATGCAGCATGAGGTGCATGGGGTTATTACGGCGTTTTCCGATCGGAATCTGCAGCCAGGGTATGAGGTGGCCTGCCGTCTGCATCTTCCGACTTTTTATACACCGGAATTGATTCAGAAGCTAACGGACAAAATCCAGATGAAAGCCCATTTGGAGAAACACGGATTTCCTATTTTGCCCTATAAAGTATTGGATTCCGGTTTTGCAGATCAGGAATTGGATTCTTTTATTTTTCCGGTAATTATGAAACCTATAGATGCCTATGGAAGTAAAGGGATTTTTGTCTGCAGCAGTCCGGAAGAAGTAAGGAAAAATTTTCAGAATACTATAAAGGAGTCCCTGCACTATGAAGGAAAGGTGTTAATTGAGGAGTTTTATCCGGTGGATGAGATTTCCATTACTGCGTGGGTAAAGGAAGGGAAGGCCTGCGTTACCTGCGTCTATGATGTGGAGAGAAATTTGGGGGCGGATATTGTCCTGTCCAATGTTCGGTTTCCCTCGAAATATACAGACAGCCATTTGCAGGAATTTCAGCTTCTGACCCAGAGCCTGACAGAATCCTTTGGGGTTTTGGAAGGGCCGGTCACGGTCCAGTGCTATATTGGAGAACGGGGGCTAAAAGTAGGGGAATATTTGTACCGTCTGGCAGGAGGCAGTCCTTATTTGTATCCGCTTTTAATGGGTGGTCCCAACATAGCGCAGATGCTGGTTGATTACCAGACCGGAAACAAAATAGATTACTCCAATCTGGACAAATTTTTGCCTGTCTGTAAAGGCTGGTTTTATGATATTAAAGTTTATGCGAAAGAAGCCGGAACTATCTATTATGATGCAGACGGAGAGGAGCTTAAAAGACGCAATAAAAATATAGTGAAAGTAATCCAGTATCATAGGAGCGGAAGCCGGCTGCAGAATGTTCCGAAATCGGGGAAAGAAGTCATGAGAATTTTTTATCATCAGCCGGAACAGGATGCCAGAAATTACAAACAGATATTGGATGAAATGTCGCAGTTTGTCCAGATCAGGAATGAAAAGGGAGAAGACATTACAGAGTGGCGCTATCCTGATCGAACAGATTTTTTGTAAAAAACAGGAGTGAGTAAAGTGAAAAAAAAGCTTTTGGGAGCATCCGTTGGAAATTGTGTACATGTTGCGGGGGTAGTTCATTTTCTGAACTTGGCAGAACAGGAAGGGTATGAGACATTATTTTTAGGACCGGCTGTGTCGGTGAAGCAGCTGGTGGAGCATATCCGGGAATATAAGCCGGATATGATAGGAATCAGCTATCGTCTCACGCCAGCCAATGTGCGCCCGCTTCTGGACGAAATTTTTGCGGAAACAGAGAATCTGGGCTATACACCCAAATGGGTCTTTGGCGGAACAAAGCCGGTAGCTGATATTGCAAAAGAGTATGGCAGATTTTCTTTTGTATCAGACGGATACGACGATATCAATGATTCCATTCGGTTTCTGCGGGGAGATCACAATCCGGAAACAGAGAGTTCTTATGGAAATACACTGAAAGACCGGATAGAAAAAAGCTTTCCTTATCCAATCTTGAGACATCATTTTGGGCTTCCTGATTTTGGGGAAACGGTTCAGGGAATTAAAAAAATAGCAGAATCAAAGGTTTTGGATGTAATTTCCCTGGGACCAGATCAGAATGCACAGCAGTTTCTGTTCCAGCCGGATAAAATGGAGACTCAGTTTGACGGTGCTGGAGGCGTTCCAATAAGAAAAGAAGAAGATTTTGTCCGCCTAAAAGAGGCTTCCCTGTGTGGAAATTATCCTCTTATGCGCTGCTATAGCGGGACAGAGGATGTTTTTTCTTATGCAGATACCTTATTGAGAACGATTGACAATGCGTGGACTGCGATCCCCATTTATTGGTATAGTGAACTGGACGGAAGGGGAACACGGCCTATTGAAGTGTCCATTGCAGAAGCACAAAGGCTGATTAAGTGGCACGTACAAAGAGGCGTTCCGGTGGAAATCAATGAGCCCCATCATTGGGGCCTCCGGGATGCTCACGATGTGATACCGGTTGCTATGGCGTATATCAGCGCTTATAATGCGAAAAAGCTGGGAGTGAAGGATTACATTGCCCAGTATATGTTTAACAATCCCAACGGTCTTTCTTTTTCTATGGATCTGGCGAAAATATTGGCTATGATTGGAATGGTGGAGAGCTTGGAGGACGAGAGCTTTAGAACTTATCGGGAAACCCGGGCAGGACTGCCGCTCTTTTCAGCAGATCCTTATGTGGCGAAGGGGCAGCTGGCTGCATCAACGTTTATGCAGATGGCAGTGAAACCGCATATTATCCACGTAGTGGGCTTTTGTGAGGCGGATCATGCGGCGGGAGCCGATGATGTGATAGAAAGCTGCAGGATTGTTAAAGGAGTGATACGTCATACTCTGGCAGATAGTTTCTCTATGGAAAAAGATGATAAGATTCAGAAAAGAAAAGAGGAACTGATATCAGAGGCCAAGGTGCTGCTGCAATTTATACGGGAATATTTTTCAGAGTATGAGGAGCCTTTAACATCTCCATTCGTTTTGGCTGAGAGTGTGAAGAAAGGGTTTCTGGATGCAGTGCATATAGTCAAAAATGAGAAATTTAAGGGAACACTGCACACAAAATTTACTGATGGGAAATGTGTGGCTTATGATAAAGACACAGGACGGCTTCTGAGAGAAAGAGAACGTCTGGAACGTTTGGCTAGATAAGAGAAAAGGATTTGCTGGAAATGGGAGAGCGGTATTTAATTGTTGGAGGAGGCCATCAGGGACTTGCAATGGCAGCACATCTGAGCCTATCCGGGGAACATGTAAAGCTGTGGAATAGAAGCCGGGAGCATATTCAAGATATAATCAATACCAAAGAGGTCTGCTGCAGAGGTATCTTGGAAGGAAAGGGCAGGCTAGAGAAGGTGTCAACGGATATTGGAGATGTCTATGAGAACATTATTTTTGTTACGGTCCCGGCAAATGCCTATCCGGATGTTGCAAAATTGCTGGCTCCGTATGTTAGTAGTGATACCGTGATTATACTAAATCCAGGGAGAACTTTTGGGGCGCTTGATTTTATGAATCATTTGCAAAGAAGCGGCTGTAAAAATAAGCCTTGTATTGCGGAGACCCAGACAATTCTTTACACCTGCCGGCGCGACTCCAGAAATGGGTGCGTGATCCATGCCTTAAAAAAGGATGTACTGATTTCAGCTTTGAGGAATCAGGACATGCCTGTTATTTTAGGAAAGCTTCCCCTATGTATGCGTTCCTATTTTAAACCGGTTGTTCATATGGCAATTACATCCTTAGGAAATGTGGGGATGGTGTTGCATTGTGCCCCGGTTTTGATGAATATTGGATGGATCGAAAACGAGAAAGTAGATTTCAAATATTATTATGAGGGGATTTCGGAAACAATCGCCCGGTTTATTGAAGGAATTGACAGGGAACGGATTCTTCTTGCAAAAAAACTTGGAGTATCCGTGGAAAGCACAGCGGATTGGATGAAACGTACCTATCAGATACAGGGAAATTCTTTGTATGAATGTATACGCAATAATACCTATTACAAAGAAATTGATGCTCCAGGGACAATCTATCACAGATATTTACTGGAGGATGTACCGTGCGGTTTGGTTCCGGTGGAGTCTCTGGGATGCTATTTACATGTGCCTACACCTAATATTACCCTTATCATTGATTTGGCTTGTGCAGTATTACAGACAGATTTGAGGGAAAAGGGAAGGCGTATTACAAGAGCGGATTTTAAGATGTTAACGAGGAATTTGCAGACAGAGGACTGAAACCATATGAAATTAACAAAGAAACAAACCCTTAAAGCAGGAATTTTTTTATTTTGCAGCATCCTTTTGCTTTTTATGGTCTATAAAGGAAGAGCCAGTTTTAAAACAGGAAGATCCTTTGCATCTCCGTTTTCGGATGCAGTGGTAGAGCTAAAGGATGATATGGTATTGGAACAGCGCATTTTAAATGACTGCGAAAGATTTCAGAAGTTTGAATTGCGTTTTTTGAATTTGGTTTCTGGACAGACCGGGGAAATCCATGTTGTTTTGGTCAATCCCCAAAATCAGGTGATTTCCTATGACTCCTTTGATCTTAGCAGCCAGCCGGAAGGTATTTTGAACTATACTTGTACAGTTCCGGAGCAGCCTGCTTATGCAAATGCCTATCTGCTTACTGTGCAGGCGAAAAATATAAAAGGAGAGAGTCTGCCGCAAATACAAGTGTCAGAAAGCAAAAACCGCCTGGCTGGAGAATTTTTCATAGATGGAAAGGAGCAGGAGGCGCAAAAGCTTTGGATGCAGCTCACAATAGATGAGTATCACTGGGGAAGGCTTTTTCTGGCCGCAGTTCTCTGGATT
>ERZ777305.3357-NODE-3357-length-11197-cov-5.564531_pt1 | contig 11197 bp, 9 predicted proteins | sample MGYA00374965_ERZ777305 | MGnify/ENA primary metagenome ERZ777305 (study PRJEB29328, sample SAMD00013331) | mouse gut metagenome | study: EMG produced TPA metagenomics assembly of the Metagenome analysis of fecal microbiota from mouse which was promoted...
TTTCTGTATCATTCCCTCATTATACTACTTTTCCCTCTATTGGTACAGCTTCTTAGGAACAGGTCCAAATCTACTGGATTAAAGGTCAAGGACAAGACAAAGCGCAGAGCAGAACAGGCCATGCGGGAAATTGTGGCAGTATGGGAGCAGGAAGCAAACCAAGAGCCGCCCAAAGAGCCGCCAAAGAGGGGTATCCTGTTTGCTGAGTACATAAATGGATGGCTTTCCAGCAAGGATTTGTCTGTCAGAGCAAATTCCGCTAAGTCATACAGAGACTACGCAACAGTGCATATCCTCCCAGCACTTGGAAATTACCCCGTTGGCGACATTTCATGGAGGGTTTTGCAGGAATTTTGCGACCGTATGCTTGCTAATCATACTAAAAGCACTGTGAAAAAGTTCTTTATTGTAATCCGTGGCGCATTGGATGATGCGGTAAGGGATGATGCAATACAGGCCAGCCCAGAACATTTGGTGAAATGGCCTAAAGCTGAACGGGTGAAAAAGGCACGGGCATTGACTATGGATGAGGTGTCCCGCCTGTTGGAAGCGGCTGAACAGGCTGGTGAGCCAATTAGAGCGGCAATCACGCTTGCGCTGTTCTATGGCTTGCGGAGGTCTGAGGTGTGCGGTCTACGTTGGATGGATATTGATTTCTCCAAAGGCACGATGCACATTCAGCATACGGTAACGCAGAACGGTACAGTTTTGTTGGATGATGACCATACCAAAACCAACGGGAGCAATCGAGTGTTGACGCTGGTAGGACAAACGGTGCCATATTTGAAGCGACTGAGGACGGAACAGATGAAAAGCGGGCTATTGACTGATAAAGTCGTAGCGTGGCCTGATGGCAGGGCTATGCGGCCCGATGGTGTTACAAGAATGTTTAACACACTGTTGAGAAATAGCGGAATTGAGAAAGCACGGTTCCACGACCTGAGACACCCATATGTCAAGCCCACGACAAAAAGTTTTTGAGATTTTTTAGAATTTTTCAGTTGTGCACTGCACTCCTATCGGGAGAGTTTTTTCATATCCTCAAACACGCCACGGAGCAGAGTGTCAAGGCTCAAATCCACGTCCCCACAATCTGCCGTATGGACACTGACACCAAGATCACGGAGCAGATGCCAGTATTTTGTCACCTTGTCCATATCACGGCCCAGGCGGGTGAGGCTACGAATCAGGAGTACATCAACCTCCCCATCCTCTGCGGTCGCATGGAACTCCAGCAGGCCCAGGCGGTCCATTGTGAGGCCGCTTCCCATATCGCTGGAAGTACCAACAATTTCAAAGTCATGCTCTTTTGCGTAGGCTTCCAGCCCATTCCGCTGCGCCGCCAGAATCGCCTCGCTGTCAGGCCCATTGTGTGCCACACGGCAGTAAATCCAAGCCTTTTTCTGTTCCATCACGCTACCTCCATGCAGAAGTCTTTCATCTTCCAGACGATTTCCACCTGATTATTCGGATAAACATATACCCGATCAATCAGCGTGTCAGCCAGCCCAGCCGTCAGGCCCCCGGCTCCGACCACCTCCTGCGCCAACTCAGTCCTGGTGCTTTTCACCTTTTCATCCATCTCCATCTGCGAGGTCTGCACCTTCAAATTCGAATGGATTTCCCGCAGCCGGTCAAGCTCACTGTCAACTGCGGCTTTTTCGCGTTTGTAGTCCGCCATGGTAATCTGCTTCAAAATGAACCGTTCATACAGCGCCCGCTTCTGGTCCAGACAGCGATTGATCTGCTTGTCATACTCGGCCTGTTCCGCAAGCTGAACATCCAGCATCCCGACATTGGAGAGATCGGCCACATTCAAAATGACCTGGGCCTGCTTGGAAAGAATTTCGTATAGCATCCCTTCCAGCTCCACCTCTGAAATCGCCAGGCCGTGGCAGGGGGCAGCTTCGTTTATCTTGCTGTGCCGACACTGAAAATAGTGATTTTTGTTCGCCGTGCGCGGCATGGCGTGATGGCAGCACCCGCAGAACACTTTGCACCGCAGAGGGTAGGCTCTGGCGTTCTTCTTTGGAGACTTCATACGGGGGCGCTGGGTCTGCGCCTGATCGAACAGTTCCTTGCTGATGATCGCCTGATGATGCTCAGGAATCTTGACCCACTGGCTTTCATCCTTCATCCGTACCCGGTGCCCGCCTACCTCCGTCACTTCCCGCTTGCCGATGATATAAGTGCCGGTGTAGCGTTCATCCTCCAAAATGTGAATCACAGAAGATTCCGGCCAAATCCCGCAGCACCGGGAAATGTCGTGACCGTTGTAGCCATGGGCCGCTTTGTACTCGGCAGGGGTGGGGATATGGCGCTCAAACAGGGCCTTGACGATCTCACTCGGAGTGTACCCATCCCGTGCCAATTCAAAGATCATCTGGACAATGGGGGCGGTTTCCACGTTCGGCTCCATGCGGCCATCCGTACCCTTTCGGTAGCCGTAGGGACAGGTCTTGCTCTGGTATTCGCCCCGCCGGAACTTCACATACTTGGCACTCTTGTATTTGATGGACAGGTCCCGGCTGTAAAACTCGCTGACCAGATATTTGAACGCCACATTGATGCCACCCGTGTCCCCATGGAGGGTGTCGCTGTCAAAGTTGTCGTTGATGGAGATAAAGCGGACACCGTACAGAGGGAAAACCATTTCCATAAAGTACCCGACCTCAATACTGTTGCGTCCAAATCGGGTAAAATCCTTCACGATAATACAGTTGATTTTGCCCTCCCGTATCTGGTCAAGCAATTTCTGGACGGCGGGCCGCTCGAAGTTGGTGCCGCTGTACCCGTTGTCGATGAACTCCAGGACCTCCATATTTTTAACGCCCTCCATAGCGTCAACGTATTGGTGGAGCGCGTTTTTTTGGTTCTCAATGCTGAAACTGCCTACTTTGCTGTCCTCGGTGGAGAGGCGGATATAGAGGGCGATCACATAGGTTATCGGACTGCTACTCATTTCCCAGCACCTCGCTCACACGCTCAAAGCCGCTTTCAAAGGCAAAGTCGATGGAAACATCCTCCGGGCCATTTACCGTGACCCGCCCGATCAGTTGGTTTACCAGCAGAGCGGAGAGGGCCGTATCCTTGTCCACCGCCGCCAGCTTGTCAGCCATGCTGGTGTACTGCGCCACCTGCCGTTCCAACTCGGATTGCCGGGTCTGAAGCTGTTGGACACGTTCCACCGCGCCGCTAATTTTCCGGTTGTAATCCTCCTGCATTTCCAGGTACTCCGCCCTGGTGAGGATGCCCTTGACGAAACTCTCATAGAGGCCAGCGCGGAGGGCCTTATCTTTCTGCGTCTGCCGCCCCAGCTCGGCAATCTCTTGGTCCACTTGGGTCTTTTGCGCGGCGATTCTGCCGTCACACTGTTTCAGCCGCAGGGCCTCGCCCATTACGACCTCAGCTTTCTGCCGGATGATGGTGAGAATAGCGTTGAACAAATCAGGCTCCGGCAAATGAATAATGCCGCCTGTGCAGGAACCTTCCCCCATGCGGTCATTGGAGATACAGCGGTAGAAGTATCTCCCGTGACTTCTCTGCCGGTGAAGGTTCTTGCCGCAGTGGGCGCAGAACACACGCCCCCGCAGGATGTTCTCGCTGTAAGGGTTTTTCATGGTTCTGGTATACTTTGCCGCCATCTGCTCCCGGACGGCCTGGGCCTTTGCGAATACCTCCCGGCTGACCAGCGGCTCATGAGTGTTGCGTACCACGATCCAGTCCTCCGGCTTGGTGACAACCTGCTTATGACCGATATTGGTGTGCTTGCCCTGCACCATATCGCCGGTGTAGACCTGATCCGCCAGAATCTTCCCCACGGTCCAGCTCTGCCACTTGCCGCTGCCAGCCAGTTTGTTATCATAGCTGAACAGGCCGCATGAAGCATGATAGTAACCGGGGGTCATAACGCCGCCCTCGTTCAGCCGCTTTACGATCACGTTCAGCGCAACGCCCTCAAGCGTCCATTGGAAAATCTGCCGAACAATAGGGGCCGTGTCCTCATTGACCAACAGGCGGTGGCAGTTGTCCGGGTCCTTCCGATAGCCGTAGGGCGGACGCGCCCCTACAAACTCTCCGTCCCGCATGGCCTGATTCTGCTGTGCCCGCACCTTCTTGCTGATGTCGGCGGCGTAAGCCTCGTTAATCATATTTTTTAGCGGAACAATCAGGTGATTTCCGCTGTTTTCGGCATCCTCGCTGTCAAATTGGTCGTTGACGGCGATAAACCGCACCCCATGGAGAGGAAAATACTTCTCAATGTAGTACCCGGTGTCGATGGTATTCCGGCCCAGGCGGGACAGGTCCTTCACCACGATGCAATTGATCTTTCCAGCCTCAATGTCACTCAACATCCGCTGAAAGGCTTCACGCTCAAAGGTCCGGCCCGTGGTGCCGTTGTCGGTGTAGATCTCCACGATCTCAATGTCCGGGCACAGGGCGATGTACGCCTCCATGATCTGCCGCTGCGTTTCCAGGGAATCGCCCTTCTTACCATTGAACTCCACCGACAGCCGGATATAGAGCGCCGCCTGCCAGACCTTCATAGCAGACCGTTTCGGGGCGTCTAGCACCGCAACATTTTTTCTGCTTTTCCGTGCCATTTATGCCGCCTCCTTGTCCATAGCCATCAGATTGTTCAGAACCTCCCTCAGATCGGGCGGGAGCTTCCCCATTTGGTCTAGGCGCTTCAGCACCTGGAAAAATTCAATGTGATAGCGAAAAGTGATTGCCAGCTCATGCTTGCCCTCCACCCGGATGGACTGGATCAGGGCGACCACCGCCCGCCGGTCCAGCGTGGTCATGGCGGAAAACTCTTTGAAGTGCTGGGTCCACCGCAGGCGGGAACTGCTGTTATTCGTCACCAGCTCCATCTCAGCCCGCAGACAGTCAATGGCCTCCTGCGCCTGTTCCGCCCGCTCAGTGTAGATATTTTTCAAGTCCTGATAGTCCTTTTTGCTGATTAGGTCGGCAATAAAATTCTCATACAGCGTGGACTTGAACTGGCGGGCTTCTTCCAGCTTCGCTTGGTTATCCGCGATCTGCCCCTTGAGCTTGGCGATTTCCTCCTGATTGATCTGTTCCTCGCTGATGCCGTCCAGAACCTCATCCAGAGAAACAATGTGCCGGATATGAGCCTGGAGGCTGACCAGAACACAATCAATCAGATCAGCCTCTTTCAGCATGACCGGGTGGGTGCAGCCCTTCTTCTTCCCGGTGGGACAGTGATAATAGATGTACTTCTTGCCCTTGACCGTGTTGGTTTTCCGGGTCATGCGCCCACCGCAGGAGCCGCATACCAGCAGGCCGGAGAACAGATATACCGCCTCACCGTCCGGGGCCGTCCGAGTGTCCAGGCTGGAAATTTTCTGAACGAGGTCAAAATCCCGCTTCTGAATGATCGGTTCATGGGCGTTTTCAATGCGGACCCATTCCTCCGCTGGCTTGTGGATGATGTTTTTCAGCTTGTGGTTATGAGTTTCCTGCCTGCCCTGCAACAGAACGCCGGTGTAGGTTTCCTCCTGCAAAATCCGAATCACCGCACGGGCGGACCACTTGGCGTCCGGCACATCCGCAAAACCCCCGGTGGGGTGGGGCAGGCCCCGGCTGTCCTTGTAGGCCATGGGGGCGAGGATGCCCAGCCGGTTCAATTCCTCCGCGATATGCTTGGCGCTGGCCCCGTCAATGCGGCGGCGGTAAATGTCCCGCACCACGCGGGCGGGGTATTCGTCTATGACGAGGTGGTTTTTATTTTCGGGATCCTTTCGGTAGCCATAGATGGGGCAGGCTCCCACATAGTCCCCGTTCTGCCGCTTGGTCAGCAGGGCGCTCCGGGTTTTCACGGAGATATCCCGGCAATAGGTATCGTTCAGCAGGTTTTTCAAGCTGATGTGCAGATCGTCTCCGTTCTGCTCGTTGGCGGTGTCGATGCCGTCATTGATAGAGATGAAGCGGACGCCGTAGGCGGGGAACACCTGCCGGAGATAGCGGCCAGTCTCGATGTACTCCCGGCCCAGGCGGGACAGGTCCTTGACGATCACGCAGTTGATCTTGCCGGAAACAATATCGTTCATCATTTCCTGGAAGGCCGGACGGTCGAACAGGACCCCGCTGTAACCGTCGTCCACCCGCTCCGATACCAGCTCAATATCCGGGTGGGCCGCTACAAAGTCCTCGATGAGCTTTTTCTGGTTGGCAATGCTGTCACTCTCCACGCTGCGGTCAGCGGAGTAGGAGAGGCGGAGATATGCGTCACCCTTGTACTTAGGCATGAAAAAACACTCCTTTCCATCACGGACTTACCCCGCGACGGAACGAGTGGCTGGATCATCCTTATGAAGTTCTTTTTCCAGTCATAAGTATAGCACACCTCCACGGGCAAGTCAACACATTAAAGTACTAAATTAAAATCTGCTTCAGGCAGTCCTCTAAAGACACGCCGTTGTCGGCAAACTGCGCCCGGACGGTGAATTTGCCGCACTTGAAGCAGTAGGGATTTTTGATCTGCCGGAGAAATTCGGCGATCCGCTCCTCCTTGGGGAGCTTGGGGTCCACGGACACCTCCCGGATATCGGCCAGGGGCGTACCCGCAGGGGAAAGGGGCAAATGCTCCATTGTCGTACCTCCTTGATAAAACAGCGTCACCGCAGACCGTTTCCAGTCTGCGGTGGTATGTATTAGATTAGCCCTTGAAGCGGTAGGGGAGCTTCCTGCCCCCTCGCTGCTGGCTGTTGTATTTGCCCAGGATGACCCTGGCGAACCGCAGAGCGGCCTTATTGGTGGAGAAGTCAGCCTTGCCCCGCCGCAAAATCTCCTCCGGGTCCACGGCGGACAGCCGCTTGATGAATACCTCATCGTCCAGCTCCGTTTCGTAGGTCTTGAGGAACAGGGCCATGCCGGAGAAAAAGGACGCTTTCACCGAGCCGGGGGAGCCGTGCCACGTCTTGGCGGCGAGTTCCAGCATCCGGGAGAAGGCCGCGCCGCCCAGCAGGCGGTAGGCGTTGATGACAGCGCGGGTGGCCTCGATCTCAAAGGGTTCCCCGGTGGGCTTGTCCAGCGCCCACACAAAGCCCGTGCCCTCCAGCAGACGCTTGATCTCGATGATTTCCGCGTCCGTGCCGGACTCCACCAGGGCTTTGGTGGCGTGAGACAGCCGCAGGTGGCCCTTGGCCCGGTCCAGCCTGTAGTACAGCTCGGCCTCCTGTTCGTAGGTCAAGCCATGGTAGACCCGGCAGAGGGCGGTCACATCCTTGCCGCCGTTCTTCTTGCGCATGGCGCACACCCGGTGCTGGCCGTCCACCAGATTGTAGCGCCCATCCCGGTAGCTGACCACCAGCGGGGTGAGCAGGCGGGGATCCCACTCCCGCACCAGCTTGTCCACCACCCGGTCCAGCACGGGGCGTTGATAGGGCTGGCCGGAGTACAGTTCCCCGGTGGAAAGCAGATCCTCCACGCCCTGCACATCGGCGTTCATGCCGGTGAGCACCATTTGCTTCTGCCCGATGGGTGCGCGTTTTTTCTTGCGGTAACTCATTTTCGAGCCTTCCTTTCTATTTTGTGATATAAACCGTCTAAAGCGGTGTGCACAGACTGTATTTCGACCCGGAGCTGTCCTAACTGCTCCCGCGTCAGCGCAGGGAAAATCGCCTCATGCTCCGGGGTGGCGTAGTTGGCGATCCCCGCGCAGAACCTTTGCAAGAAGAACGAAAATGTCATGAGGAAGGTATCCGGGGTTCGCCTGCGGTCTTTGTCCGGGTTTTTCAAATCTTCCACCGAAGCCTTGATCGTGGGGTAGCAGCCCTCCGACGCCTGGGGCGAAAAGGACGGAGGTTCCGGCTGTTCCGAGTGAGTAGGATGGTATTTGTCCATTGAACGGATATCGCCCGCCACAAGTTTGGTTGCGGCCTCTCTCTGCTCAACTGGGGACAGTCGAGAAAGTTTCAAGGCATCCGTTTTTGAAACCCTACTGCCCTTAATGATTTCCTTTGTTTCTGGCGTCAGATTTTTCGCGGTTTGAATCTGGCGCTCAACTGTGGCGCGACTGACGCCGATTTTTTCTGCGGTGTCCACAGCAAACGGTTTTGCCTCTAAAGACCGCAAATTGCGGTTTTTAGAAGTTTGTCCGTTCCTCATGCCCTGCTTTGTCTCTGGATGGAGAGCCTCATAGATTTCCTTCCGACGCAGAAGCAGCTCCCGGAATTCATCGTCGGATAAATCCTTGCGGACAAAATTCTCGTCAATCTCCGCCAGTTCCGCTTGCAGCCCTTCCAAATTGCTGACCGTACACTTGATCTCCGTCCAGCCTAACCGCTTCGCGGCCTCCAGTCGGTGCAGTCCGGCAATCAGCGTGTACTCCTGGTCCACGGTGATGGGGTTCAGCAGCCCCACCTTGGAAATACTGTCCGCCAGCTTTTGCACGGCATCCTGGTCGGCCTCACGACGCCCAGCGTTGACGTTGATCTGATAAATTGGGATCTGCGTTTTAATCACCTCACTCGTTCATAGGCCGCTGTTTTGCTCATCCTCGCCGGATGGAACACCCAACACCACAGGGAAGCCCTGCGGTGCCGGGTCTTGCATCCCGCAAGTGGGGGAGGGCCGCGCCGGTCCTGTTTGCGCCCTCATACTGTGAGGAAATTGACCGGCGCAGGTGCCCCTCCCATGCCCTATATGTGAATGTGTGCCGTATTATCGGGCGGCACGACCGCCCTGCTGCTCACCCCCGCCACGGGAATATGTAAGCCCGCCTTTGGCGTGGCGACGCGATACCAGCAGACGGTGGCGGCAGTTGACTAAGCTGCCCAGGCCGTTCCCCCAGTACCTCCCTTTTACCCTGCGATACGGGTGTTTGCGGTGCGTCCCACATCTGGCGGCGGTGCCAGCGCCGTCCGGCCATCCAGGTGTCGCTCGTGCCTTTGATGCTATCGCTTTGACGGGCAGGGAGCGGAAGGGTTCACCTCCTTTCCTCCGGCCCTGGCCCGCAGGCAGTCTTGGCGATTGGGTGGCCTGTGTGGGACGCACACTTACATATTGACTATGAACGGGAGCTTGACCCATTATTTTTCAAGGTGCGGGACTTGTGTTAGGGAGCAAATTGGACGAGGATACTATTTAGCGTGTCGAGATCATCACCATGAAGCTGTTCCCTCAGCCTCCGAAGAAGCGAGGTCTGCTTTGGGGTGAGGGCTTTGAGGGCCGAGGGTTTTTGATAGCAGTAGTAACCGTCCAAAACCCTGACGCCGCCGCCAAACCGGCCACAAACAGTCTCAATGGGATAGGAGCACATGAGTACCGCAACATCCCGGCAGATCGTCCGCTCGGACACGTTGAACTCCCGCGCCAGATTGCCGTATGTATCATGCCGTCTGAGACACAACGTTTCCAGCAGCAACTGACGTCGTTCACTGGGGCTCATATGCTCACCCCCCTCTCCATTATGCTCTGGGGCCTATGGTAAAGGGTAACTACGACGACGAGTGTCGTGGTTACAAAAATTTTTATCTGAATATCATGGCAACTTGTCTTGCACATCACTTGACCTCCAAAAATCTGAATGTGGTGGGGCATAGGATTAGATTTTCGGGGCGGGGCACGGGCATTGCGCCATTTCCTAACATGATGTGAATCTTTTGCAGATATTTCGTTTTTTTCACCGCTGTTTTGAGAAAAAACGTATTTCTGTGAAAAATTTTTTGACCGTTTCTTCCAATACCCCCTAAAAGTTGATCGGGGGTATTGAAAGAAACGGTCAAAAAAGGTCCGCGCAGCCGATTGACTGCACGGACCATTAAAAAATGGGGATATATGCTTTCGCGTCCGTTCACTGATGGGATGCGCCCCAAAAGGGACGATTCAATGGCTTCACCAACTTTTTTAGATACAGTAAATGCAGCAACGCCTGTCAGAGTTGAAACTACCGACAATGAAAGTCAGCAAGAACTTTCTGCGCTCTTGTCACCTTTAGAAACTTGATACACTAAAATGTGTTTTAAGGAAGCACTGATTTAATCGGCATTTTTTAAAGAAAAGCACAATATATTGCGTTTTTCTTCTTTTGGAAAATCTATATGCAGAATTAATCAGTGCTTCCTTAAAACTTTTATTGTGTGCAAAGAGCTAAAACGATAGAGCAGGACACTCTTACGCCTCAGGAGGACGTACCATGCTGGAAAGTCCAATCACGTAACTACAGATCGCCGTCTGCGGTAACGAACCCATAGACTGACCGTCGAGGTCATGGAAGCGAAGGAACTGTCCTGCGCCATGGCCTTGCTTGACACCATCCAGGGCAGCGCACAGTTCCACATTTTTTGTTAGGACGTCTCGCGGTAATCCCAACACTTGGCCTCAACGTGAATAGTTCAAAGGGGCGATAATACCACGCTGATATTACCGCCCCTTTGGTGTGACACTTTTAATGCGGCTTCATTTTAGCAAAATTTCATCAACATTTTCACCAAATTAGATACTTTTTGGCAAGAATCAATGTTGTTGCTAATGGGAGAAAAATCATCATACCTTCGTGTGCCATCTTCATTCCGCTGAGATGCCAGATCACTTCTCCACATGCGCAGTGATTCAATCCACTTGTCCAAATACTGCAAAGGATCACCCGACCAGTCATTGACTGTCGTGGTTTTTGAGAGGCCAGAACAATTATTATAACGGGAATTCATCTCCAGCAGGCCACCTGGCATCAGGTTGGAATCATAAAGCACAGTATTTCCATTTCGATCAAAATAGCCAATGGGAACAATGCGCAAATCTGCCCTAGTGTAGAGAAAGTCAGATTCCGTGATCAGGCCTGCTTCTTTCAGTTCCCGACACAGGTTAGTCCATTCATCTTGAGAAATGTCCGTCTGCCCAGCTTTCATACGATCCAGCACACCTTTGGATGCTGTGGAAAGTTGGTCATAGCCAGCCTTGAGAGTGGGATTTTCTACTGGGTCAGTGAGCGTCATGGTGTCTGTCAGCTTTTTCATTTGAGCCGCGAAGCTAGATACTTTTGCACTGGTGGAGTTTACGACCGTCCCTTGCCATTTTCCAGTATAACCATAGTCTGATATCTTAATGCTCATACGATTTCCTTTCAGCGGAAAGTGACACTCAATTCAATAGGAATTGTGGCAGTTGAGCTTGTTGGACTTGTTTCATAGGTGACAGTCCCGGTCATGCCAAATTTATACGAAGAAGATAC
>ERZ777305.3358-NODE-3358-length-11192-cov-2.486127_pt1 | contig 11192 bp, 9 predicted proteins | sample MGYA00374965_ERZ777305 | MGnify/ENA primary metagenome ERZ777305 (study PRJEB29328, sample SAMD00013331) | mouse gut metagenome | study: EMG produced TPA metagenomics assembly of the Metagenome analysis of fecal microbiota from mouse which was promoted...
GAGCATCTGACTACGGATCAGAAGGTTACAGGTTTGAATCCTGTAGGAGTCACCCTGCGAGAGACATCCTCGCCACGAAAGCATCACTCTCAAGCGGAGCGATGCTTTTTCGTTATAACTTCTTACCTAATGAATCCATCAGTTTCCGATATTGACCGCCGCATGATGCAGCTCGCCATCGCAGAGGCCCGCAAGGCCTATCAGGCTGATGAAGTGCCTATCGGAGCGGTAATCGCCTATGGCGACCGCGTGATAGGGCGTGGGCATAACCTGACCGAAAGTCTTGGCGATGTGACAGCACACGCCGAGATGCAGGCTCTGACTGCGGCCGCCAACACTCTCGGCGGCAAATACCTCCCGGGATGCACTCTTTATGTGACCGTGGAGCCGTGTGTGATGTGTGCCGGAGCGTTGGGGTGGAGCCAGATCAGCCGTGTGGTCTATGGTGCTCCTGATGTCAAGCGCGGCTACTCGGTGATGACCAGCCGGTCGCCGTTTCATCCGCAGTGTGAGGTGGTGCCGGGAGTCATGGCAGCCGAATGCGCGGCGTTGATAAAGTCATTCTTCAGCAAGAAGAGATAATTTTTCAAGATATGACCGATACCATAAAAGATACCATACTCGTATTGTCGGGAGGTATGGACTCCACGACGATGCTCTATGAATTTCGCGAGCGCATAGCTCTCGCTGTCACATTTGACTACGGTTCTAACCATAATGCACGGGAGATAGAGTGTGCCGCTTACCATTGCCGTCTGCTCGGCGTGCCCCACGTAGTCATACCTCTGGGCTTCATGGGGCAGTATTTCGAGAGTTCGCTGCTTAGCGGCGCGGATGCCATACCTACAGGGCATTATGACGGTGACAATCTCCGGTCAACGGTCGTGCCTTTTCGCAATGGTATCATGCTTGCCGTGGCTGCCGGGCTAGCTGAGAGCCGCGGGCTGACTCGAGTGATGATAGCAAACCATTCCGGCGACCATGAGATCTATCCCGATTGCCGTCCTGGATTTGTCAAGGCTATGGGTGAGGCTATCAGCGAGGGGACATTTGCCCCTGTGAGGCTTGATGCCCCCTACACCGGGCTGTCAAAATCTGAGATAGCCATGCGCGGACTGCGCATGGGGCTTGACTATGACCACACTTATTCATGTTACAAAGGGGGCGAGAAGCCGTGTGGCGAGTGCGCCACCTGCCTCGAGCGACAGGAAGCACTGGCCGAGGCCCACAGGATGCTGAGTGATGCGCTATGAGATTTGACCTCAACATACTCGGCTGCGGTTCTGCCACTCCTACGGTGCGTCACAACCCCTCATCGCAGATAGTCAATTTCCGCGACAAACTGTTTATGATTGACTGCGGTGAGGGGGCACAGGTGATGATGAAGCGGATGGGTCTGAAATTCTCACGCCTCAGCCACATATTCATCTCCCATATGCACGGCGATCATTGCTTCGGGCTCCCCGGATTGCTCTCCACCATGTCGCTCCATGAAAAGGGCGGTACCGTCACGGTGCATATGCAGCCCGAGGGCATAAAGGTGATGGAGCCGATGATACGCTATTTCTGTGACAACACGGCCTATGACCTGCAATTTGAGCCGTTGCCACGCCGAGGGGTGGTCTATGAGGATGACGGACTGACAGTAGAGACGTTCCCTCTCTACCACCGTGTGCCGTGCAACGGTTTCATATTCCGCGAAAAGCCGTCGCTGCTCAATCTGCGCGGCGACATGGTGCGCTTCCATCAGATACCTGTAAGGCAGCTCCATGCCATCAAGTGCGGTGAGGATTTTGTCAAGGATGACGGCACTGTGGTGCCTAACAGCTATCTGACATTTCCGCCGCGTCATCCGGTCAGCTATGCCTATTGTTCGGACACGGTCATGGACCGCCGTGTGGCCGAGAGCGTCAGCGGAGTGGATGTGCTCTATCATGAATCTACCTACGCCGATGATCAGGAGGTCAAAGCAGCCCAGCGCGGACACTCCACAGCACGTCAGGCCGCGGAAATTGCAGCCATGGCCGGGGTGCGCCATCTTATCCTCGGCCACTATAGCAAACGTTACCGCGATTTGTCGCCGCTGCTTGCCGAGGCACGCGAAAAGTTCCCGGCTGTCACGCTTTCCGACGAGGGTCTTGTCCTCGACCTCAACACTCTCGGCAATCCCGACGAAGCGTAGTTTTTGATGTCAAATCTGCATTAGCTCCATATTTTTTTTATGCTTGTACTTATAGCCGAATCCAAGACCATGAATCATGCCCTGTGCGATGTAACCGCGTCTCAACTGGCAGACCATCAGCCTGTTTTCCAATCCCGGGCTGATGAAATAATGGCCTCGCTTTCGGGGCTGTCGGTGGCGCAGCTTTCATCTAAGCTCGGCATCGGTCCGAAATCGGCCAAAAGCATGGCTGATGACATCTATGATTTCTCTAACAGCGGCACAGGCATAGCTGCGGTGGACGCATTTACCGGGGTGGTGTTCAAGTCATTTGATGCACCGTCGCTTGATGCTGCCGAGCGTGACACCATGAATCATCGGTTGCGCATCATTTCCTCGCTCTACGGCTGGCTTCGTCCCGATGACATCATCAAGCCGTACCGACTCGATTTTACTGCCAAAGCAGCTCCGGGCGATAAACCTATGAGTGCTTACTGGCGTAAGGATGTCACTGTCCGATTGATTAACGAGGTCCGTGAGAGCGGTGCGCGTGAAGTGGTCAATCTGCTGCCTATGGATGCTTCGAAGTGCATCGACTGGAAGATTGTCAAGAACTTCGCCCGTGTGCTCGTCCCCAATTTCAAGAGGCAGCAGGGTGACACATTGGCAACCCCCAACGCCACAATTCTCAAGACTCTCCGTGGCCAGCTCCTGCGCCACATCATAAGCGGAAACATCAGTGATGGGCAGGCTCTGCGTGACATAGTCACCCCTGACCTTATCTATCTAAAGGATGACCCATATCCCGGTCATCCACAATTCATCACCGCTTGAAAGCACATATCTGCGCCTGAGCATCAATGACATAGCAGCTGTTGCGCGGAAAGCCTGTTTCGTCCCGTTGCAGTTGCCTTATCTGCTCGGGACGGAGCCTATTTTTGCATCATAGACCCCCCGGACATGTTGGCGTGGGCTTAAATGGCGTTTTTATGTAGTAGGGACATGCCATGGCATGTCGCCTAAAGCCATGCTAATGAGGGTGTTGCGTTAGCAGACATGCCATGGCATGTCCCTACTACGGAGAGTGCGGCTGCTTAACAACAAATCGGCCGGTCCAGCGATGTGGACCGGCCGATTTGTTTGATGTAGGAGCTGTGTAGTCTGTTATCTTACGCCGATTTTGACGGTGTGCTTGACTGCTGAGCCGTCAGCATTGCGTGCATGGAGTGTGGCGAGGTACATGCCTCCTGACAGCGAATGTGTCGGAGAAGTCTGGCGCACTGTGCCGTCGGCAGTCAGACCGCCGATGAGATCTGTGGCCATGCCGGTCACGTCGTAAACTTTTATACATGCGTCGCTCATGCCGGAGGGCATCGCATAAGAGAACACGCCTGTCGCAGAGCTGTATTCAAGCATTATACTGCTGTTGTCGGCAGCGATTGACGAGATGGCTGAGGGTGAGTTGGCTATCAAGATGGCCGACGGGCTGTCGGTAGGCACATCGGCTTTGATATGCAGTGTATTGTCATTTGACATGTAGTAAGCCGGTACCTTAGCGTTATTAAACTCATCCATATTTGACACCTGTTCAAAGTAGTTGTTCTCATCCAGTGCATATGCTTCGGCAGAAGCAGTGCTCTGGATATGGTCGATGCCGGCTGTGAAACGCGGAATCTGTATGGTCACGGTGCGCTTGGAGGGCATGCCGTCATAGCCGTTTCCTTCATAGTAAAACGCTATCTGATGGCCGTTTCGTAGCTGTGAGCCGGTGATGGTAGTAAGCAGATATGCTTTGTCCTCGAGCGAACGGGTGGAGATGCGGTCGTCGTCATATACATTGGCAGTCACCTGATTTGAGCTGTCATCGCTCATAAGATAGGTGAGTGACAGAGCCGAGTGGTCTATCTCGCCGGTCGTGGTGTAGCTCTCCTGTGTGTAGCGTGTGATTATGGAGCCTGAGCGTCCGAAGTGGGGTAGCACTGACAGCGGAGCGTCATAGCTGATGGTAGTGTTGCCGTCATATACGCGGCTGAGGTCGTTGAGGTCCACCCAGCGTCCTTCGGGCAGGGTGATCTGGCGCGAGGTGCTGCTGTTGATTATAGGAGCCACGAGGATGTCGCGTCCCCAAAGATATTCGTCGGTGCTTCCGGCTCCAAAAGAGCTGTTGGTGGAGTGGAAGTTGATGGGACGTGCCAGAGGCATGCCTTTGGTCGCATTCTCGTAGGCAAGCGTGTAGGTATATGGCAGATAGCTGTAGCGCATGTTGATATAGCGGCGCACATCGTCGAGCACGCTGCCGTAGTTATATGGCTCGGGATCGACTTTTGAGTGGGTGCGCATCATCGGAGAGAATGTGGCAAACTCTACCCAGCGCAGATACAGGTTGGCATCCCTCTGGTTGTTTGGAGCAGCAAATCCGCCCACGTCGCTGCCCATGTAGCCTATGCCTGACATCGATGCGCTTATCAGAGAGGGTATCTGTGCTTGCAGACCGCTCCAGCTGCGCTCTATGTCGCCCGTCCAGGGGAAGGTTGAGAACCGCTGCATGCCCGAAGTGCCGGCGCGGGGCATCAGGAAGGGGCGTATGTCCGGGAAATCCTCTTTCATGCCGCGGTACACGCGCTCGGTCCACAGGTTGCCAAACTCGTTGTGCACCTGGTCCACGGTGCCTCCCTTGTGTCGCGAGTCGCCGTCGTGCTGCTCGGGCTCGCCGAGGTCGAGCCACCAGCCGCCCACGCCTTCGGCAGTGCGTTCCTTGTAGAATTTCCACATCCAGTCAAGGGCGGCCGGATTGGATGCGTCAAGCAGACCTACCTGGGGCGAGTTCAGCCATCCCATGTTGCTGACGTTGTCATCGGCAAAGTAGCCGAGCTGTTGCAGAGGATTGTAATTGGTGGTTTTTGATGTGAAGAACGGCTCGGTGATAAGCACGGTTTTCACACCTTGGGCATCAAAGTCGCTCATCATACCAGCGGGATCGGACCAATTGCTGCGGTACCAGTCAAGGTTGCCCATGCCTGATTCGTCATTGCCCTGCCAGTAGAGGTCCATGACTATGCCGTCGAGAGGCAGACCGGCATCCTTGATTTTGCGGATGACCTCGGTGGCTTCCTGCTGCGACTGGTAGCCGTAGCGTGATGTGATATAGCCGAGGGCCCAGTAGGGGGGCAGTTCCTGACGGCCTGTGAGGAATGTGTAGTTTTCCATCACGGATGCCATGGAGCCGTCACCCCCTACATAGTAATATGCGATAGGGTTGAGGCTGCCTGTCTCGTAGGTCGTGCCGCGTGTTGACGATGGTGTGAGCTTGGCACCGCGGTAGTGGTCGTCAAAGAGCAGTCCGTATCCCGATGTGGATACTACAAATGGGATGCAGATATTGCGTGCATCGCCGTAGCTGGAGTTCCAGCCCCATTTCTGGCTGTTGTCCATGTAGATTGTGCAGTCGCTTTGGTTGGTGCGCTGGCCGTTGTAGCCTCCTCCGTAGAATGCCGCATCGTTCATGGCGTTGAAAGTCACCTTATGTGGGCGCGAGCTGTTGTTGAGACCCTCTTTTTCGGAGAGGCGGACGCTGCCTGCCATGTCGGCAAATGATACCGCGCAGTTTGCTTTATTGACAATTACTCGGGTGGCAGCTGTCGACAGGGTCAGGTTGTCATCATCCTCGCTAATGCTGAATGTAGCTTCGGGAGCGGCTGACACGGTGATTGACTGGCGTTCCTGTGAGTTGTCGCCAGCGGGGAGGGTGAACACCTTGATGACGTAATCGTTGTAGGCGGTCAGTGTCAGAGTGCCGTGTTGGGCGGTAACGGTGACTGATGACCCGTCAGAAGCATGTGACACATAGGCTCCGAGCGCGGTGACGACATCATCGCCACCACCACCGCCGCCGACGCCGCCACCGGCAAAGGGTACTATGATGTCGGAATTATCGGATTTTTTGCCGTCCTTGTCACGCATGACGAAGCAAAGGCTTCTGATTGTCTCGCCGGAATACAGTCCGTAGAATTTAGAGGGAGTGATAGTCCATGAATAGAGATTGGGGTCGCTTGATGAGCGTGTGAACTTGTATTTTTCATCGTTGTCACACCACTTTGACGGGGAATGTTTCCAGTCGCTATTGCTTGTGCTTTCGGTTGTGAGTACGCCGGTATGGGCATATACGTCCCCGGTGAAATCTTTCAGCCCTCCGTTGCCTCGGGTAGCGTTGAAATAGACAGTGATTTCCTGGTCTTGCTTTGCATCTGCCGGCTCATACCATATGAGCCGGTTGTCGTCCGATGTCTGGCTCCAGCCGATAGCTGCGGAGATAATCAGCAGACCGGACGTTGTGATGGATTTAATGTTCATGATAATTGAAAGTTTGTATTTGTGTTTATTTAGCAAGATTTTTTGTCATCGGAGAGCTGCCACGGCCGCTTCATATTTTGGCACGGTGGTAGCTTTGCGTATTGCTTTGGCGTTTTTGTGGCCTATGGTATCTTCGAGATACTCCCACAGAGGCTTTATTTTTGACAGAAGCTGGGTGTCGCCGCATAGGCGGCTTTTATAGCTGCTGTATATCGCATCGTGGAGGTGTAGAGCGGTTGCCAGTCGCTCGGATTCTGACAATTCGCAGCCTGTGCGCCACTCAGTAAACAGGGTGGGACGCATCAGCAGTCCGCGTCCTGCCATGACACCGTGTAGGGCGGGATATGAATGGGTCAGGCCGTCTATATCACCGGGCGTCGTGACATCTCCGTTATAAACCACAGGGTGGTGTGTCTCCTGAAGAATCGCCGAAAATTCATCCATATGGATGTCGCCGCCATATTGCTGCGATGCAGTGCGAGGATGCACCGTCAGGTGTGTCAGTGGCATCTCGTTGATTGCGCCGATTGCGTCTTTCCATTGCGTAGGCTCCGTTATGCCGAGGCGCATCTTTACCGAAAATTTCACATCACGGTAACGCCCTTTCATCTCGTCACAGATGGCATGCAGAGCCTCGGTATTACCCAACAAAGCCGTTCCGCGTCCATGCTTGACCTGCGGAGCAAAAGGGCAGCCCATATTGATGTCTATTTCCCGGTACCCTTCGGCCACTATCGCATCGGCAAGTATGCGCATTTCGGCGGCATCGCGTATGAGTATCTGGGGGATGGTATGACAGCCGGCATCGGGCCGGTGGCTGATTTCGCGTATGTCCTTGCTCCGTGGTGCTCCTTTCTCCACACGCATAAACGGTGTGAAATATGCGTCGGCACCGCCGGCGAGCCGGGCATGATAGTGCCGCCACTCGGCTTCGGTATAGCCTTGCAGAGGTGCTGCAAAAAGTTGTAGAGCTGTGTTTTCCAAAATCGATATGTTGATATACAGATTATCAAGGTACGGCTTAGAGGCATACGGCGCCGCCCGATTGCAGGTATATTATCGCTGTAAAGTTAGCAATAATTTTGCAATAATCCCCGGTTTTCACCTTCCACCATCTATATCACTGTAATAATGGATTAATTTGTGAGGGGGATGGGCTGAAGTGTCGGCGGTAATGCTTAGATTTGCATAAATTATCAGGAAATGGAAAAGGCGACGCAGATACTGAAATCGTATTTCGGCTATGATGAGTTCAGGCCGATGCAGCAGGAGATTATTGAGGCGGTGACTTCGGGCAGTGATGCTCTGGTGCTGATGCCTACGGGCGGTGGCAAGTCGCTCTGCTACCAGATTCCGGCTCTGATGATGGAGGGGACTGCCGTGGTGGTGTCGCCGCTGATTTCGCTGATGAAGGATCAGGTGGAGGCTCTGCATGCCAACGGCATAGAGGCTGCGACGCTCAACAGCGGTATCCCTGTAGATGAGGAGCGACGCATCCGCGAACTGTGCATGTCAGGGAAGATACGTCTGCTCTACATATCGCCGGAGCGACTGATGCTGGAGCTTGACTGGCTCGCGGAGTCGATGCGTGTGTCACTCTTTGCGATAGACGAGGCGCACTGCATCTCTCAGTGGGGGCATGATTTCCGCCCGGAGTACACGCAACTGGGGATAATACATGACCGTTTCCCCGATGTCCCTGTAATCGCTCTGACTGCGACTGCCGACAAACTTACCAAAACCGACATCGTAGAGAAACTCAGACTGCGCAATCCACGGATATTCATAAGCTCATTTGACCGCCTTAACCTGAGCCTTGATGTGAAACGAGGCCTCTCTGCGGCTGACAAGTTGCGAGCCATCATGCAGGTCATAGGACGCCATCCCCACGAAAGCGGCATCATCTACTGCATTTCACGCCGCGTCACTGAGTCTTTGGCCGAAAAGCTCAAGGCCAAAGGCGTGGCCGTCGGGGTGTATCATGCCGGGCTGCCGATTGACCAACGTAACCGTGTACAGGAGGATTTCATCAATGACCGCATAGATGTCGTGGTAGCCACCATCGCCTTCGGTATGGGCATTGACAAGAGCAATGTCCGATATGTCATACACTACAATCTTCCCAAAAGCATAGAGAGTTTCTATCAGGAGATAGGACGTGGAGGCCGTGACGGTCTGCCCACAGAGACCCTCCTATTTTTCAACATTCAGGACCTGATGACGCTCCGTAGTTTCGCCGACAGCAGCGGCCAGCGTGATATTTCGCATGAGAAACTCAACCGCATGCAGGAATATGCCGAGGCGCAGGTGTGCCGTCGGCGTATTCTGCTTAATTATTTCGGTGAGGAGTCAGACTGCCATTGCGGCAACTGTGACGTGTGTCACAATCCACCGCTGTATTTCGACGGCACTGTGTTGGTGCAGAAAGCCCTGTCGGCCATCATGCGTGCCGGGCAGCAGATCGGCTTCACCCTCACCGCCGAAATACTCCGCGGCACGATGTCGCCCGATGTGGTGTCGAGAAGCTATCACCGGCTCAAGACGTTTGGCGCAGGGCGCGACATCTCATTCCGCGACTGGCAGGACTACCTGCTGCAGATGCTCCAGATGGGTTTCATAGAAATCGCCTATGACGATGACCGTCATCTACGTGTCACATCGCTCGGGCGCGACATCCTTTTCGGCCATCGTAAGGCACAACTTGCCACTATTATCAGGGAGGATTTGCGTGTCAAGAAGTCAAAGGAGCGTCGCAAGGCCGTCACAGCCGAGTCGGCGGCATCGGGAGGAAAACAGGAGGACGGCATACTCTATGAGCGTCTGCGTGAATTGCGGCAGGAGATTGCCCAGGCCAACAACTGGCCGGCATATGTCGTGATGTCCGACAAATCGCTTCATGCCATAGCTACCGAGAAACCCACGACAATAGAGGCTTTCGGCGCAATATTCGGCATAGGCGAACACAAGCGCAATGCCTACGGACAGCGTTTCATTTCCTTCATCAGTGATTATCTGGCATCATCGGCCAGTATGCCGCATCAGCCTGTGCCGTCATATATGACCCGCCAGAAACAGATGCATGCCAAAGCCTATGCCGAGTGGACTGCTGAAGAGGACGCCCGACTGAAAATCCTCCACTCCAAAGGGACCACAGTAGAACGCCTGATGGACATTTTCGCGCGAAACAAGGGTGCCATCCTCAACCGCCTACGCAAACTCGGCAAATGATGCCGGCCTGAGGGGCCGTGTATAAATCAGTTAGATGATTGTGGGGACGCAGATGGGCATCATTTACGTGCCGCGTAGAGGGTGCATGCCCCGAAAGTCATGGCGAGGTAGGATGCACGGCTGAATCCGGCGTTGCGGATGATTGAAAGCATCTGCTCGCCCTGTGGTACGGCGGCAATGCTGCGGTGAAGGTAGTCGTAAGCCCCCGAGTCTCCGGCAAATATGCGCCCCATGGCAGGGATTACGTGTCCGGCATAGAGATTATAGAGGGGGCCGGTCACAGTGCCGGTGGGAGTGGACAGCTCGAGGACACAGAGGGTGCCGTCGGGGCGTAACACGCGGTGCATCTCCGTGTATCCGCGCAGCAGATCCTCGAAATTGCGCACACCGTAGGCCACGGTTACACAGTCAAAGCTTTCATCAGGGAAAGGGAGATTGAGCGAATCGCCCACTACCATGTCTATGCGGTCAGCCAGTCCGCGCTTTAGGGCTTTCTCCTTGCCCTCCTTGATCATCTGCTCCGAAAGGTCAAGCCCCGTGATGTTGGCTCCCGGAAATTCTTCGGCCATGATGAGCGCCAGGTCGCCGGTGCCTGTGGCTATGTCAAGAATATCGGCATGCGATACCCGGCTGACGGTATCGACGAGTTTCCTCCGCCACAACTTGAATATGCCCATGGTCATGAGCATATTCATCAAGTCGTAGCGTGGAGCTATATTGTCAAACATCTGACGCACTTGCTGCGTCTTGTCGCGCTTGTCGCTGGCAAAAGGGTTGACCTTCTGACACTCTGGGTCGTTCACGTGGGGGAGTTTCTGCAACGGCGGCTGAGACACCGTGGTGTGATTTAGAGGGAGATATTGTTCAGGCAGTCCACTACATTGGTGGCGATACGTGTCTCAAGGTCGTTTTCGGGTTCCTTAACAAACGGCTGGCCTGTGATGTGCTCGTAAAGCTCTATGTAACGGGCAGATACGCTCTCGATGAACTCGGGGCTCATTTCGGGCATCTTCTGGCCTTCGCGTCCCATGAAGTCATGGTCGATGAGCCACTGGCGCACGAACTCCTTTGAGAGCTGACGCTGGGGCTCACCTTTGGCAAAACGCTCCTGATAACCCTCGGCATAGAAGTAGCGTGACGAATCGGGTGTATGGATTTCGTCAATCAGGATTACCTTGCCATCACGCAGGCCGAACTCGTATTTGGTATCAACGAGGATGAGGCCCTTTTCGGCGGCCATCTTGGTGCCGAGCTCAAAGAGCTTGTAGGTGTAGTCTTCCATCACTTTATAGTGCTCCTCGCTGACAAGTCCCTGTGCGATGATTTCCTCGCGCGAGATGTTTTCGTCATGGCCTTCGGCCGCTTTGGTGGTAGGAGTGATGATGGGGTGGGGGAAACGCTCGTTTTCCTTCATGCCGTCGGGGAGTTTCACGCCGCAGAGCTCACGTGCTCC
>ERZ777305.3360-NODE-3360-length-11187-cov-2.753953_pt1 | contig 11187 bp, 9 predicted proteins | sample MGYA00374965_ERZ777305 | MGnify/ENA primary metagenome ERZ777305 (study PRJEB29328, sample SAMD00013331) | mouse gut metagenome | study: EMG produced TPA metagenomics assembly of the Metagenome analysis of fecal microbiota from mouse which was promoted...
TTCCCCGGGCAGCTGCAGATATATGACCATGACACATGGACCTACCTCGAGACGTGGGGTAATTACGACATATTTCGCCCGTCAACATTCGTTGACATATACCGCACGCCGGTATATCCGCTGTTTTTAGGTATCACGACCCTTAACCAGCAGCTGCCCATGGCAACGGTGGTTTTAGTCCAGTGGATTGTATTCATAGCCTCCATCCCGTTTTTCAAGAGGTTGTCATTCATGTTGGTCCGACGCAAAAGCATAACCTTCTGGATGACTCTCTTTTATGCCACCTTCTGGGGAAGCATCGAAGTCAACTACTGTCTGATGACCGAATCGCTGTCACAGAGTCTGATTGTTATGTTTGTGTATTTCATGGTGCGCAGCTTGCTGCGTCCCGGGGCAAAAAGCATCTATTGCAGCGCACTCTGTCTGCTGATTCTGGTGTTTCTTCGTCCGGCGATGCTGTATCTCCCGGTAATCTACATCGCCGTCTGCGTCTATATCTGGACACGCAACCATCGTGAGGGGCTGAGAGGCCTGCTTTCGGCAGCGGCGATATGCCTCTCACTCTACGGATACGCATCGGCATTCAATCACCAGCACGGATTTTTCGCCATGTCCGATGTCTCGGACTACAACAATTATATCCGCTGCGTCACCTTCGGCATCAACGACGAGAAATGCTATCCGCCATATCTCCTGCCGCATCTAACCACCACCGACTCTGTCACAGGCCAAATAACATGGACGAAAGACATACCGCCCTATGTGGCCCATACCAAGGACTTCCACGACGGGGTCACCACCAATATCAAGACCCACCCCGACAAATTCGCCTTAGCCACCGTATGGACGTTCACGAGTTTCTGGCGATGCCGCGCCAACCAGTGTCTTTTTCTCTATTGGCCTATAGGCATGATGCTGACGCTCGGCATGGACACAGCCGCCGTGATGGTGATGATATACCTTATCATATCCGTAGCGGCAATGTGGCGTAGCAAAGTGCTGATGCCCGTGCCGCTGCTCATAGCCGGGATATGGATAGCCCACGCCCTTGTCAGCTGGTTAGGAGCCTACTGGGCGTTTGACAGGCTCATCCAGCCCGTATTCCCCATGCTCATCCTGATTTTCGGCCAACTCTGCTCCTTCTACACCAAACCCCGCACCGCCGCCGAAGTCTTCCATCCACTCTGACCGTCCTCTAAACGCGATTTTATTATTTGCACCCTACCACATGCCACGAATCTTGTGACTTATGGATGCAATAACTATGTATATGGTCGTAATCACCTCTTACGCATCTCTTAGATGTCATGATTGCCGCCTTTAATATCTTTACCGTTCCTCTATTCAACTTTCTTATCTGTAATATTACCGAAAACTGAGGCTCCTATATCTTAATCTTGACAAACATAAGTTTTTATCGTATCTTTGGACTATCTCATTCAGAGCCTTCATAAACCATAGGCTATTCACTAATGCTGACAATGCGCCCATACAACCAATCAGGCTTTGGCGGAGCAATGGCATGAATAGTGGACCCCGGTTCACTATTACTAACATCTAACATACACATCTTATGCAAGATAATGCCAAACTCTCCAAAGACAACCACAGCCCCAAAGCAGTCATAGCCGGCGCTGGGCCTGCCGGTCTGACAGCGGCCCTCGAACTGCTTCGCCAGACCGACATCAAGCCTGAAGTTTTTGAGGCAGACAACGTTGTCGGAGGCATATCACGCACCGTAAACTATAAGGGCAACCGAATAGACATCGGAGGTCACCGCTTCTTCAGCAAGAGCGAAGAAGTAACCAACTGGTGGAACGCCATGATGCCGGCTCTCCCCACCCAAAGCCTTGAAGGCAGCGAAGACAATGACCGCGTAATGCTTCGCCGCAACCGCGTGTCGCGCATCTACTATCTGCGTAAGTTTTTCGATTACCCCATCACCCTCTCCAAGCAGACATTTGCCAACATGGGGCTCGGTCGTACACTGAAAGCCGGCATCGGCTATCTGGCAAGCACCGTCCACAAGCGCAAAGAGGAATCCCTGGAAGATTTTTACATCAACCGCTTCGGCAAACCGCTCTACTCGATGTTTTTCGAGGACTACACCGAAAAAGTCTGGGGTGTACATCCGTCAAAACTCGGTGCGGACTGGGGCAGCCAGCGTGTCAAAGGGCTTTCAATCTTCACCATATTAAAGGACATGCTTGCCAAGAGCCTCGGCACCAAAGGCAAAGGCGGCAAGGTAGAGACATCTCTCATTGAAGAGTTTATCTATCCGAAATACGGTCCGGGGCACCTTTGGGAAACTGCGGCCAAGGCTGTAGAGGAAGAGGGTGGACAAATCAGGATGCAGACATCTGTCGAGAAAATCAATGTAGCCGACGGACGCATCGTATCAGCTAACGTAAAAGACAGCTCAGGCAAAACCAGTACCATCCCATGCGACTATTTCCTCTCCTCGATGCCCATCAAGGACCTCATCGCAGCCATTGACGGTATTGAGGTTCCCGAAGATGTCCGCAAAATAGCATCAGAACTGCCTTATCGCGATTTCATCACCGCAGGGTTGCTCGTCAAGGACCTGTCAATCAAGAATACTACAGCCATCAAAACATATAACGACCGCGTCCCTGACACATGGATCTATGTGCAGGAACGTGACGTCAAACTTGGTCGTATCCAGGTATTCAACAACTGGTCGCCTTACATGGTGGCCGATGATGCCAACACCATGTGGATAGGTCTGGAATATTTCTGCACCGAGGGTGACAAGCTCTGGGAGATGTCTGAGGATGATTTCATCAAAATGGCCATTTCCGAGCTTGAGAAAATCGACATCATCAAATCATCAGATGTCATTGATGCCGTGCGCATACGCATGAAGAAAGCCTACCCGGCATATTACGGGGCTTATTACTCACTTGACAAGGTAAAGGCCTTCCTTGATTCCATACCTAATCTGTATTGTATCGGCCGCAACGGACAGCACCGCTACAACAATATGGACCACTCCATGCTTACGGCCATGGAAGCAGTCAAAACCATCAAATCAGGAACCAGCGACAAATCCTCACTCTGGGCCGTCAACACCGAAGAAGAGTATCACGAAACCAAGAAATAGCCTGCCGGCTATCCGTGAAGCTCAGTCCACTTTGCCGCAGACTTGCAAAAAAAACGTGATGTAACAGGTTTGTAATATCGGCAAAAAGCGTACCTTTGTCAGTCATTTTGACTGATTAAAATTTCTACGTCTATGCTGATTATCCAGTTGGCTGTGTTGTTTCTGTTTCTCGCCATCGGCGAGCTTGTCGTTTACATAACCGATATTCCTGTACCGTCGAGCATCATAGGGATGCTCCTGCTCACGCTGTCGCTACAACTCCGCATCATCAGGCTGCGCCATGTGGCCGGTGTGGCCGACTTTCTCGTGGGGAATCTCGGCTTTTTCTTCGTGCCCGCCGGAGTGGCGTTGCTCGGCTACTTTGACCTTATCCGCGAGCAGTGGGTGGCCATAGTGGGAGCATCCGCCATCAGCACGTTTATTGTGATAGGCATTACGGGATGGGTGCACCAGATTATCCGCAAGTCGTCACATCACCACCATCATAAAAACAACCGGCCGATGCCACAAAAATCCTGAACGATGGAATTTCTTGAAAACAGCTATTTCCTGATAGCCGTCACATTCGTGGCCTACGTAATGGCCCAGCTTGCCTACCGCCGCACAGGCCTCATGCTGCTTAACCCGATTCTCGTCTCCATAGTAGCCCTGATAGGCTTCCTGATAGTCACAGGCGTACCTTACGACCGCTACAGCGAAGGCGGACGTATGATAGAGTTCTGGCTCAAACCTGCCGTGGTGGCACTCGGTGTGCCGCTCTACCGCCAGCTATCCGCCATACGCAAGCAGCTACTCCCCATCATCCTTGCCGAGCTTGCCGGGTGTGTCATAGGCATCGTGACGGTGGTGTTTTTCGCCGAACTGTTCGGAGCCACACGTGAAGTGATAGTATCTCTGGCAGCCAAATCAGTCACTACCCCCATAGCCATGGAGGTCACACGCAGCCTCGGAGGCATCCCGTCACTGACCGCAGCCGTGGTGTGTGCCGTCGGCATCTTCGGAGGTATGTCTGGTTTCAAGGTGATGAAACTGGCACGTGTCAAAAGCCCCATAGCCCAGGGACTTTCCATGGGCACCGCGGCACATGCCGTTGGCACCTCCATAGCCATGGAGAAAGGAAGCTACCGCTACGGCGCATGGTCATCGCTCGGACTGACAGTCAATGGCCTCCTGACGGCACTGCTCACACCCACCATCCTCGCTCTGATGGGTTATTGATGCAACTTCGCGGAAAAATCCGTATCTTTGTGTCATTATTTCCAATCACCTTCACTCACATACACTAAAGTCTCACATTATGGGCGACCAGAGATATATGCGCCGTGGCGTGTCGGCCTCTAAAGAGGATGTCCACGCAGCCATCAAAAATGTCGACAAAGGCATATTCCCCAAAGCATTCTGCAAGATAATCCCCGACATACTCGGCGGCGACCCTGAATACTGCAACATAATGCATGCCGACGGAGCCGGCACGAAGTCATCGCTCGCATACCTCTACTGGCGCGAGACCGGCGACCTGAGCGTATGGAAAGGGATTGCCCAGGACGCTCTGGTGATGAACATTGACGACCTCCTCTGCGTAGGAGCCACCGAGGGCATCCTCGTGTCATCGACCATCGGGCGCAACAAGATGCTCATCCCCGGAGAGGTCATCGCCGCCATCATCAACGGCACCGAGGAACTTCTGGCCGACCTGCGCGCCCAGGGCATAGGCATCTACAGCACAGGCGGCGAGACCGCCGATGTAGGCGACCTTGTGCGTACCATCATCGTGGACTCCACGGTCACATGCCGCATGAAACGCGCCGATGTCATCAACAATGCCAACATAGCCGCCGGCGATGTCATCGTAGGTCTTGCATCGTCAGGCCAGGCCACATATGAGGACGGCTACAACGGAGGCATGGGGAGCAACGGTCTGACTTCGGCCCGTCACGATGTTTTCGCACACTATCTTGCCGAAAAATACCCCGAGAGCTTTGATGCCGCCGTCCCCGACGACCTCGTATATTCCGGGTCAAAGCATCTGACCGATACCGTGGAAGGCTCACCGATAGATGCCGGCAAACTTGTGCTCTCTCCCACACGTACCTATGCTCCCGTGGTCAAGAAGATCCTTGACGAGATGCGGCCCGAAATCCATGGCATGGTCCACTGCTCCGGCGGTGCGCTGACCAAAGTAATGCACTTTGTAGAGGGTAAACATATAATCAAGGACAATCTCCTCCCCATCCCGCCGCTTTTCCGCCTGATAGCGGAGCAGAGCGGCACCGACCCTGCCGAGATGTATAAGGTGTTCAATATGGGCATGCGCCTTGAAATCTACGTAGCTCCACAGCACGCCGAGCGCATCATCTCCATCGCCAAATCCTTCGGCATCGATGCCCAGGTGATAGGCCGTGTAGAAGATGCTCCGGCCAACCGCCTTACCATCCAGTCAGAACTCGGCACTTTCGAATATTGAAAGTGTCGCCGACAACATGATGATACGATCTGCCGACATTTGACTATGCCGGCAGATTTTTTTTCGTATATTTAGGCGATAAAAAGACGCGCTGAAAGCGTTTTATGAGTTAGATACATTATTATTCCGTCCATGAAAACACTCCGACTGCTGCCGATACTGCTTGCAGTAATAGTCATGGCCTCGATAGCCATAGTAGGATGCCGCAACAAGGCTGCCCGTCTCGACGGCGGCGACTCCGACTCAACCGCCATGGGATTTCCCGACACCCTGAGAGTCGCGACTCTCTACAGTCCGCTGTCCTACTTCATCTACCGCGACCAGCCAATGGGCTATGACTACGACCTCCTGAATCAGCTTGCTCAGGATAAGAACATGCTTCTCGACCTCAAGATAGCGCCCAACCTCAACCGTGCCGTGGAGATGCTTGACTCCGGCCTGATAGACCTGATAGCATTCGAGGTGCCTATTACAGCCGAATACGCCGACAGAGTCATCCCTGCCGGACCTGAAAACATCACCTTCCAGGTGCTCGTGCAGCCTAAAGGCGACAGCCTCATTACCGATGTGACCCAACTCGTGGGACGTGACGTATATGTGGAGAAAGATTCCAAATACATGGCCCGAATGCAGAACCTCAACTCCGAACTCGGGGGAGGCATCAACATACATGCCATAGACAAGGATACCCTCATCACCGAAGACCTCATAGAGATGGTATCCGAAGGAAAAATCCCTCTGACAGTCGTAGACTCCGACATCGCACGTATCAACAAGACCTACTACAACGACCTTGACATCACCATGCAGCTAAGCTATCCGCAACGTTCGGCATGGGGCGTATCTCCGATGACGCCATGGCTCGCCGATTCGATTAACACGTGGAGCAAGATGGAACGGCCGCGCATGGCACGAGCCGAACTGCTCAAACGATACTTCGAGCTCAGCAAAAACTCCAATACCGTGCCCAACGACCCCGGGGCGATGCTCTTCAAGAACGGTGTAATATCCCCCTACGATGCCCTCTTCCGCCGCTACGCCAAGGACATCAGCTGGGACTGGCGTCTGCTCGCCGCCCAAGGCCATACCGAAAGCCGCTTCAACCCCAAAGCCAAGAGCTGGGCCGGTGCTCGCGGCATCATGCAGATTATGCCCAAAACCGCCCAGGCCTATGGCGTAAGCCTCAATAAGATAGCCGACAACAGCACCAATATCAAGACTGCCACCGACATCATCAAGACTCTCAATGACATGTTCAAATCCCGCGTACCCGACCCTGCGGAGCGCAACAAGTTCATTCTCGCAGCATACAATGCCGGACCGGCGCATATTCTTGATGCCATAGCCCTCGCCAAGAAATACGGCAAAGACCCCACAAAATGGGACGGCAACGTGGCCGAAGCCATTTTGATGAAGACCAATCCGCAATACTACAACGACCCCGTGGTCAAATACGGCTACTGCCGTGGCCGCGAAACCTACGCCTACGTCAACAAGGTCATGGACTACTATAACCGCGCCAAAGCCAAAGTGCCGCAGTAATTTACAGCCCCTCCCACCAAAATGCACCGAGGGCATCCGGCTGAAACGCCGGATGCCCTCGGTGATATTAGCTTAATGTGATGATTGGAGAGAGCGGCTTATGCCTTAACTCGCTCTACGTATGAACCGTCACGGGTGTCAATCTTCACCTTGTCGCCTGTGTTGCAGAAGAGAGGCACACGTACCTCTGCACCTGTCTCGAGTGTAGCGGGTTTGAGTGTGTTGGTGGCTGTATCACCCTTGATGCCGGGCTCGGTGTATGTAATCTCAAGCACCACGTTGACAGGCATCTCGCATGTGAGGATTTCCTCTGAAGCTGCCTCCACCATAGCCTCGCAGATGTCGCCCTCTTTGAGGAACTGTACACCGTCGATGCTCTCGCCGTTGATGGCTATCTGCTCGAAAGTCTCAGTGCATGAAGTTGTAGCCCATCTCGTCCTTGTAGAGGAACTGGTAGGGGCGACGCTCTATACGCACCTCGTTGACCTTAACGCCAGAGTTCCAGGTTTTGTCAAGCACACGGCCTGTACGCACGTTCTTGAGTTTGGTACGCACGAAAGCCGGACCTTTGCCGGGCTTTACATGGAGAAATTCGACAATGAAGAAATAGTTGCCGTCGATATCGAGGCACATGCCGTTTTTGAAATCTGCGGTCGTTGCCATAGGGATGTGTTGGTTTGTAGTGTATTTTATTGATTTATGATTGTTTACATCTGTATTGCCCACGAAACGGACATGCAAAGTTACAAAAATTATTCCATTCTCCCACCTTTATATCTATACTTACCTAATAGTTTACCTGATATGAGAGCAGAAACGTCACAAATACATCACCATTTGCATCTGAAAATCTAATTTAATATATTTGCAACAATAGAAACCAAGCATTCTTTAATCTCCATTTATCTCATCCCATGAAAAAGATAACAGTCATCTTTCTATTCTTGATAACGTCATTAATCGTTAATGTCTTCTCCCAGAGTAAATGCACTTTTTGTAATGGATATGGCAGATTTGTCTGTAGCACATGCCACGGCAGAGGTTCTGTCACTCTAAATATGCTGAATCCATATACCGGTTATTACCAACCCACTACATATACTTGTTCTTCTTGTCGCGGATACGGAGTTATAGTATGCAATACATGCAAAGGAAATGGCAGAATCCAGAGAAAACAGCCATCTTTTGGCGGTAACAGCAAATATATCAAGGTCAGCAAGAGTGTCAGCAAATGCAAAGGGACAAATGTATGCTCTTGCAAATTATATCGTGGGTTCAGAATAGCAGGGACTAATACATATGTAGGTGCTTGCCAAAATTATTGTGGAGGTGGACCCTGCTCTCACTCACCAAGTGACCACGGACTATAACATCACAACGCCATGAAGTCAGCCATGTGTGACTGATAAATAATCACAAGATTAATTGTATCATTGCATCAGCACCAGCGCTGTGTTAATTTTTGTTGAAAGCACCACTTTTAAGTCCTTTTTGTTGCATTAACTCATAATTTTCTCTAATTTTGCCAGCAAATAATCCAATAGGGTTATAATCTACAAAATGAAGCGATTTAGCACATATTACTTTTATTCTTATTTTTATTTCGGCAAGAGATAAGAAAGGGATTTTATATGTGCCTACAGACATCCGACAGTTACACAGCCTCACGCCATGAGGCATCAACGATATAAAATCCCGACCGTCAAGAGCGGCACGGGATTTTTTATTAACATCACAATCACGCATGACACTACCATCAGACGACAACTCAGCCTCAGCCCTAAGAGTGGGCATACAGGGCGTCCCCGGTTGCTACCACGATGCAGCCGCCCACCTCTATTTTGCTGACCGTGACATCACGCCGGTGGCGTTTGACACGTTTGACGCTGAGTTTGACCATCTGTCCAACGATGCCTCCATGGTGGGAGCCGTGGCCATAGAAAACACCATAGCCGGTGCCCTGCTCCAGAACCACGAACTGCTCCGCAAGAGCAATCTCGTCATCATCGGCGAACACAAGATGCGCATATCCCACACGCTGTGCGCCCTCCCGGGACAGAAGATAGAGGAGCTTACGGAGGTCAATTCCCACCCGATGGCTCTCATGCAGTGTGCCAACTACCTCAACCTCCATCCCAACCTCCGCAAGGTCGAGAAATTTGACACTGCCGGAAGCGCCAAGGAGATTTCAGAACAGCATCTCACAGGACATGCCGCCGTGTGTGGCGAATATGCCGCCCGGCTCTACGGGCTTGAGGTCCTTGACCGGGGTATAGAGACCAATAAGCGTAATTTCACCCGGTTTCTCTTCGTCTGTGATCCTCTCATGGCCCACGACCTCGCCCCACGCCCCGAGGACTCCGACAAGGCATCAATCGTGTTCACCATCCCCCACGCTAAAGGTTCTCTGTGCCATATCCTGACCATACTGTCATTCTACGACATCAACATGAGCAAAATCCAGTCGATGCCCATCATAGGGCGCGAGTGGGAATACCGCTTCTATGTCGATGTGACCTATGACAGCTACGTGCGCTACCGCCAGAGCATCGAAGCGGTGCGCCCTCTGCTCAATGACCTCAGAATCCTCGGCGAATATAAAGAATGCAAAAACGAAATATGAAAGACATCATACCTGCTGACCGCGTAAGCCAGGTCAAAGAATACTACTTCTCGCGCAAACTGCGTGAGATAGCACAGATGAAAGCCTCGGGGCTTGACATCATATCGCTCGGTGTGGGTGGTCCCGACCTTCCCCCGGCACCGTCAGTCATTGACACCCTGAGCCGCGAGGCCTCGCGTCCCGACACCCATTCCTACCAGCCCTATGTAGGCATACCGGAGCTGCGACAGGCCTTTGCCGACTGGTATGGCCGCCACTATGGCGTCAAGCTCGACCCAGCCACCGAAATCCAGCCGCTTATCGGCTCCAAGGAGGGCATACTCCACGTGTCGCTTGCTTTCCTCAACCCCGGTGACGGTGTGCTTGTACCCAATCCCGGCTATCCCACTTATACAAGTGTAAGCCGTCTTGTAGGTGCTGAGATCTTCAGCTACGACCTGACCGAACAAAATGGCTGGATGCCTGACTTCGAAGCCCTCGAGCGTCTGCCCCTTGACCGCATCAAACTGATGTGGGTCAACTATCCCAACATGCCCACAGGCACTCCGGCATCGGCATCGCTGTTTGAGAAACTTGTGGCATTCGGCAAGAAACACGGCATAGTCATAGTCCACGACAACCCCTACAGCTTTATACTCAACGACCGTCCGCTCAGCATCCTGTCGACCCCTGGCGCAAAGGATGTGGCCATAGAGTTCAATTCCCTGTCAAAGAGCCACAATATGGCCGGATGGCGCATAGCCATGGTGGCCGCCAACCCGACATTCATCTCCTGGATACTGAAAGTCAAGAGCAACATCGACTCCGGGCAATTCCGCCCGATGATGCTCGCAGCGGTGGAGGCTCTAAAGCAGCCCGACAGCTGGTATGCCGAGGTCAACCGCGTGTACAGCGAGCGACGCGAAGTGGCCGAGAAAATCGCCACAGCCGCCGGCTGCACATTCGACCCGCGCCAGCAGGGACTCTTCGTCTGGGCTCGCATCCCCGACAGCTGTGAGTCAGCCGAAGCGATGTCTGACCGTCTGCTGTATGACGCCAACGTGTTCGTCACCCCCGGCAGCATATTCGGCAGCAACGGAGACCGATACATCCGCCTTTCACTCTGCACTCCGCGCGAACGTATGGAGGAAGCCCTGATCCGCGTGCAGAATCTCAATAAGTAATCAATAATCAAAAAAACAATATATCTTATGAAAGATCTCAAACCAATCGTCGACGACATCAAACCCCTGATAATAGCCGGTCCGTGCAGCGCCGAGACCGAAAAGCAGGTCATGGATACTGCAACGCAGCTTGCCGAAAACGGCATCAAGATATTCCGTGCCGGCATATGGAAACCTCGCACCAAACCCGGAGGCTTCGAGGGCGTAGGCAAAGAAGGACTCGGCTGGATGCGCCGCGTCAAGGACGAACTCGGCATGCTCACAGCTACCG
>ERZ777305.3362-NODE-3362-length-11179-cov-2.359403_pt1 | contig 11179 bp, 11 predicted proteins | sample MGYA00374965_ERZ777305 | MGnify/ENA primary metagenome ERZ777305 (study PRJEB29328, sample SAMD00013331) | mouse gut metagenome | study: EMG produced TPA metagenomics assembly of the Metagenome analysis of fecal microbiota from mouse which was promoted...
TATGCTTTGATTTGATTGTAGCAGATATGGTTTTCATTCGTCAATGGGTATTTCAACAATAAAGTAGAATTGAACAATAAAAAGAAAAGCTGCTGCAATTGGTATCATACCTTTCATAAAACAGGTTTCTATTAAATAGTTGACATAATATGAAAATCGGAATATAATGGTGTTGTTATCAAAATAGTGTACAGATAGATGTAATTAGTTTACACAGGGGGAAAACATATGAAATGTCCGTTTTGCGGCCACGAAAATACCAGAGTGATTGATTCAAGACCGGCAGAGGATAATAATTCCATCAGGCGCCGAAGAGTTTGTGACGAGTGTGACAAGCGTTTTACAACATATGAGAAGGTGGAGACGATTCCCCTTATTGTAATTAAAAAGGATGACAATCGGGAGACCTATGACAGAAGCAAGATTGAGGCAGGCGTGCTTCGGGCATGTCATAAAAGACCAATCAGTGCCAATCAGATCAAGCAGTTGGTTGACGAAGTGGAAACAGAAATCTTTAACAGAGAAGAAAAAGAGATTTCAAGCCGGGTAATAGGTGAATTGGTGATGAATAAGCTGAAAGACTTAGAGGCAGTTGCCTATGTGCGTTTTGCTTCTGTATACAGGGAATTTAAGGATATCAATACTTTTATGGATGAATTGAAGAAAGTATTGGAATAGATAAAATGTTTTGTGCGCTCCAACCAGGAGCGCACTTGCTTTATATAAGGATAGAGCGCAAAGCGTAGAATCTGCTGGATAAAAACAGAATGAATAAAACAAAATATAAAATAGTAATTGACAATATAAAATAAAGTGATATAATGAAATTAATCGCAAATCAACTATATTACGTTTTGTATTATGCATAATGATATAAAATTAATTGTGAAAAACGAAAAGCTTATATACCTCAATTTCTAAAGCGGCAGCGATATTGAATAATAAATCTATTGAAATTTTGCGTACAATATTAGGTGCTTCAATAGCACTGAGATGGGATCGGCTGATACCGACCATTTCAGCTAATTGTTCCTGAGTCAGATTAGCATGTTTTCTGTAGTAGGCAATATTATAGCCTATTTCAATAAATTGATCTGAATAATCGTGATTTCTTACAACATTTCTCATTTTAAATTCTCCTTACTTACTATTTTAGTTAAAATAGAAAAAATGGAAATTATGCAATAAATAGCTATTGATATCTATCAAATAGCAAATTATAATTTATACATAGCATTTAATTAAAATGAAATTACCAATATAAAGTTTTAATAAGAATTTATGACAAACATAATGTTGAAAAATAAGACAAATTATTCCATAATTACATTACCAAATAATGGAAAAGGAATAATGCTATGTATAATATTGCTGTTTGTGATGATGAAAAGAAAGACAGAGAAAATCTGGAAATGCAAATAAGAAAATATTTAGCAGGGAAAGATGAGAAGTATTTGATAAAAGCTTATGAATCAGGAGAACAGCTTCTGGCAGATGATATTACTCATGATATTGTATTTTTGGATATAATAATGAATGAAAAAGATGGTATTCAGGTCGGTGCTGAATTAAAAAAGAGAAGTTTGAATGTAATGATTATTTATACAACAAATCTCAATGAAAAGATAACTGTTGCTTTAAATCAGATACATTCTTTTGGATATTTGGTTAAACCTGTTGAAGAAAAAGACTTGTTTCAGATCATGTCTGATGCAATGAACCATATAAAATGTAATATTAATGTAAATGCGAACAGCGAAGTGTTCATTTCGGAATGTAATACGCCTATTAAGTTCCCTGTTATGGATATCTTTTATTTTGAATATCGTAATCGCCGGGTAAAAATAGTATCTCAAAAGGGTACCCATATATGTAAGGATAAGATCAATAATATAGCACAAAAGATGAAACCTTATGGTTTTGCAATGTCACATCAGAGCTTTGTTGTGAATTTATACTACGTGGATAAGATATCAAATCAAATGTTAATTATGAAAAATGGAGATAAAGTGTATTTAGCGCAAAAAAGAGCATCAGCATTAAGAAAACAATTAATGCAGATTGCTAAGGAATCGATTAATCGTGGAGGAAGTAAGAGATAAGCTTACACACAAAAGATGAATAATATTTTTATTGACAGTCAGGTATTTGATCTTGTAGGAAAACTTATGTCCTGTATGGTTTCTGTATTAATGGTATTTCAATATTTTGATACGAAATATTTACGTACATATCATTCAAAAACTTTGTATATGGGGATGAAGATGATATGCTGTTTGCTTAATTTAATAGTTTATCTTTTTAACAGTCCGCTTGCAAACAGTTGTTTTTGGGTTGTGCTGGTAGTATTATCCAGTAAGTGTTTTTATTATGATGAAAAATCAAAAAAAGTGAAATATTATCTTATAAATATTGCATTTGTTTTAGCACTTTCGACGTGTGAAGCAGTAGGTGGTATATTAGTAAATGCAGGAGCTAAAATAATTGGCATAAATCAACAGGAATCTATAGTTTCTTTTGTTTACACGGTTGGGGGTTCGGTTTCAACAATTCTTTTTTATTATCTGATTTTGAAAAGGATGTTTATTAATGAAAATACAGGAAAAATATCCATAAGTCAGTACACTATATATGCGGTTATCACAGCGTATGTTCTTGTTAATATTGGAGAAATTCTTTTTTTGATCAGGCATGAGCTTAGTAATAAAGATTATCTTTTTTTAATAGCAGATGCTGTTTTTGTGATAATGACTAATTTATATCTGTTTTATTTATTGGATACATTTGCTGAAAATAAAGATTTAAAATATAAACTTGCTTTATATGAGCGTCAGGCACAAAGTAATTATGAATATTATACGAAAAAGATGGAAAGCCAAAAAACTGCTATGGCAGTAATTCACGACATAAGAAAACACATAAAAGTGATGGAAAAAATGAAGGTGTACGATGCTTCCGCAGAAATGGAAGCATATACGAAATCTTTTGAAGATATGATTACTCCTTTGTTGGTAAGGCAATATTGTGATAATCCCATTTTGAATATTATTATCAATGATAAAGCCGATTTTTGTGAGAAAAGCGGTATTGAGTTTAAGGTCGAGGTAGAGAAGCTGTCATTCGATTTCATAAAGCCGATTGATATTACTACAATATTTGGAAATATCCTGGATAATGCAATAGAAGCCTGTGAAGAAACAGAAGATAAGAAAATATATTTAATGATACATCCATTTAATGATCTTATTTACATACAGCTGTCTAATAGCTTTTCAGGAAATGTTAAATGGAGCACAAAAGGGGTTCCTTTGTCAAACAGGGGTGAACAGCATGGAATAGGGCTGGATAATGTAGAAAAGGTATTGGCAGGGTATAATGGTAACATGCAATTTTCAGTAGAGAAACAAGTCTTTACAGTGGAGATTATGATAAGTCATCCATAAATATACAGAAAATGAATTGGTGAAGTCAGGGCGGAGGTTTTTGAAAAATAGAACTTTTGCCCTGATTTTTTGTCGATTAAGCATGAATATTGTCGAATATGTAAAATTCATTGATAATTTTCCCCTTTTTGCTAGGATTAAAAAAAGAAAAAGGAGGAATATGCCAATGAAAAATGTAAAAAGGGCTTTATTAGAAAAAGTTGCAAAAACTGCATATGAGACTGCAAAACAGGAAGCAGATTCAGCTTGCTTATGTTTTTGCTATCAGCCGGTAATGCCCCAAAAAGTAAAAGAAATGAAAAAGAAAAAATAGGCAGTTAAAGGAAGACGCTATGACGGATAGAATATTAAGCCAACTGATTAAGTTGAATATGATTGATAGTGAAGATGAGGAAATTTATCGTTTTGGATTAGAAGGACTTTCTCTTAAATTAATTCATTATACCAGCTATCTTGTCATAGCGTTTTTGGCCCATGAAATGATGCGTTTCCTGATTTTCTTTGCAGCATTTCTGGTTCTGAGAAAAAATGCCGGTGGATATCATGCAAAAACAAAAGCAGGATGTTATATCAGTTCATGTCTTACAGTTTCAGGCATAGTGGTATGTTTTAACTTGATTGATAATTTTGAAATTTTTCTTTCAGGCGCAAACATTTTAATGATTCTTGCCGATCTTTGTATTTTTATATTTGCACCGTTAGGAAACAGGAATCGGGTGTTAGAACAGGAGGAACTTATGGTTTTCAAAAAGAGGAGCTGTGAATTTCTGATTTTTGAAAATTTACTTGTAATATTACTTGTAGCGATTGGACAGGGAAAATATGCCATACCTGTTATTTTGGCAATTATGTGTGAAGCGTTACTGCTTTTATTAGAAAAAACGAGGAAGAAGAGCAGTAGCTTTTTAATATTAGCGATTGCAGTGTTCATGACTGGTCATATAAAAACGTATGCACAGGAAATACTACCTGACCAGACAAAGGAAGTTGTAATTGTTGTTGATTGCAGTCAGTCAATGCAGGATGCGGACGAGCAGAAGAAAACATCTGAATTTATTGGAGAGTTGGCAGCGGTATTGCCATGCAATTATCAGATTGGCCTGGTTGCTTTTCAGGATGAAATTATTTTAAGCCTTCCAGTTGGCAGCAGTTATGATGAAATCAGTGAGGCAATAAGCCAGATTACATATAAAGGCTATGGAAATGCAGGAGCAGGATTACAAAAGGCTGTGGATCTGTTTGATAATGAACAGGACGATAAGCAGATCATTATGATTTCGGATGGAGAAATCGTGATGAAAACTGAGGAGGCAGCGCAGGAGGCGGCAGATTTATTTGAAAAGTCTTCTGAAAAAGCAAAGGAGAGAGGAATTGTAATTAATGTACTTGCATTAGGAAGTTTGCTGGAGGAAGGAGAAACAGTATACCCAGCGGCAGAAATGACAAATGGTATGCTGTATAAACTGGAGGATGGAGACGCCCTCGAAAATTTTGCAGATGATTATATATTGGAGGAAATGAAAGTAGCAGCGCGTCCCGTTGGCGAATTACAGATAAAATTACCAGATTGTCTTATGAAAAAGGCAAGGATAATTCTCACAGGCAGACAGCAGAACGAAAATCTTACGGTAAATTGTGAAGCGGACAAAATTAATATCCTAAAGGGAAACTGCTACACAGTGCTTGAATTGGAAAATCCTGTTTCAGATGAAATAACAATTCATATGTCATCAGAAGAAGTGATGGATGTAGAGGCATACGTGATGGCGGAGTATGAATTTATTTCCGAAAGTACAGGTAATTATGATGTTGACCTACAGCAGGCGGAAATTACAATTTGTCTTAAAAACACAGAAGGAAGAAATATGATTTCAGGACATTTGGCTGATGATGGATTGAAAGTCAGGATTAACGGAGAAGAAAGCCAGTACAGGATTGAAAAAGAAGAAATTATTCTAAACAGGCAGACACTGGAAGATGAAGTAATAGAATTAGAACTGATATTTCAGGATAATTTTGGATTATATTTCGGAAATCATATTTTAAGTCAGGAAATTATTGTGCCGGAAGTAGAAGAGCCTGAGCCGCAAATAGACTGGTTTTTCTGGTGTGTAATTCTCCTTTTTGTAACAGCGCTGTTACTATTATTTTTCTTTGCCAAAAGGAAAAAGAAAAAAATGCCTGCCGGCAGGAAAGTAATTGATATAAGTGGAACCCTTCCTGATGAGAGCAGAATGCCTAAAAATGATTTTTGTGGGAAGCTTCAGGTTTATGTGATTCATAACAAAGAAGGAATTGATTACCCGCCGGAGAGCATTAACTTATTTGCCAGATGCAATCGGGAAGTAATTACCCTTGAATGGCTTTTAGATGCCTGCAATCTGCCCTTTGACCTTAAGGGTGCGGAAAGGATCATAATAAGACCGGGAGAGGATAAGAGCCTGCTTATTAAAAACAGCGGCAGGGTAACTGCCATGAAAGGCCGGGAGCTTTTGGAAAAAGGACACATTTATCACTTGTATTATCATGAAAAAGTAACTTTTATTTTTGATCAGGAGGATACGGAAATAGAAGTTCACTATAAAGATTTAAAACCAAATGAAAGATAAGGGGGTAACAAATGAGTATTATCAGACAAACCAACAGAACAATTTTGTTTGAAGAAATCAATCCTGAGAAGCCGGATCTTTTGACACTGGTAGGGGATGTGAGGGGAATTGACAGCTTAAGTGATGAAAAAATCAAAGAGATGAATGAATTGCTTTTAGTCAGAAGCTTTGATGAATTTGTATCCAAATTTGAGCCGGTGGTTTATTCCTTCTTCAATGCAAACAACCAGAAGATCATGTATACCCTTGAAAAACCGGAAACCATTCCCGAGGATATGCTGACACCGATTCACTTAAATAAGCAGAATGATTTTTTGAAAATGCTTATGTCGTTAGTGGAGGCAAAGCGCTCACAGAGTATTATCAATGTGGATTTTCAGTTTGATAAGCTGACAGATATGATTTCGCCTAAAAAGGTGATGGAGGATATTAAACAGAACAGGAAAGAACTACAGTATACCTACAAGGCATATGCGGAACTTGAGGAGGGAGATCCTCATAAGCTTGATCTGGCGGACAAATTAAATGTCATGTTTGAAGAAGCCAGCACGAACTATAACAATGTTCTTGCCATGCTTCCTCTTGCAATCGAGGATATTAAAACCAGACTGCTGCTTGGCGAGGCGGAGGAAAAGAAGGACAATACGCCTCTTACTCTGGGCGTGCTCAGCATGGATGAAAAGGGCGAGCTTAAGGTTTTGGAAGCGCCTAAACCGGAGACAACAGAACTTTTAGTGGTGGACGATCATGTGAATACCGGTCTGATTACTGCACTGGAAGAGGATTATGAAGCCTTAAATGAAGAAAGCAGCGATTATGTGAAGGCGCTGGTAACCAGAACCTACTGCCCGCTGGCTTCTACTATGGTCAGCAATATAGACGTGAAGCAGGAAGTCAACAATTACAATTCTTATCTGGAGTTTTATAAGACTGCCAAGGATGATTTTATTAAGGTGGTTAAGCCGCTGATTGAAAAGATTTTAGGTGTGTGGGCATTTTTTGAACAGTATCCATCCAATTTAAAAGGAATGAAACCGGCTCTCTTTATCACAAATATTTCAAATGACATGCTGGTAAAGAGCAGCAACCTGCCAAGGCTGATTGCATATTTAAATTCTGTCAATGCCAAAAATGATTTTGATAATACAGTATGGTATGGAATCATGCCATCCCTGTCGCTGGATCAGAATTCCAATATTAAACTGACCAGACAAAGGTTCAAAGGAAATGAAACTACGGAAAAGACAGGCGTCAATAGTGTAGAGGCGCTGGTGCGGCTTCTTGATGTGTTGAAGGATTATTCGGTACAATGCTTCTTCAGCTATGAAACGGGGGATAAGACCACCTTCAATACTATGGCGACAGAGGGCATTGAGAAATTTGAAGACAGATGCAGTTCTTTAACCGGGAAAGCCTACAGTGAATTTGCCATTCCCTGTATTCCCAACTTTACCATTATTCCAAAGGAAAAATCGGGAGTTATTCTGGATAAACGAATGACAGTAAACGAAAATGACATGGCGGAGCTTTCCAGGGAAAAAGAAGATATTATGAAGCTTTGGATTGATGGCGTTTATGTGGGAGCTGCCTATATTGCAGCCGGACTTGTGGCAGCGTATCAGTGTCCTGATTATCTGAAAGAAATGTTTAAGAAAAACGTGGACGAAGAGCTTCCGGGAGTGAGATTTGACATAGAAGCCGGAGACCATCCGCTGCGGGTTCATACGGTGATGGCAAAAGAGATTACCGGCTTTACCAATTCTATTAAAAATGAGATCAACAGGCGTAGCTTTGGTTTTGTATTTTCTTCTGAAAATGCCATGCTGGGGACTGAAAATGTACATAACATCATGGTTTACAAGGCAAGAAATCTGATGAGTGACGGAAAGACCTATGAGCCGATTTACAAGACGCAGGTTACCACATACATAGAAAGAGTACTGCGTCATGCGACCAGCGATTATAAGCAGGAAAATATCGTACAGTTCTTTTCCAATAATCCCAACAGCCAAAAGAGCAGATGGCTGGAAAAGAAAAACTGTGTGAATGCGGTGCTGGGAGCAGGTGATGATGTTGAATATGAGATTGACGAGGCCAACGGATACTGTACACTGAACATTACATTTAATGGAAATGTAAAGAATCTTGAGGTTGAAATCAATCGATTCAATTCAAGCAACAGAGCAATATAAAAAACGCACATGAAACCCGTGCAGAAAAGGAGGATGAAAAATGGGATTCAGATTAAAGGTAACAGGAGGAGCAGAGCAGATTGCCCTGGATGAAAAAAGCATCAAAAATGTTGTTTTTGGTTCGGAGTCAGCAGTTGATTCAAACGCAAGAGCGACAGATTTTGGGGTATCAATGAAGATCTGGGGCAAAATGCTCTACAAGCTGGGGGGAGAAGGCAGTGACGGAACCCTTGGGCTTTCCAAGTGGTCAGTAGTTCCCTCCGAAAAGGCAGACTGCTATCGAAGCGTGGCTGTTGAGGTAGTTTCTGCAGGACAGGTAGTACGTAAATACGAAGTTCCCAACGCATTTGTCATGGAGTATTCAGAGGAAATGGATGATGAGACCGGTGTTGGAACCTTTTATCTGCATGTAAAGCAGAAAAAGGATGAAAATGACAAGGTAAAAATTGAAGGCGGATATGCAGTATAATCCGGTACGAAGAAAGAGAGGAGAAGAGAAAAATGGCATTTGTAGTAAAAGTGGAAGGTGCAGAAACCTTTGAAGTATCCAAAGAATGCGTAAAGAGCGTAAAGATGACTACCGATATTCCGCTGGATTCCAACGCAAGGACGAAGGATGTTGGAGCGACTATGATTATCAAAGGGAAAATTCTGACAGCGGTTGGAGGCGATCCTTTTGACAGCACCAGAAAAATGGCGCTGTGGTCAGTAGTTCCGGCAGAAAGAGCAGACAGCTACAGAAAGGTAACGGTTGAGTATGTAGCAGCAGGAATCATGGAAAGAAAATACTGCTTCCCCAATGCTTTTGTTGTAGATTACAGAGAAGATTATGGCGATGAAGAGGGAACAGGAACCTTTACACTTTTGATTAAGCAGAAGAAAGATAAAATCAGCACAGTTACAGTGGAAGGCGGATATTCTGCATAATACCGATGTTGGCACGCTTTGAAGGCGATTTGCCTGACAGAAAAGAGCGTATGCAACTATGGTTGGATACGCTCTTTCAAAAAAGAGGAAAAGTTGTAGAATCCGCTGAAGCGGCAAGGGGATTAAAATGGACTACTACAAGATACTGGGGATAAATGAACAGGCGGATGAGGAACAGATCAAGCAGGCCTACCGCAGGCTTGCCAAGAAATACCATCCTGACTTAAATCCGGACAATCCGGAAGCAGAAGCAAAATTTAAAAATGTTGTAGAGGCATATGAGACGCTGGGGGATACTGGAAAAAGGCGTGAATATGATTTAAAGAGAAAAGGAAGCGGAGGCCAGGGCAGGCACAGTGGAAAAGGCACTGCCAAGGCGCCGGATAGGAATATAAACTTTGGAAATTTTACAAAAGATATGGAAAAGTATTTTGGATTTTCCTTTGCGGAAAAGAGCAGTGGGAGCGTAAAGACCGGCGGAGGGGAAAAGAAGAATCCGTTGGATGTGACGGATATGTTTGAGGCATTTATGAAGCTGAAATGACAGGGTGTGAAATAAAGTTGTGGATTATTGTTTTCAAATTGAAAGGGATGCAATGATGGATAAATATATAGATGAGTTGATTTTAAGGAAACGGGAACAGGAAAAAGCCAAAAAGTATAATTCACTGGAAAATGGATATTACATTGCTGGTAAAATAGTCCATTTTAATGAAGAAAAAGTAATGAAAAATTTTTCAATGTTTTTACCGGATAATATGGGAGTTATGTCAGATGAAATAGCAAAAATAAAATATCCATCAGAATTTCGACCACGAGTTATTTTTACAACGCTGGATTTAAGTGTGAACATGGGATTTAGTTTGTTTCATAGAAAATTTCAAGATTCAGAAATGGAAAAAATGTGTGAGCGGATAATGGCAGCCATAAAAAGAGAGCATGTGGATTATAGGTTTTATGGATATAAGAAAATGAATAAAGTTTCAGGGTATAGATTTTCTTTCAGAAGCCATGCAATGGATAGCGATTTGTATAATATGATGCTTATAGCACAATTAGAGAAACATACTGTTTTAGGAAATTTTAACTGTCCATATAAAGATTATCAAAACTGGGAAAGAGGTGTTGTATTAATGTGGGAAACAATACAAGTCATTGATTGGAGGATGAATTGGAATGCGGGAAATTAGGATAGTCGTGGAGCCATTTGAATTTATTAGTTTTTTAACAGTAAATTGTGTAAAAGAACTGAATGAGCACGGAAAGATAGAAATTAAAGGTATTATTCCAAAGAATAAGGCAGCTGAATATCAGTTTATGGCATACAAAGAAACATGGATTACAGTCAAATTATTTAATGAAAATAATGATGGAATGATTTTCTTTCGAGGTATTTTAACAGAATTAAAAATTGAGAAAGAAAATCAGGTTAATACATTGTCGTTTTCAGCAAAAACGGGAAGTTATCTATTGGATTTGGTTCCGCATATAAGATCCTATCAGAAGGATGCATATACATATGATGAAGTAATTGAAAACTGTCTTATGTCAGATGAAGGTAAATGTATTTTATATGATAAGAGGGGAATGAATGTAAATCGATTTTTGATACAGTATAGGGAAAGTGACTGGGAATTTATCAAAAGAGTAGCGGGATATGCTGGAGTGGCAGTAATTGCAGAAGAAAGGGCGGCAGGGAGAAATATATGCTTTGGATATCCTGAAACTATTAAACTGGAAAGCATTGAGACAGACAGCTTTGATGTAATTCAGAATTATGAAGAATACCAGAAACGGAAAATAAAAAATAATAATGGTATAACAAATAACGATTTATATTCATATAAAGTAAAGTCAAGAAAAATATACCGTTTGGGAGAAACAGTTATTTTTCAAGGAAAAAGATTGATTATAGGCAAGATATGCAGTTGTCTGGCAGGGCAGGAATTACAGCATACATATATTTTATTATCCAGAGTAATGGGAACTTGTAGTGAAGAAGATAATA